>Ga0210395_10000665_pt1 | contig 26337 bp, 21 predicted proteins | sample IncBWH4OmetaG_FD_150861 | JGI IMG/M metagenome (GOLD analysis project Ga0210395, IMG submission 150861) | Forest soil microbial communities from Barre Woods Harvard Forest LTER site, Petersham, Massachusetts, United States - Inc-BW-H-4-O ... | reverse complement strand
ATCGAACCAGTTTCCGGAACCGAGGTTCCTGCCCGGGTAGTTGGAATAGGCATCCATGAGGCCGGCCAAACAGAAAAAGACGCTCATTCTTCCGAACAATACAAAAATACTGCTGGAGTCCGCCATGAGCGCGCGCAATAGAAAGGCGCCCGACAGAACTCCGTCATAGATGAGTAAGCGCCGCCACAAGGCCCAGGCAAGTTCCTGGGCTGGTTGAGAGTGTGAAGGAGTAGAGGAAAAATAGAGAAACACCGCCGCCCAAAAAACAAATGCTTGAATAAAATCGAAGATATTAAGTCGGTCGAAGCGTTTTGGCTCGAAATCCGAATCCAGGAACAGCGCCATGCACATGGGCACATACCAGAACACAAGCAAGGTGCTGGACAGCCATTCCCATAAGGGTGGAAGACTTACGACATCGTTTAGAGTATGAATGACCTCGGCAATAAATATTAAGGCAAAGGAAGATACTGCCAGTTGCCAGAACGTTCGCCCCAGAGCACTGGATCGTCGAGACGCACTGAAGGAAGCCGTGGTACATAAGATCAAGATGGCTACCTGAACCAAGTCGGAGAGCAATGGACCCGGAGGGCGGCTCCCAAAGTGGAAGAGTGCGGCAGATTGAATCGCTAGGAGTGCACATACTCTTAAAACCGTTTTTTGCAATTGGGTCAGAGAACTCGCCCGCAACGGCAATCGTGAACCTGCCCTCCAGAGTCGGCCGTGCTTGGCAGGGATTTCGCTTGGGGGGAGCGAGAGATGAGCTAGGCGATTTGCCGTCATAGAATCGTAATACTAAGTGTGCGAAATGGTGACAAGATGTTGATTGTCGGTGATGAAAGAAGGAACACGTAGCTGCGCAAGGATAATCCTAACTCAGTGACTCTCCCTCTGGTTGCGCACACTGCGGCAAGCTTTAGTCAAAATTGGTTCCGTGGCTAGGAACCAGGAGGTCGGGAGTTCGACTCCTCCGGGCATGCCACCTCATTCGTTTTCTTTCACTTACGTACTGTCTGTCGAGGCTGATCCGGTTTGGAGAATCGTCGCTGCGGCGAGCGTTGCAGCAATAGACGGAACGTTACCACCTGGAGCGCAACCATCAGTGCAAAGACAATCGGATTTTGGTTCCTTCGCGGCCGGAGGCAACGGAGAATACCGGAACTGTGCGGTGTCGGGAACGGATGGGAGGTCTGCTGAAGTTCTACGAGAGGGAAGCGGCATAAGAGTCGACGGGACAGCAGACAGGACATAAATTTTTATATTAAGGATGCCAGGAATCTTTTCTGGCAAAAGACCCCCCGGGCCTGATTTATCATCAACATGCGCAGAGCAATGATTCCTGGTTCAGGACAGCGACCAGGACGAGTTTTTTTGACTATGCCAGGTAAATTGGCCTTGAGCCCGATGTGATTCGTTGGTTGCACGGGCCGTGGAGCCACGCTTCATACTGGTTGCTGGTTGCGGCTTCAGCCGCACGCTTTTTCGAGTTACAGCTTCGGCAAAGCAATTGAATATTCGTAACAACCGAAACTAAACGGAATTTTTGCTCAGCACACCCGGCACCCCTGCTCTAAGTGCTGGTTGTGCAAAAGTGAACAGCGCGCATCCTGGAGAGCCTTTAGGATGCGCACGGATTGGTCAGCCGGCGCCTAGTAGGGTTTTTTTCATCGGTGACCCGCGATTGTCGAAGGGCCAGCCGTTGCGACTGGCCTGGACACGGGAAGACAGCCGGGTCATGAGCCACGTTGACGCCTTTGTCCTGTATTCGCTCAGCGCCTGTGCGACACGATGCGCGATTGCGCGCATGATTTTGTCGCATCACAAAGTTGCCGGCTAAGGCCTATGACAAACGCAGTGCCCCCGCCCCACGCAACCGAAGGTGGTGCTTTTGCCCATGAGGATCCTCTTCCCCGCATTGTTTTGTTCCCTGCTGTGTTCTGCGCCTTCATCGGCGCAATCTTCAATCGTGGGCACAGGCGGCGAAGCTCCCGCCGCAAGTGCCGAAACTCCACTCGCCCCCATAAGGCCCGTAAAGCCCATAAGGAGCAACCCTCCTGTCGCGACGGCCAAGAGCAAGACTATTGAAATGGGGCTGGGCTACGCCTACATAAGTCAACCGGGGAACCAGTCCAAGCGATTGGGCTTACAGGGCGCGGATGCCAGCTTCACGGTAAATTTTTCTCGACTGGGCATAACGGCTGATGTGGGTTATGCGCGAGCTCCCAATGTACTGGATACCGAGCGGCACAGTGCCGTCCTTAGTTACCTCGCGGGTCCCGTTTTCCATCACACTCTTCACCGTAGCTTTGAATCTTACGTTCATGTGCTGGTGGGGGGCGGCAAAGTGAGTGGCCCGATTCTTACGAATGGCGGGTCTATACTGCTCGGGGGATGGACAACTAGCTATGCCTGGGCGGTTGGCGGCGGAGTTGAGTACTGGGCGACAGATTCCATGGCCATTCGCACAGGTGTGGACTATTTGAGAACTGCTTTCTACGATTCTTCGCTTGTGGTTCGGGGCCAGAGCAATCTCAGGACAACGGCGGCGGTCGTCTGTTATTTCGGAAAGCCGTCACCACGGAGACGGCGACGGTGACCAGCGCCGACCGGGCCGGAACCCTGAGTGCCTACGCCCGACTAGCTCCGGCCTTCCGAGGAAGCGCCGATTTTCTCACGGAGTCGTGTCCGACACGCACTACAAGTCAACGATCGAGCACTATCCAAGCGGGAGCGTGGTCGCTCGCGTTTTCCTCACCGCGAACCCATCGGTCTACCCCCCCGTGCGCGAGTTGATCGCACACTGTTGGAGAGAGAAGGAAATGATCCAGCCGCATCCCCTTGTCTAAAGGCCACCGATTACGCTGGTAGTCCCAGAACGTCCAGAGCGGCCCCTCGGGTTGCAGTTTGCGCAGAGCGTCCGTCCAGCCCTGAGCTAGCAGCCGAGCATACGCCTGGCGACTCTGAGGTTGAATCAATGCGTTGTTATCGAGAGATCGCGTTGGATAGATGTCCTGCACAGTCGGTACGACGTTGTAATCGCCGGCCAAGACGACAGGCACGCCGGCCTTCATGAGTTCCGCGCCGTGCTCGATTAAACGTTCGAACCAGGCCAATTTGTAGTCGAACTTCGGACCGGGTTGAGGATTTCCGTTCGGCAAGTAGATGGAAGCGATCAGCACACCATTTACCGCCGCCTCGATATAGCGTGCCTGGCGATCCTGAGAATTCCCAGGCAAGCTGGATCGCGTCAGCACTGGATCGCAGTCCCGCGCCAGGATCGCTACGCCGTTCCAGGAACGTTCGCCCAGCCAGACTCCGCGATAGCCAAGGTCACGAAGGGCACTTGCGGGAAATGCTCGCTGCTCTGCCTTGAGCTCCTGGAGGCAAACGACGTCGGGCTGCGCCCTTGCAAGCCACGCCGTGAGACTATGCAGACGCTTGTTGATGTTGTTGATGTTGAAAGTGGCGATCTTCAATGGTCCGGCCTCACGCGAAAGGACCATTCTGTACCGACCCGAGTGTCACACTGCAAGTACTTCGTTTGCGTAGGACGTGTTTTTGAGGATAGGCATCGTCGTCGAATGTAGTTTGATCTTACAGTCGGCAGCGGTTGCACTCGGCGCTGGGCTATCGATCTTCCGTTCGAGCAACAGAGCGAGGCGTCAGGTTCGGCCGAATCTCGATCGAGGACTTTCGCCACCGGAGCGTCTATGGCGGGGATCACACTCGATCCGACTTAGCCGATGCAGTGTACCCCTTGGCGCACGGAATCCTTGAATCCAGCATTGCGGCAGCAGCTTGCTTCCCGAGATGTACGAGTATGCTAAATCGGACAACTAGATTTACTTCGGCCAAGCCCTTCACGCGGAGAGCCATGCACTTTGGTGCTCGAGCGGCACTGCAAGGCACTATAATAGTTACCGCTCACGAGTTCATTACTGTGATGGCGGTCTGGGCGGTAACGGGGCACCCGTGTTCTTGGGCGGTGGCGGAAGAGGTGGTGGCGCATTGCGGCTGCCGGCTTCTGGCCGAGAGAACTGTGGCGCCTCGTCACTATCAAAAAGAAAATTCATCGGGATTCCCTCAATTGTCAGGCGGCGTTCGATCTCTTTGCCGTATGGCGTGCCATTCAGTTCAACTCGCGGCATTCGCAGAACAATCAAGCTGTCGCGTGGTCCCAGGTAGAGCAGCGCGTCCGCGAAATTTTTCAATTTAGGGTCTGCAGGCGAACCTGCGGAAGCGGCGGGAGCGGAATTGGGCGCAATCGGTCTAAGCATGATACTTCCCCCGGAAAGTACTGGCATCGCTGGAAGTTCCCCCACCCAGCCCTCGTCTAGCGGCGCGACCGCAGGCGGGGACCAAGAATCGAACCGATGGTCCAGGTCGTCGTAGCCTCCCGTTGTGTTCGTACCAGCTATAATCAGGTAAGTTCTCGCTCCCATCGAACGCAACTGTTGCTCAATCGAAGGCGTCCTTTGACCAGGCGGAAACCCTCGCAAAAAATGACCCCAGCCCATAATCAGCAGCGCGCGGTGGTGCTTGGCTAGGACCTCATCCTTTACCACCTGCGTGTACCACTGATCGCGATTGCCCAGATACGGTGCGATGTCCTCGCGATCTTTCACTTTCTCCCAGTCGATATAGGGGTCTCCGCAGACGATACGCATCTGGTGCTTGCCTTTTCGTTTCTGGTTCGTCTCGCGAACCGCCTGATAGAGCGATGCATACACGGGCGAGGGTGGCCCAATCGCCCCGACCAGGTTGCGCCAAGCTCTCTGGACCTGGTCCAACGGGACGTCTTCCCCGCTCACATAACGGTCGACGGATTCTTGGTAAAGAGAGTTCCCGAATTCCACGACGATGTCGTCAACATGGTCGCTAAATTCAGGAGTGGCAACGAGCGAGTGCAGCCATTCGTATTCCTGCTTGTTTCCGTGAATTTCGCCGAACATCACGATGTCGTGCGTTTCAAAAGCGCGCACTACCGCAGTGCTCGCGTTCTCGACCTTGGGACTACCTTGAGCGCCGTAGATCGAGATGAGAACAATCAACAAGGTCGGAAAACTGACTAAGCACCGTAATCTCATTTTGCGACCCTCCAAACGGAAGTGCCGATATCCTCAGACTTTAAGACGCCAAGCCCTGATCGTTGGTTCCCGGTGAAAGTACATGAACCTGGGATCGGAGAGCGCCGGTACATGAATGCCGACGAAATAGGTCTTCGAAGCTATCTGTTCGGTAGGCTTCGAGGGACGGACTTCAAACCGCCCAACGCCGTATCTCACTATAGGGAGCCTCCGCATTCTTGACGGCTCACGTTTTCGAGCGCTACCGTACCGCACACCAAACCAGGCTCGCATGAGGAGACACGATGACACGCTGCATGCCTTTGTTTTGCCTATCAGTAGTCCTTGCTTCGGCTGCACTGATCGGGCAGATCGAGGTGTGGCGCTTGGAGCACGGGCGTTCCCCTGATCAGCCAAGACACGCTGCGATCGAGTCGGGTGTTCCTTGGCCGCTTTTACGCTCATGAGGCCAATCTTGTCCAAGCTTTCGCTTGGGCGGCAACCAGGTCATGGCTGTGGGAACGAATCTGCTCAGACCAAATTCAGGCCTTCTGCCGGACTTGTGGATCTGCTTGAAAGAGACCCGGAAATGTGAGGGCCTTCAATCGAAAGGACCACTTAACTAAGGCAGGTCCGCTAAATTGCAGGAAAAGTTTGTTGCGCGGGGGACCGGTCGGCCCTCACCGTGTATGATGGACCAACAGAAATGGATCAGAAGCAGACTCTTCTCCATCACTTCCTAGCTGCGCTTGCGTACCGTACTCAGAAGGCGCTCCGCGGCGCCCCTGCGGAATTCGCTTCATTTCGCGCGGCGCCAAAGGTTCGGACGCCGCATGAGCTGATCCGCCACATGGACGACGTGCTGGGGTATTCACGTACCTTTTTCATAGGCGGGAGTTACCGAGCACCCGAATTTCTCGACTTCCGAGTTGCTATCGCCCACTTCCACGAAACGCTCGCCGATGTCGCGCGGCACATCGAGCTCGGGACGCAGCTCCGAGAGGTGGCTCCTGAAGTTCTGTTGCAGGGCCCGTTCTCCGACGCCATGACCCACGCTGGACAACTTGCTCTTTTGCGACGTCTGGCGGGGAGTCCGGTTCCGCCGGAGAACTTCGTTTTCGCCGACATTCAGAGCGCAAACCTCGGTCCAGATCAGCCGCTCCCCGCGCGTCCAGATGAGATTTGGTTAGAGGGCCCTGAGGAATGATCAGGCCCCGTGCGCTTCGCCGCGGCGACCGTATTGCCGCCATTTCTCTTTCCGCCGGTTGGCCCAACGTGTTCTATGAGGCCTACTGTGACGGAAAGAGGCAGCTTGAAGAGGCTTTTGGCGTTCAGGTGATTGAAAGTCGGCATGCGCTGGCGGACCCTGATTGGCTGGCAGCTCATCCCGAGGCTCGTGCAGCGGACCTACTAGAGGTATTGAAAGATCGATCGATCCACGGCGTCGTCTCCACGATTGGAGGTGACGATTCGATTCGAATATTGCCATTTCTGGATCTTTCGGTAATTCGTGAAAATCCGAAAATTTTCATCGGTTACTCGGACACAACGGTCACGCACTTCGCCTTCTTGAAAGCAGGGGTGACTTCATTCTATGGACCATCCATTATGGCTGGCTTCGACGAGAATGGTGGATTGCTACCGTTTATGGCTGATTCTGTACGGCAGGTGCTTTTCGGATCATCCATCACCGAGGCGCCGATTGCACCAAATCAAGATGGCTGGACCTGCGCGTCGTTCGCTTGGGGTGACGAAAAACGGAACGCGAATTCAAGACCGCTTCAACCTTGCTCGGGTTGGCGGTGGCTTCAAGGGGTGGGGTGCCATCGCGGCCGCTTGCTCGGAGGATGTCTGGATGTCATAGATTGGCTCCGCGGTGCTCCGATCTGGCCTGACCAGTCTGTGTGGCGAGACAGCATTGTATTCCTCGAGATCTCGGAGGACGCACCATCCCCCTCGGCCGTGGTGCGGATGCTTCGGGCATTGGGCGCGACAGGTGCGTTGCGTGAAGCTCGGGGCATTCTCTTTGGGCGGCCCTACGGTGAGGAAGCAACGTTTGAGAAATACGACGGCGCAGTTTTGCAAGTCCTTGCGGAATTGAGGCTAGGCTCGCTTCCCTTAGTAACTCGAATGGATTTTGGCCATACTGACCCTAAGTTCATCGTCCCTTACGGAGTGGAGGCGGAAATAAACTGTGACGCCCAGCACATCCGGTTACTGGAATCGCCCACGATTGGGTGATGGGCCGCGACCAATAGCCCAACGCACTCCTTTCGATGATCACTCGCGAGAAGGTGGCTCGCGGCGACGACGACATTGTCCTGCCTGCCATCGGCGCGGCGCGCAACCGGGGCTGATCCGATGGCGTCGCTTAGAGCGGAGTAATAGCCAGCATTTCATGCCAGCATGACAAAAACAGCTTCGTCGTTTTGTATCGAGCGGATGGCCAGCAGGGAACTAAGCCCCAAAGTTGCGGCGTTAGCGGACGAAAGGCTCGGTGTAATAGCCCTGACGAGTGCGCGCGGTTAGCTTATGGTCTGCGAGATGGATTTCTAGATGGTGATATTCGTCTCGCTTCTGGTCCAAGGGTGGAGCGAAGGAGATTTTGTAGTAAGCATGCGTGTCGGCCAGGCACTGTTTCACAGACGCGGTTATGTCGTTGCTGCCGGTGAGAGCAAGACCCCCGCTCTGGGTGGCGACTACCTGTAAAGCTAAGTCGCCCCATTCGGTCTGGCTGGGTTTGCTGATGCCTTTCACAAAGGCCTCCCAGCGGAAGGCGCGTCCGCCGAAGTCCGCAGTGCCTAGAGGATCGATACTGTAGAGGGTGATGTGCCCCTGCCGCAGAAGAGCCGACAGACTCACGACATTGTTGAAGATCTCCTGCTGTTGCTTTGCGTCCATCTGTTGCTGGGCGCCGGGGCCAGAGATGAGCGGCCAGCCCGGTGAAATCCACAGAATGATCTTGCGCCCTGGCCGGGCAGCCTCGCGAGTCCCTAGCTGAAACAGGGCCTTCAGAGAAACCTGAAAGCGTTCGATGGCGCTGTAGATGCCGCCGGAGCGGAGAATATTATGTAACCCGAGAGTGTACTGATCCAGAGCCGCACTGATTGCGTTGCCATCACTCGAGAAGTCCTCCTGAACCTTGATACCGTTATCCGTAAGGAAGGCAAGAGCGATTGGGTGGGCGAGTTGCCCTCCATCGGTCTTCAGGAATTTGTCAATCTCCGAACGTTCAAAGGCGATGTGCTCAAGACCGGTGTTCACGTCATCGACAACAAGCACGACCTCTATCGGTGCCTCGCGCTCACGGAGAGCTTGGAACGAGAGGATGGTCTGCGGAACTTTATTATCCAAGACAGTGAAGTCTTGCTGCTGCAGACCGCTAACCGGCGGCCCGGACTTCGGAGTCACGACCACGTCAAGGTCGATACTGCTGCCGGGCTGGAGTGGCGGGCTAGGTTCTTGGGCTGAGGCTGCCCCGGTGTAGAACATCGAGACGAGTAAGAAAATGCACAGCTGTCGTGCGCTGATGAACATAGGATCCCTCCGTCTGAGCCAGAGCTGACGGCTCTCCACTACGTCGCTTTGCTGATTTTGAATCACTGGAGCCCCTAATCGGATAGACGTTACTCAAGCTCGTTGAGTTACGAACCATCTGGCGATGGGGAGCGTATTACCCAATACCTGTCTCTGGCGAATTGTTATTTCGCTAGCCAGCCGATCACGACGTAACAATGTTACTTGGCGTTGAAAGCCGCTGTTATGGAATCTTGCGTACCACAGCTCACGCACCTATAGATCGCGACTCGCGTGTCAGCCTTTAGTTCGGTCATCGCATCGCCCAATCCAGGTTGCTTTGGTTAGGAGCGCGCTCGCCCTGAGTACTGCGCGTCCACGATGCGAGCCACCGAGGTAGGCTGGATGCGGTCCGGCACGCAAGGCAGGCGCGCTGGGCCGGGAATTCGGTCCTGTGCTCTTCTACCTATACTCCGCATCTAATCCTGAACCCGCGGTTCCTTGGAACTACGCACACTATGGGTTCTGCGAAACCGAGCGGAAGGACCAGAGACGCCTCCGAGAGAGGCTCAGGTTGTTTAGGAAAGGGAACTTTGCATGGCAAACGAGAAAAAAGACCAATCCGTCCTTAGCCACATCGACCAATTAGTGAAGGAAGAAGAACGCTTGTACGCAAAGAGTGGGCTTACGGGAGACGACCAAGTGCGTTTGTCCGAGGTGAAGGTCGAACTTGACCAATACTGGGATCTCTTGCGGCAGCGCCGTGCTTTGCGGGAGTTCGGGGAAGACCCGGATAAGGCGAAGGTACGTCCAGCAAAGATTGTGGAGAATTACGAACAGTAGGCTGCCGTCAAGAATGTCAGAGCGATGTCTTCCAAAGTGAACGCTTGCCGTCTTTGGATCGACCAACTGTTTAATGAATCGACGCGCTTACTGTGTGTGTGTTGAATTGCCTGTGGCGGCTGTAAGGACGCACGAACGCCGCATGCGATCACGATTCCCAAGTCCGTTCTTGCGGCCGATGCAAGTGCGTTTTCGATTTTCGGTCCATTCCGTCCAGCTTTCCTTTGCCTCAATCCGTGACGAAGTGAGCGACTGCAAAAGTGAGGATGGCTGCGGCCAGCAGGGTTGCCGTCGTCAAAAGGCCAATCGCTAGATGACGCCGGAAGATTGTAAGGCCAAGGATCGCGTCCTGGCGCAACGCCTGATCCTGGCGCCAGATTCGCAGCAGCACAGCGCAACCTCCAGTGACAACGGCACCAGGCATGGCAAGGAACAGCATCGTCGCGCCAACCTGCGAGATGTGCGTCGTCGTCCACTCGAAGATGATCCAACTCGTGTGCGCTGGTTCGTATTGGCGGGGTTGAAGGAGCCGCAGCGCGGCTGCCGTAATGAACACGGTCGCGGGTAACACCATCAACCACTCGCCGATGGCAAGGATTGACAATCGGAACGGTTTCGACGCTTGCATATAGACGTCGCTCATCTACTTTATAGTGCAAAGTACATGTCGGCGTCAAGTAACTAGTTTCGCGGGATCGATGCGTGATATTCGGCTTGCTGCTGCTTGCCGCGACTCCATGATGCAATTCATGCCCCAAAGTACTAGACTTGCCCATAGCGCACTGGGCGATCCTCGCAGCTCTGCGTCGCTGCTGCAAGGAGGGTAACCATATGTCATTCGCTGACCTCCGTGTTTCAATTCTAAGAAAAATCTTGATGGTTGCTGCTTGCGTGCTGGCTTGCGCTTGGTTTCAAACCTCTATTGCCTTAGCGCAACGCGTCGGCCACGCTGGCGGGGGTGGACACTTCAGAACTGGGGTGCGTGTAGGCACGCCGCGTGTCGCTGCTGCACCGGCTTCACGCGCAATGTTTTTGCCCCTCCGCGGCGGCTTTCCGGAGCGCTCCTCTCTAATTTTTCGCCCGTCTTTCTTCATCCGTGCGCGGTTTCTCGATTTTCGGGAGGGCTTCGACTCTTCTTGGTGGCTGTACTGCGGTCCGATCTGGGGCTGGAAGTTCGGCTGCGACGATTTCTTCCTTTCTGAGTATGCTTTTGAACATTATCTCGCCCCGCCCCTGACGTACGCGAGTCCTGTTTACGTGTACAGCCTAGACGGGCGCCAGCTAGTGCAGCTCTATCTGAAGGACGGCACAGCGTATGACGTGAACGACTACTGGTTCGTCGACAACCAGATACATTTCACCATGCGCGATGAGAGTGGCACGAAATCTGTCGAGCAGGCGATCGGCCTCGAGGAATTGGATTTACAGAGAACCATCGATGTGAATACGCGCCGAGGATTCCGAGTCGTGATGCGCAACGAGCCCATGGAGCAGTATTTGCGAGATCATCCGGATCTTACGCCGCCACTCGTAAAGCTTCCTCAATAACTAGCCCGTCCAACAGCTTTTCAGTTCGCAATCTAGCCCGTTACGCCGACCGTGCCGCTTGTGCATGCCGCGATCAGTTTTTTCATTTGTGTGCGGTGGTCCAAGAGATGCAACCGCTGCAGCAACGCGTATTCTTTCCAATTCAGTTCTGCAAACCAAAGCTGCGCTTCAAGTTGATCGTCTGGCAGCTTGGTGTTGGCCACCATGAGAGTCGAGACCGTCGGCGGAACCGTAGTTTGCAGCGTAGCGGATGGCTTGACACTGGCCAACCGATCTTCGTCGCGTGAGGCGGACTCCAGAATTGCAATCATTTCGATGTTCGCATCATGAAGGCCGGCGACCAAGGTTGGCCAAGGGGCCCATTCGCTTGCTCCAGACTTCAGAGCTTCGTACACGGGCGGTCCCGGTGGGCGGCGCCCACCCAAGAGATGTCGTAGTTCCTCGGCTGCTCGGATTTGAGTTTGCGAGATGTGATCGACAACGTCGGCCATGTGCCATTTTCCCGGAAAGGGGCGGCGTCGGACTACGGTTTCGTTTGCCAAACCAACGACTCTTTCCAATTCGCTGGCTGCCGCGCGTGTACGCTCGCAAATCTCGCCTGTGCTCAGCGTCTGAGCACGCGAATGCAGGTACTCCATCATCCGTGTTGACTCGGCTGTAAGTGGCCGGCCATCTATCGCAATGTGGGAATCAATAGTAGACATGAGACTCTTCTCCTGTTTGACTGTTTCTGAACTCAGGGAATCGCCATGCAGATTGGACGCGCTCCAATCTAAAATGTTTCGGTTAGCGACATATGAGCGGCCAAAGCATGCCAACTGACGGCTGGAGAACTCTCCCATCAGTCCCGGTCGGTCACGCCTGCACGCCGAGGCTACGGATATCGCCATACCGTGTTGGAAAGGGTTCTTTTTGACTCTGAGGCCAATTCGTTGGCTCGCGTATTTGACCGGCTGGACCCTGTTCGCGCTCTTCTTCATCAGCGAGGATGCCGGCAGCCTTCTGTATCAAGGCCGTGCCGTCCAATGGCACGGTTATCTCGTGGTGTGGCTAACAACGGCTTACGCCTGGGCTTTTCTCGCCCCATTCGTCTGGCGGGGGGCTCGCCGCATTCCTATAGAGCGAAGAGACTGGTGGCGCAGTGGCGCGCTGCACCTAGCCTTGAGCCTATCCTTCGCGTTAGTCGAAGAGCTTTTATTCGCGTTAATCACGCCAGTATTTGGTCTGCCCTGGTTTCCGCGAAATTTTGCTGCAACGTTTCGCGCTGTACTGCCTATCGACTTCCATTTGAACGTAATCATTTACTGGCTGATAGTTGGTATTGAGCATAGCGTTGGCTACTACCGTACGTCTCTGGAACGCGAACGATTGTCCGCACGACTCGAGTTGCGCGCGACCCAGCTCGAGAGTCAACTCACACAAGCAAAGCTGAGCGCACTAAAGATGCAACTCCATCCGCATTTCCTTTTCAACACACTCAATACAATTGTGGTTCTGGTGCGTCAACATAGGGTGACGGAAGCGGACGAAATGCTCACCAACCTCAGCGAACTTCTCCGGCAAAGCCTGGCAGGGTGGGAAATGCAAGAGGTTCCGTTGCGTCGCGAGTTAGAACTGACCAATCTTTATCTCGAGATCCAGCGGGTCAGATTCCAGGACCGCTTGAATGTCGAGGTCAACTTCGCGCCAGCGACTCTGAATGCTTTGGTCCCGAGCTTGTTGCTTCAGCCGCTTGTCGAAAATGCGGTCCGGCATGGCGTATCCAGGAGCTCGGGGACGGTAAGGATCGAATTGAAATCCAGTTTGAGCGATTCATTTCTAGAGATACAGATTTGCGATGACGGTCCCGGCGTTTCCGCGGCGAGTTCTGGAAATGGCGTGGGATTGAGCAATACCCGGGCTCGTCTTCAACAACTGTATGGCGATCGTCAGTCATTACGTCTCGATAGCGTGGCGGGCGGGGGAACAGTCGCGACGGTTTTGCTTCCCTATCACGTTGAGGCAGGTTGCGTCTGATGAAAGGGCTCCCGAGTCCCCAGAATTCGCACCGCGGCCTGCGTGCTTTGATTGCGGACGATGAGAGTCTGGCGCGCCAGGGGATCAGGATGCTCCTCGAGCAGGACGCGCAAATCAGCCTGATCCAAGAGGCTCGCAACGGAAAACAGGCGGCCGAATTGATGCTTACAGGTCGTTTCGATCTGGTCTTTCTGGATGTCCAGATGCCAGAAATGGATGGCCTCGCGGCCCTGAGATGCTCCGGGGCAGACTTGCCGGGAGCGGTGATATTCGTGACCGCTTACGACCAGTACGCGGTCGAGGCCTTCGAACTGAACGCCGCTGACTATCTGTTGAAACCGTTCACGCCGGAGCGGCTCCGCCAAGCTCTTCAACGAGCAAAAGCTCGAATTCGCGACGGTTCGCAGGAAATGGGTGCGCAGATGCGGACTCTCCTCGAGCAGATCGCGGCCCAGCCAGTGTACTTGAGTAGAATCGCTGTGCGAAGCGGCGGAAGCACGAGCTTTGTGAATACGGAACGTGTGGACTGGCTAAAGGCAGCGGAGAACTATGTGGAATTGCACGTAGGGCCGGATTGCCATCTCGTCGAGGTGACTATGGCGGAGATTGCAAAACGCCTTGAGCCGGCCCGCTTCGTGCGCATTCACCGTTCGGTCATCGTGAACGCTGAACGTATCCGGACTGTGCAGTCCGCGGCGCATTCGGAGTATGTGGTGACTCTGGTCAGCGGTATTCAGCTTCGCTCCGGACGGACCTACAGGGAGGCGATGCAGAGACTGATCTCGAATCCGTTTTGACCGTTCGACGTGGGACCATTCCAGTTTGTCAGACAATGCATCCATCTGGTCAGAAAAGTCTTTCGAGCAGAAAAGAGGTGGGCTACTGTGCGGTTCCATGTGGCGCCTTCTGATCCTGCTATTGGTTTCATCGTGTGCAGCTGCCCAGTCGTCAATCGATCCCGCGGAGTGCCACGCGCGGCGTCGGGCGGCTCTGGAGAAGGTTCCAGATGGAATCATCCTGCTGCACGCATCTTCCGGGCTGAAGCGTTGGGATGAGTCGGGTTTCCATCAAGACGCAAGCTTCTACTACTTCACCGGTCTAGCCAACCTGCATGGGGCCATCCTGGCGCTGGACGGTACGAAGAAGGAGTCTTGGTTGTTTGTCGCGCCCCGGCTGGGATCTTTCGGTGCGGATCTACGTGAATTCGATTCTGCATTCCTCGATCCGGGCTCCCCAACCGAAGGGGAACTGCAGCTCGATCATGTCGTTCTGTGGGACCAGTTGGCCTCTTTCGTCGAATCGCGCCGCAAGAGCAGTCCCAAGCTAGTCTTGTATGCCGATAGCGCCGGCCAGACGGGACAGATGTCAGGCGATTCGAAGATCCCGCCTGGACTGGGCCCAACCGAGAACCCTCACTTGGTTTGGTCGAACATGCTACGCCAGCGGTGGGGAGACCTCGAGGTTAAGGACGCATTCGAGATCCTTGATGAAGTGCGCTCGGTGAAGAGCCCGGTGGAACTAGCCCGGATGCGCAAAGCGGCGGCTGTCACGGCCGAGGGCTTCTGGGCCGGCGTGCACGCGATCGCTCCGGGAAAAACGCAGCGCCAGGTCGAGGGTGCCGTGCTTAACGCGTGTCTCGAAGCCGGTTCCGATGGCCCGTCGCTATGGCCGTGGGTTCGCTCCGGTCCTTATGCTTTGGGGGATACGCTATTTGAGGCTTTCGTCGACTATCACAACCTGGATCGGAAGATGCAGGCTGGTGAAATGGTGCGACTCGATCTCGGCTGCGACTTCCAAATGTACAAAGGGGATTTCGGGCGAACGATACCCGTTTCTGGCCACTTCGATGAAGGACAGCGCGAAACGATGGAATTGTTGAATGGCGCCTATCTCGCTGGTGTGAGCAAGATGCGGCCAGGCGCCACTCGTCAGGATGTTTTCAAGGCGACCATTGGCTACATCGAACAACATTTGGCTGAACTGAAGTCCGCGATGGCCAAAGAGGCAGCGGCAAACTTCCTGAAGCAACCAAACTTACCCCTGCACGGTCTAGGGATCGACATGGCAGAAGGCGTCCCTCGAGTTTTTCAGGCGGGAAATGTCCTTTGTTACGAACCCTTGCTGACTGCCGGAAACCAGGCTTTCTTTGTGGAAGATACGTTTCTGATTGTTCCGACAGGCCATGAAACTCTGAATCCAGCCCTGCCGTATTCGGCAAAGGAGATTGAACAGGCGATAGTCGAACGGCGGCCGTGAGGAGGGTGCGATTTTGTAACTGGTTAAACCACGCACGCCCTGGACGGGAGCCACGCCGGAATTTGCACCTACTAACCGGAATTACATCAACACCACCCACTTCAGCGAAATTACCTGCCTGCGAAATGGTCCTCGATTGCTGCAATTTCGGTATGGACAGTCCCAGGCAGGTTCACCGCAGCCAGCACATTCTGGACGAGTGGTCGATCCGCCCGATCGAGGGTGTGAAGCGGTCATCCTCAGGGAAAGCAATAAGCCCGGGAAAATCCTAGTCGAAATCAATCCCCTTGAGGTACTGGCTGGGAGGCACAACTTCGAAGCGGTTCGGATCGGCGTTGATCAGCATCTGCGCGAGATCGTCTGAGGTACGTGCGTGACCACCCTCTTGAGTATCGCGAATCACAGACTGGCTGCGCAGAAAATCGGAAAAACCCTGAGTCATGCGATCGCTGTCCTCGATCTGTTTGTTCACGTGATTGATGAAGTCGCTGGTTTGGCGGGCGCTGGCTTCCATCTCCCGGTTGATGATGCCGATCATTTGGTGGGAATCGACGCTATAGCTCGGGAAAATCTTCGCGACGGTGGCGGCTTCCTGCGCAAACAGCGGCTTTGGAATGTTCACCTGATAGACGGTCATCTGCCAGGTGCCCACGGGCTGTGGCGAAGACATAATGAGCTGAGCAATCATATTCACCGGTCCCTGCCCATCGTGCGAGTCCACTTCGCCCGCAAGCATGTAAATCCTGCCGCCTCCGCTGGCAGGAAATTGCTGGATCTGGCCGATGTTGATCGCAGTCGGTTCCTTGCGATTTTTCTGAGCGAGCTGCGCGCTGGCGGACTTGAACGCCGTTGACGCATCTGCCCCAAAGGGAATGGCAACGAAGTTACCCGGACCTGTGCCGTGATTAACAGGGCCCAGTGTATGCGACTGTGGATTCTGCGGATCAACGACGGGAATCACCATCCCGAAACGCAGCGCTTCCCCCTTTGGACCCTTCGCGAACACATCTCCCTTTTGTGCGAACACGACGTTCCAGCCCATGGGCAGGCCGATTACCCCGGTGCCGTCCGAAAACCTGACGGTTTGAAGCGGAGCCGCAGGAGCGGTGGGAGCGGGAAGCGAGAAGGACGGTGAGGAATTCGAAGCTGGGGAGGATGAGGATGATCCACTTGTCTGAGAAGAAGAAGCCGTGCCAATTTCCTGTTTGAGTCGCTCGAACAACGCATTCAGCGTCGAGGGAAAGCGATCCGCCTCGTCAAACAGCAAAGCCGCGGACGCGGGACCGGCCTTGGGAGCGGAGGTAATCGCGAGACCAGCGAGGCGGCGGTTGTCTTGATTTTTGGCGTTTACCGTAAAGAACACCGCGAGGATTTCTCCGTTCTGAGCTTGAAGCAGACGACCGATTTGCGGACGGTCGCCACAACGCTGGCTTACGGCGTGAAGCACCCGCCCCATAGCTGTTTGCGGAGTAAGTTGTCCGGCGAGTGTGCCTAGCATGATGTGGCCGCCGCCTGGAACATCAATTGTTTTGATGGCGTCCCCCGAAGGCCCGGCGATGGCCGAAGCGCATACAACTGGAGCGGCAACAAGCAATGCAGCAAGAATTCGACTTAGGGCGGTCTTCACGGCGTTTCCCGACGCCGAGTATATTTGATGCTTCTACAAGCAAGCAACCATCGCGGACGAGCTGCGGGACAGGCCCACGACGAAAGAACGCAGAAGATACTCAACGTCTCTCAGGGTCACGCCAAGCCTTGCGGCCTCGCTCAAAGACCTTAGTCAGGCCGGCAGACTATCCGTCCGCGTGGGTGCGAGTAGCGACATCGCAAGCCCATACACGTTTCGGACAGACTGTGGTAAGGAAGGGTTGCGGGTCACTTGTGCGAAGGACTATTCGTATCTCAGGGCGACTATCGGATCGACGCGCGTGGCGCGTCGAGCAGGAATGGAACACGCCGCTGTTGCAACAGCGAGCAACAGAAGAGCCACGCTCAAGAACGTGAGCCAGTCGCCCGGTTTGACGCCATAAAGCAAGCTGCTCAGGAGACGCGTGAGCGCGAGGCCGGCGATGACGCCGATGGTCAGGCCGGCGAGCGTGGCGCGGATTCCCTGGCCGAGAACCAATCTCATGATGTCGCTGCGCTGCGCGCCCAGAGCCACGCGGATGCCGATTTCCCTGGTGTGCTGGAGGACCATATGCGAGAGCAACCCGTACAACCCTACAACGGCAAGAATCAAGGACAGCGCAGCAAAACTGCCGATCAGATAGGAAGGGTATCGCCGCAGGAAAACTGAAGGAGATTGATTGGCTATTTCTTCCAGCGATTGCGGCTGGATCAAAGGAAGCTGAGCATCCATTTCCTCTAAGGCAGCGCGCACGGACCCTACGAATGCCGATGGCTCGCCTGCCGTGCGCACCATGTAGCTCAGGTAGGTGGCTGGGCCTTGGTCGTTGGGCGTGTAGATAATGGGAGGAGGTGCGGCCGCGATATCGATGGACGCCGCATCTCCTGCCACTCCAACGATTTGCAGGAAAGGATTCTTCGCGTTGAAGGTGAAACGGATGCGTTTGCCAATCGGATTCTCTCCGGACAAATAGGCTTTGACGAAGGCGCGGCTTACCACAACCGTTCCAGGGGCGTCCTTGGAATCGTTTTCAGTAAAGAAACGGCCGTCGGCGAGCGGGATCCTAAGTGAAGAAAAATATCCCTTGCTGACAGTGATGATTTGGCTTTCATCTTCCTGGCCAATCGCGGTTGGGCGGCCTTCGACAACGAATCGGATGGTGCCGCTCCCGCCACTCGCGGGAATTCCAGTGGCTTGCCCCACGTCCAGGACACCCGGCACGCTGTCGAGACGCTTCGTAAACTCGTGATCGAAGCGCACCGCGGCTGCGCTGTAATAGGGAGGCGTCTTATCGCTCGGATAGGAAGCGTCCGGCAAGTTTACCGAGAAGGTCAGCACGTTATGGAGGTTGAACCCCGGGTCTTGTCCCAGCAGAGCGTGGAGACTCCTCAGCAGCAGTCCGGCGCCGACCAGCAGGACGAGCGAAATTGAGATTTCTGCGACGACCAGCGTGTTGCGCAAGCGAGCGTGACCCGCGCTCGTGCCACCGCGCGATTCATCTTTCAAGGCATCGTTCAAAGAGGTACGCGAAGCTTCCAATCCGGGAGCCAACCCGAAGAGAACTCCCGTGAGCACCGTCACAGCACAAAGGAACAGAAGGACCGCAAGGTTGATGCCGGCGTTGCGCAAGTAAGGCATGGCCTGCAACTGCGATTCGGGGATGGCCGTGACGAGCAGATTGACGCCCCAGTGAGCCCCGACAAGCCCGACACCAGCGCCGGCAAAAGAGAGCAACAAACTTTCGGTAAGTGACTGCGAAAGCAGGCTGGCACGGCTTGCGCCGAGCGCGGCACGCACGGCAAATTCCTTGCGCCGGCCGATCGAGCGCGTTAGTAGCAGGTTGGCGACATTAGCGCAGGTGATCAGGAGAACGAACGCCACGGCTCCCAGAAGAATCAGAAGGATCGGCCGAACCTTGCCCACGACCTGTTCATTGAGACTCTCCATGACAATAAATATTGAGCTGTTCTCTTTCGGATATGCGCTGGCAAGCTGAGCGTTGATGCGCTGCATTTCCGCGCGCGCCTGATCGGAAGTGGCGCCTGACGCGAGCCGGCCGATCACTGTCAGCCAGTGGAGACTGCGGCGCGTAATGAGATCACCAGTCTGATGGATAGGCACCCAAAGTGGCGCGGAGTTGGCGGGCGCAAACTCAAATCCGCGCGGAAGAACACCGACGATGGTGGCTGGTTTACCGTCCAGATGGATGACACGTCCAATGATCTTAGGATCGGCGCCAAATTCGGTGCGCCAGAAACCATCGGTGAGAATCGTCACGTGCGGGCCATCGGCCTGCATTTCGTCCTCTAGGAAATCACGCCCCAGTGCCGGCTGCACGCCGAGAGTCCGGAAAAAACTGGGCGTCACCTGCGCGGCGAAAGTGTTCTTGGGCTCGCCGTCGGTGGCAAGCGTGAAAGCGTCGCCGCTGTAGGCGGCGAGCGATTGTATGCTCTTGGTCGCGTGCTTCCAATCTAGATAGTCCGGGTAGGATACGTCTGCGCCGACTGCGCCGGTGTCCGCTTGGCTGCGCGACTCACCGAGATGGAGGAGCTTTCCGGGCTCGCGGTAAGGCAGCGGACGCAAGAGCGCTGAATAGACAACGGAAAAAATGGCAGTATTAGCGCCGATGCCGAGAGCGAGGGTAAGGACAGCAACGGCCGTGAACCCCGGCACCTTTGCCAGTATCCGTACGGCATAGCGCAAGTCCTGGATCAGCGTCCCCATGCTGCCTCCTGCCACCCAGCCAGGATACAAAGTCGACCAATCGTATCCCAAAGGATGGGTCAATCCAACTCATCGAACAGTTCCGGACGAGTGGCCGCCTCTTCTGGCGGACGGCGCCCAGCAGTGTGCCCTTCTTATTTCATCCCGTCCAGAATTGAGCCCACAATGCCTCCGACGACGCCTCCCTGCACTGCTTCCTTGCGGTGTGTGGGCATGTACTCCATGAGCTTGTGCGCCAGTTTGGAAATGGGCAGCGTTTGCAGCCAGATTCTCCCCGGCCCGCTAAGAGAGGCGAGGAAGATTCCGTCACCGCCAAAAATCATGTTCTTGATTCCCGGCACGGTCGTGATCTGAAAGGAAACGCTCGCCTGGAACGCGCCGACATGTCCCGGATGCACCCGCAAAGTTTCGCCCCGCTGCAGGTCCTTCATGATCAGCTCGCCCGAAAGCTCGATCCATGCGGTCCCCGTTCCGCTGACGTGCTGCAGCAGGAAGCCGTCGCCGCCGAAAATTCCTGCCCCGAGCGATTGCTGGAAGCCGACGCTGATCTGAATCTGCGGCGTCGCGCACAAAAATCCGTGCCGGTGAATCATGTATTCGTGTCCCGCGCCAACTTCGATCGGCAAAATATGCCCCGGCAGTTTTGTGGCGAAGGAAACCTCTCCAGGGGCGCCGATGGCCCGGTACTCCGTCATGAACAGCGACCCGCCACCCGCCACGCGCTTCAGCACGCCGAAGATTCCTCCGCCCCCACCAAACTGGGTGTGCGTCGTCATCTGGATGGAACTCGTCATCCAAGAAAGTTCACCGGCTTCAGAAATGACGGACTCGTTGGGGTCAAGCGCGAATTCAAGGACCGGCATGGTGGTGCCGAGGATGTGACTCTGCATGGCGGACTCCTGGTCTGGATTGCGCGCTGTCGACGAGCTTTGAGCCCGCGCTCAGCGTTCGATAGAACTTATACCGTGAAATCGCTTGTTGACAAGAGACCAGAGCGAGTGATCAGCAGGCCAAGGGCCGTTCTCTCCGACCTGCTGCTCTGCGTCAGGCAGTTTCCGGTTGCGCTGCAACTTTGCCTAATCGCGTTACGTCAAAGTTCCGCGTCAGAACGAAGCCGTCCGGCGGCGGATGCTTCTAACGCTCTGGGGTGGTCGCTGGAAACCTGGAGAACTGGTCGCCCACACGAAGCGTCGTCCAGGTTATCGACATTTCGAATGATACCTTTGGAGATCACCTCGCTCTTCAGCTCTAGTTAGTAACTCTTTGATTATAATTAGTGAAACTTAATCAATCATAACTGAATGAAACTGCTAGGCTCTTTACGCGTGTCGTCGCGTCCTAATGGTTCCCCGCTCCAATCTTCACCCTTGCCTTAGCTCGGCCCAAGACCGGGGGCGTGTCTATCCAAAGAGTAGGGTGTGCGGAGCCGTTCTTATCAGCAGTCCCCTTCAAGCCAGCTTCCGCCGGTTCTCACGGAAGTCATCCGCATGGTTAGGCGCGTGCTCTTTCGAGCGCATGATAACCGCAATTCCACTCGTCTTTCTGCTTTCATTCATCGCGCCGCTCCAAAGTTGTTGGGCTCAGGCCGTGGACAGCCAGACGGTTCCGGGCAGCCTGAAGCAGCTCAGTCTTGAACAACTCGGTGACGTCGAGGTAACCACCGTTTCCAAACAGCCCCAGCAGCTTCAGCGCACGCCCGCAGCGATTTTCGTCATCACGCAGGAAGACATCCGGCGTTCCGGAGCGACGAATATCCCGGAGGCGCTGCGCATGGCTCCGGGTGTCGAAGTAGCGCGCATCGATGCGGATCATTGGTCGGTGGCGATTCGCGGGTTTGCCGGGCAGTTCTCCAAGTCCCTGCTGGTTCTGATCGACGGGCGGAGCGTATACACACCGCTCTTTGACGGTGTGTATTGGGACGTGCAGAACGTGATGCTCGAAGATATCGAGCGCATCGAGGTGATTCGCGGCCCCGGCGGCACGATTTGGGGAGCCAATGCAGTCAACGGTGTAATCAACATCATTACAAAGAGCTCGAAGGAAACGCAGGGCGCATTGGCCGCTTTGGGCGGCGGGAATGTGGACCAGGGAACGGGCGCCGTACGCTACGGGGGCTCTGATGGAAAGGACTTCAGCTATCGCATTTACGGTACGGGTTCCCTTCGTGGCCCGGAGTTTCACGCCGACGGAGATCCATTTGACGGTTTCCGCATGGGGCAGATGGGCTTCCGCACTGATTGGAAGGCGGACGACAAGAACACTTTGACGGTGCAGGGCGACATTTACGGTGCGTTGAGCGGAGAGAGCCTCCAGCTCGCCACATATTCTCCTCCCGCGGAAATCGTGGCGGAGGACAAGGCCAACGCCTCTGGAGGTAATCTGCTGGCGCGCTGGCAGCACACTACGGGCGAGGGCTCGGACATTCAGATTCAAACCTACTTCGACCGGACCAACCGGCAAGACCTTGAACTTGGCGAGACGCGCGACACACTGGATATCGACTTTGTCCAGCACCTGCGCGTGCATCGCGAGCAGGAACTGACCTGGGGCCTGGGCGCCAGGGTGAGCCCCAGCAACTACATCCAGATCGCTCCGGGCGTGAATTTCCTGCCAAACAAACAGACCGAAAGTATTTACAGCGGTTTCGCGCAGTACGAGCTGCCGATCGTGCGCGACAAGCTGATGTTGACGGCGGGGACCAAGCTGGAGCACAACAGCTTCAGCGGTTTCGACTACCAGCCAAGCGTGCGGCTGCTATGGGCACCGACGGAGCGCCATTCCTTCTGGACCGCGGTAACGCGTGCCGTGCGGACGCCGTCACGCATTGACGATGATGTGCTGTTCGACATTTTTGTGGAAAACACGCCGACGGTGCCGGTTTACTTCGAAATATTGGGGAATCCCCATCAAAAAGCGGAGCAGTTGATCGGGTACGAGGCGGGATATCGCACGCAGGTCAATCGCAACCTGTACCTGGATTTCACGGGATTTTACAATTCGTACCGCGACCTGCAGAACTATGGCCCGCTCGCCTTGTCCGAGGCATCCACCCCGCCGCCGCTGCGCCTCTTGATCGTGGTGCCTTATGCGAACGGAATACAAGGCAGCACCATGGGCGGAGAAGTGGCTCCGAATTGGAAGGTTACACACTGGTGGCAGGTACGCGGATCGTATTCGTTTTTGCACATGGGTCTCGAGGACAAGCCTGGTTACACCGATACGGGCGGACTGCTGGCTTCGTATGAGGGCTCAAGCCCGAAGCATGTCTTGGGATTTCAGTCGCTCATCAATTTGCCGAAACATTTTGAATTCGACCAGACGTTCCGGTATTCGAGCGAGCTTTCTGCGCAAGGCGTGAAGGGCTATAGCACGGCAGACGTGCGGTTGGGCTGGCGCGCGGGAGAAGGGCTCGATTTTTCAGTCGTCGGGCAGAATCTCTTGCAGCCTTATCACTATGAATTTGGCGGGGATCCCGGGCCGCTGGTGGGGATTAAAAGAGCCGTGTACGCAAAAATGACTTGGGTGATTGTCGGAAAATAAGACTCATGGGTCAGTCAAGCGACACATCGAGCTGGCGATCTGGCACCCGGCCTGGCCTCCTTTCGGATTTTCAACGTGGTCGAGCCCTGCTTAGAGGGCTGGTGGTTGCACTGGTGCTTCTCGTTACGACAGGCCTCCTTGCGCAACAGTCCAAGCCCAATGAGTATCAGGTCAAGGCCACCTATCTTTACAATTTTGGCAGATTCGTCAGATGGCCCGGCACGGTTCCAGCCGCCAAGGGCGACTCCTTCTCGGTTTGCGTGATTGGCCGGGATCCCTTTGGCTCGATTCTTGATTCCACTCTTGCAGGTGAATCATTGGATGGTAAACCGGTGGTGTTGCGGCGCATCGCAAAGCCGCAAGAGGCTGGAGAATGCCGGATCCTCTTTATCAGTTCGACGGAAGAGAAGCATCTAAATGAAATCCTCACCGCCCTCGATCAAAGTGGTGTTCTAACGGTTAGCGACATGCCCGGCTTCACCCGCCGCGGCGGCATGATCCAGTTCGTTCTCGATGGCGATAGGGTTCGTTTCGAGATCAACTTGACCAGCACGGAAAGCGCCAGACTCACCCTGAGTTCCGAACTGCTGAAAGTTGCGGCCAGCGTAAAGCGGAACGGTCGCTCGGGAGATTGACCCACATGTTCCTACGCACAAACAATTCGATCTCCCGCAAGCTCACCTGGATGAACATGCTCGTGAGTGGTGCAGCCCTCTTGCTGGCATGCGCGTCGTTTATCACCTACGACATGCTGACTTTCCGCGCCACCATGGTCCGGAATCTTTCCACCCAGGCTCAGATTATCGGCTCCAACAGCGTGTCTGCGCTTCTTTTTAACGACCCGCAATCGGCGGAGAATACTTTGTCGGCATTAAAGGTTGCTCACAACATATTGTCCGCGGGGATCTACTCCAAGGATGGCGTTCTGTTTGCCTCGTACACGCGCAATCCAGCCGATCGTAACCTGGCAATTCCTTCATTGCTCCGGGGTCAAGTGGAAGTTCACTGGTTCAAGAACAAGGAGGTCGTGCTCGTCCGTTCCATCGTATTCGAAGGAAAGCCTACGGGGACGGTGTGCATCCGGTCGGATGTGAAGGAGTTGGATAGCGGTCTGAAGCGGTACGTGGTCATTGCCAGCATCGTCCTGGCGGTATGTCTTGTGGCCGCGCTTCTGGTTTCCTCGATCTTCCGAAGAGCGGTAGCCGAACCCATCATTGACCTGGCGGAGGTCGCCAGGGCCGTCTCCCGTGAAAAGAACTATGCAGTCCGGGCGCCTCGGACGAATGGCAGCGGCGAATTGGCGATTCTAATCGATGCCTTTAATGAGATGCTGGTGCAAATCCAGCAAAATGAGAGGGCTTTGCGTGAGGCTCGCGATGACTTAGAGCAGCGCGTCATGGAACGTACGGCTGAGCTGGAAAAGGCCAAGAGGGAGGTCGAGACATTTTCGTTTTCGATCCTGCGCGCAAAAGAGGAACTGGAGCGCGCGAGCAAGTTCAAGGACCAATTCCTATCTACGATGAGCCACGAGCTGCGAACTCCTTTGAACGCAGTCCTGGGCTTCTCCGAACTCTTGACCGAGGAACGTTACGGCCCTCTTAACGAACGCCAGCGGCGGTACATCAAACACATTCACACAGGAGGCAAACACCTTCTTAGGCTGATTAACGACATCCTGGACCTCTCAAAGATTGAGGCGGGACGCCTTCAGTTGACTATTGAGAACGTGCCCGTCCCTACCTCCTTCGCCGAAGTAGTCGACATAATGCGTTCTCTTGCCGACAAGAAGTCTCAGACGCTGTTGCAGGAGGCCCCATCCGGGTTGAGTGTGCGAGCCGATTCCACCCGCTTCAAACAAGTCTTGATGAACCTCATTGGGAACGCCATCAAGTTCACGCCCGAAGGAGGAGAGATCCGCCTGTCGGCCCACCGACTGGAGAGCGCCGTTCGAGTGGAAGTTCGTGACTCAGGTCCGGGCATTCCTGTTGAAGAACAACAGCGCATCTTTGAGGCCTTTTACAGACTGGGCGAGAGAGACAAGAAAACAGAAGGCACTGGCCTAGGCCTGGCTATCACTCGGCGGCTCGTTGAATTGCACGGCGGAACTCTTGGCCTTGAGAGCCAGCCAGGTTCAGGAAGTTGTTTCTTCTTTACTCTACCGGTGGCCGAGGCCGTTGCGATACCTGAAGTTCAAGCAAGCCGCAGGGAAATCCGGACGGCCGAGTTCCCTCGAATCCTGGTGATCGAAGATGATCGCGCGGCGGCTCTGCTCCTGCAATCTCACTTGACCTCCGCTGGCTACGACGTGGTGCTCTGCGACCAACCGGGACGGGCTCTTGAAATGGCCGCGGAACTGCAGCCGAGCGCGGTCACCATGGACATCATCATGAGGCCGGTCAATGGATGGGAACTCCTGTCGAGCTTCAAAACGGACCCGCGCACGGCCCGGATTCCGGTTGTGCTGGTAACAATCATCGACCAGCCGGCGACGGGAGCCTCACTCGGGGCGGACGAATATATTGTTAAGCCCGTAAAAAAGGCCACACTGCTGGCGGCGGTGGAACGATGCATGAGCCACCGCAAACACATCGGACGAACACGCCCAATCCTGGTCGTCGAAGACGACGCTGCGACGCGCGAGTTTGTCGGCGAGTTGCTGTCCAAGCACGGTTACGTCGTGACCACGGCGGTCAATGGCTCGCAAGCCCGCGCACAGGTTGCGGCATTCTTGCCAGAACTCGTAATTCTCGACCTCATTCTGCCGGAGGTCAGTGGTTTTGAACTGCTCGCTGAGTGGCGCACCAATTCACGGACGGCAGACCTCCCCGTCTTTGTGCTGACCAGCAAGGACTTGACTCCGGCTGAGCAAAGTTACATCCACACCCACACTGCGTTGCTGCTCCAAAAGCAGCAGCCATGGCAGGAAACTCTGGTCGCGCAGTTGCGGCGAGCCCTTCCCGGAGTACTTTCGGAGAAGTCATGAAGCGCAGGATCCTGGTGGTTGAGGACAACGAGCCGAATCGCGAACTCCTTTGCGATTGGCTGGAATCGGAAGGCTTCGAAGTGGTGTACGCCGAGAATCTGGAACAAAGCTACGCCGCCTTCGGGATCAACACGCCTCACGCAGTTTTGCTCGATGTACAACTTGGCCGCGAGGATGGGTTGTGCTTGGCCAGGTGGATCAGGCAGCGGCAAGGGCTG
>Ga0210395_10000663_pt1 | contig 26372 bp, 26 predicted proteins | sample IncBWH4OmetaG_FD_150861 | JGI IMG/M metagenome (GOLD analysis project Ga0210395, IMG submission 150861) | Forest soil microbial communities from Barre Woods Harvard Forest LTER site, Petersham, Massachusetts, United States - Inc-BW-H-4-O ... | reverse complement strand
CGGTCCGTTGCCTGAGCGCGATAGCACCTATCCAACGCCCTATCTAATAAATCAAGCCTCTATTTCAGATGCCGCGATCGTCGGCGTCATGGACGAGGAAATGCCTAGTCACCTGACGGCGAACAATGCGTTCCTCTACACTCCATTTCACGTCTATGTTCAGGAGGTGTTGTTCGACAAAGAAAAACGACTAACACAAGGCAGAGATCTTACGGTTGTCCGACCTGGGGGAGAAATAGCCTTAAGTGGGGTGACGGTAATCGCTGCTGACGCAGGATTTGCTTGGGCAACGTGTCGGGGAAACATATATTTTCTTTCTGCACCGAGTGGCTGGTACTACTCAGTACCGCATCTTCCCTGGGGGCTCTTTCAAACTGTCACCAAATGCGACGGTCACTTCAGATCAGTTGAGTTCCGACTCTCCAAAAATAACCTCGTTTGGCGATCAAGCCAATTTTTTGACTGAGATCGCCGATGCGTACAAGGTCTCCAAGGAGGTCCGGTGAACGTCTCACACAGTTGCTCGTCGACCTTCCCTCAGAACGCACCAGTGAGCTCTCAGCCTGGCTGCCGGGTAAATGGAAGCTACACCAAGCCGCACGACCCCGCCATCCTGTAAAATTCGGGGGGCGGAGTCCTAAGGTCATGAGGACATTTCGGTTCCTGACTTCGGGTGCCGGCCAAGGGCACCTTCAAGTAGTAACAGCTCAGGTACGGTAAAGCGCTCACGTCATGTCCTGTCTCATCTACACAACAATGCTTCCTCGTTCGAAGTAGAACAAGATGGGGTTTGAGTAGCGCTCACCATGTCTTCATGCTCACAGCCTCGAAGAATAAGTAGGTAGAACCTGTCCATTGAGACACCGCTCCGCGACGTGGTGCCCTACAAAAACGTTTTCAGGCAACCTAACTTTGTACATAACCTTGCCAAGCGATACCATGAAATCGACCATTTCAACCAAGCGGGTCATCACCAACTAGCAAGTTGCAGTGATCCCACGTAACCTTCGTCTGAAACCGTCGTCTAAGACCGGGACAGCTCTGTCGCATCCTGATCAAGCTCGTTGAGGGCCGGCATGCACCTGCTACGGAAGGAATTCCTCTACACCCTTCGGTCGTTCTCCCGCAGCCCCATCTTTGCCGTCACATTCATTCTCGCCATCGCCGTCGGCATCGGTTCAGCCGTCTCCGTCTTTACCGTCATGGACGCGCTCCTTCTGCGCCCGCTCCCCGTGCCGCACCCTGAGCAGCTGGTCGAGCTCACCGGAATCTACCGCACCCATTCCCTCACGCCGCTCTCCTACCCCATGTACGCCGAGATGGAGCGGGACCAGCGGGCCTTTTCCCAGATCTGCGGCTGGAGCGTCGGTTCGGACTTCTACGTGGAAATCAACGGCACCGGCAGCCTCGCCAACGTCCGCTCCGTCACTGGCAGCTACTATTCTGTCCTCGGCACCCGTCCGCTCCTCGGTCGCCTCATCCGGCCCAGCGACATGCAGAGTAACAGCCAGGTTGCCGTCATCGGTTATCAACTATGGCAGAAGCGCTTCGGCGGCGATGCTTCCGTCGTCGGCCGGTCCATTCGCATTAAGGACAATCTGTTTACCATCATCGGTGTCACGCCCCGATGGTTCACCGGCCTCTCCCTCGGCACTCCTCCGCAGATCACCATTCCCATCGGCGCTGCCGGCATCTATGACCGGCAAAGCCGCTCCCTGCTCTGGCTCATCGCCACGGGCCGCCTTCATACCGGCGAGTCCCTCGGCCATGCTCAATCGCAAGTCCAATCCTTCTGGCCGGCTTTGCTGGCAGCCACCGTCCCCACGCAGAGCGCCGGCGCGCGGCGTCAATCCTTCCTCTCCATGGGCGTCCAGCTCAACTCCGCTGCGCGTGGAGCTGAGACAATCGGCGATCTCCGTACCCAGGTCCAGCGCCCCCTCTCCCTGCTGCTCGGAGTCGTGGCCCTCATCCTGCTCATCATTTGTGTGAACCTTGCCAGCCTCACCCTCGCGCGCGCGAGTCAGCGTCGCCTTGAAATCAGCACCCGCATCACTCTCGGCGCCCGTCCGTGGCAAGCCGTCCGCCAATTCGTTGCAGAGACGCTCCTGCTCTCCACCATTGGCGCGCTTTTCGCCCTTTTCCTCTCCTGGTGGGGTAGCCAATTCCTGGTTGCCTCCCTTACGCGTGGCCAGACCGTCCCCATCCTGCTCGATATTCGTCCCGACTGGCGCGTCCTCGCCTTCGCCGCATCTGCTGCAATCTTCACCGGACTTCTTACCGGTCTTGTGCCCACCTGGCAGCTCGCGCGTCGGCTTCCGGGCTCAGGACTGCGTCAAAGTGGTGGCACCGTCGGCCGGGACGCTGGTCACGCCAGCGGCAAACTCGGTAAAGCCCTCATTGTTTCGCAAATCGCCATCTCGCTCGTGCTGCTGCAAGCCGCCGGCCTTTTTCTTCGCTCACTGGTTCGCCTCAAGTCTTTCGATCCCGGCTTTGATCGCAGCGGTGTCTTCGAACTCGACCTCAATACGCGCCCTCACGGCTACGATGGCGTGGCCATCGGCGCATACCGTGCCCAAGTCGCCGATGCCGTCGCAGGCCTGCCATCGGTCCAATCCGTTGCCTACGCCAGTTCGCCCATCCTTGGCGGTGACCGAGGCTGGAAAGATACAGTTTCGAGTACGTTAAGTAGAAATGCAGCGGATGCTGTGACCGTTGCCCGCATCGCCGTCTCGCCTGGCTTCTTCAGGACACTCGGCATCCCGTTCGTCTCCGGCCGCGACTTTGCTACAACGGATGATGAGAAGCACCCGCGGGTCGTGATCATTGACAGTGCGATCGCGCGCCAACTTTTCCCGTCGGAAACAGCGATCGGCAAACACATTCGCTTCGGCGTCCAGCCCGACATGCAGGACCTCCAAATCGTGGGCGTCGCGCAGCCCGCCTGGCTTCTCGATGTCCGCGATGCCGCTTCGCGCTTCCTCTATGTCCCAGCCCTGCAGGCCGGCGAAAACGCAGAAGCCATGACGTTACTCGTCCGCGGCTACGGCAGCCCGGCCCTAGCAAAAGTGATCGAGCACAAAGTCGAATCCTTCGGCCGCGAATACTCCACCTCCACTGGCACACTCCAGGACCGGGGCGAAAATACCTTCCTTTACGAGCGGATGATCGCCACCCTATCCTCCTTCTTCGCCGCGATTGCCCTCCTGGTCGCCGCCTTCGGCCTGTTCGGGCTACTATCTTATTCGGTCACCCTCCGCACCCGCGAAATCGGCGTACGGATGGCGCTGGGCTCGCAGCGCCATGGCATTCTTCGCTTGATTCTCCGCGAAGCCCTTGTGCTGACCCTTTTCGGCATCGGGATCGGCATCCCTTGCGCCCTTCTGGCTGCCCGCCTCGTCCAGCACATGCTCTTCACGCTCTCCTTCGCCGATCCCGTCGTCATCGCAAGCGCAGCGATCACGTTACTCCTTGCCTCCCTGGCGGCTGGCGTCCTTCCCGCCCTCCGCGCCATGAACCTCGACCCCATCTCCGCCCTCCGCCACGAGTAAACCGGCATGGAATTGCGTCCCCACTGACGCGACCGCTATATTCTCGTCTTACTCACAGAACTACACGCTAAACCAGAAGACCGTGGCTAGTCCGGTGCGCTTTCCCGGCAGATAGATGCCGTCTGCTCGTTTGGCAACCACACCTTCGAGGCGCTGCTCTTTCACAAAGCGCAGTATGTGCTCGGCTGACTTTGAGACTTCGACGATATCGAGGCATACAAGACGGAATCTCGTGGCCCATTCGGAGTGAAGCTGAATGCAATTTGACAGCTATTCGTGTCGCAATGCCTCCATCGGTTCTACTCGTGAGGCACGTCGAATTTTATAAAGCAAGTTGCCGACACAGATCGGGGTGCGCCAAAATTCCCTCTCTGTGAACCCGCCAGTTCACTCCACACCGGAAAGCCCGGTTTCGACTCGGCTAGTTCTTTGCGGAGACGGGGGGTCAAAGGCACTCCCGCAGGTCGCTGACTTTTTCCCGGACGGGAGGGTAGGCAAATGCGAGATCGTTCAAATACTTAGGAGACCTGTCTTTTACGTGAAGATTGGCTGGCAACAAGGCGCATTGCGTTCCCTGCGGCCGCTAATGTGATTAGCCCACACAGCATGGCGAAGAGATCGCCGAAGCGCGTGTAGAAGGTCAACTCGTCGTTGTATCCATAGCGCGCCACCAGTGAGGTCTGCATATGGCGCGGGGCGCTGAGGGTGACGCGGCCATACGGATCAATCGACGTAGTTACGCCATTGTTGGTATCGCGTACGATCCAGCGGCGGTTTTCGATCGCCCGCATGCGCGCCATATTCAGATGCTGCCAGGGCGCGCTGGTGTCGCCATACCAGCCGTCATCAGAGATATTGACGAAGACATGCGCGCCATTCTTGGCAAATAGACGAACCTCGTCCGCGAAGACAGATTCATAGCAGATGAAGATGCCGAAGGTGTGTCCATCTGTGCGGAAAACTTTGCGGTCTCGGCCGCGATTTAAGTCCGCGAGCCGTTGTGTGAGCTGATGTGCAAAGAAAAATAAATCGCGGTACGGCACGTATTCTCCAAAAGGCACGAGATGAATCTTGTCATACCGTCCAAGAATCTTGCCGTCGGGGGCGGTAATAACTGCGGAGTTGTAGGTGCCAGGCTGATCACGGCCGAGCATGCCAGCAACGACCGTAGCATGCGTAGTTGTCGCGATATTGCGCAACAGCATGACGACCAGTGGATCGTCGCTAAAAAAGTGCGATGGCGCTTCGGGCCAAGCAATGATATCGGGATGTGAGGTATTCTCGGCGCACGACAGCATCCCGACTTTTGCGCCAGACGCCGGCATCCCTGAGATAGCCGAAGTACAGTTTTTTCGGCTCTGATCGAGAATCCACGAAGCGTGTTCATTCCACTCGGGACCAACCCAGGCATTGTCCTGGCCTACATCGAGATTTGGCTGCAACAGCACGGCATAGCTTGAAGTAGATGATGGCTTGGGTTGCATGAAAGAACCAAGTTGCAGCAGAACGATGAACAGCGTCGCGCCCACACCGATCCTGATGCGTGTATGAACGGAGCGCGCCAGCAATGCTGCCACAAGCAGAGCATTGCCTGCGGCGAGCACGAATGAGATTCCATAAACCCCGGTGAAAGGCCCAAGTCGTGTGAGTAGAAAGTTGTCAACCTGAGAGTAGCCAAGCTGATCCCATGGAACGCTGGTAATGCGTGACGCGGCGAACTCAATGCCAACCCAAAAAAAAGGCATGAGCACCAGCGGCACAATGTTCGTGCGAAACGCTTTGCGGCAGAGCGCGATTAGGAAAGCAAAAAACGCGAAGTACAAACCCAGAACCACGCTATAGAGGACGAGCAGACACACGGCCAAAAGAACAGGCATACCGTCGGGGCCACCATAGAGGCGCATGGTGTAGTAGATCCAATAGCAATTCAGGATGTACCAGAGCACTCCGCAGGTATAGCCGGCGAGCACGCTGCGGCGCAGATATCGCGGTGCTGCGACGCTCGGCTCAGCGAGCAATCCATATAACAGAGGTATAAGTGCGATCCAGGAGAAAACCGCGCGCCATGGCGGCAACGGTCCAGCGATGGGGAAGGGCAGATCAAGGAGAATGGCGGAAAGCAATCCAAGAAGAATTGGATTTCGTACGTACGAGCGCATTAATGACTCTACCATTTCGCTATCTGGCGATCATGCATGCGGTCACCGAAACAGCCATAGTTGGAAGTGGATTCAATCAACGCACTGCACGATGACAGTCTCAATCTTAAGACAGGAAGGTGCTAAATTGGCATGATCGAATCGCTAGTGAGCAACTCGCGATACACAATATATCGCTTGAGAAAGGCAAAAAGTGACACTTTGCTATCCCTACTGATGCTTGGGATGGGCCTTGGGTTAATGACTTAATCAGTTCGCCTGAATTTTCAATCAGGTTGATAATCTTCTTCGCGGCATTGCCGATCGTCGGAAGGGAAGTGGTCAGCAGCTCGGCGGTTACGTCCTTTGCTACAGGGGCGGCATTTCGTAGTTCGGCTTTAGCACACTCTCGGCATAAGCATACGTTTGCACTATGTTTGATGTGGACTCGCGCGCTGCCTTTATGATCTCTCCATAGTCTGAATGAGGCAGTGCGTTCAATATTTTGCCTTGAGTCCGGAGTTGAACTACCCTTGCCAGGTCCGCCTTAGTAATGTTTCTGTTCAGATTCAAAACACCTCTGAGGCGGTAGAGCCAAAGCTCTGGATCGTCTTTCTGCATCGTGCTGTCAGAACACCATTTGATGTATGAATCGATGGCACGATCGGGATTCAAATACGACGGGATACTGTCAATGATCGCAAAATAGAGCTGAGATTCCGAAACAAATTTGCATGCGGGACAGCGGTCCTCCTGCTCAGTGAGTTTGTCCAAAAGCGTTAGATAGTCATCTAGATCTGCCTGCGACAGCCTGTCAGCACTGATCTCGCTAGGGGATGAGCGTTCCGCTAGCTCGACGTCATGAGTGAAAAATAACGAATGCAATAGTGGGTGGAATTCCGGGTAATCAGGAAGACTGCTTTCGACAACGAAGTGCTGTTCAGGTTTTCCAACAAGGTCCTTATCGTTTAATCGGTTTACGTTCGAAAGGTGATGCCGCTCAAGTACTGTATTGAATCGTTGTGCCTCGGTGTGACGATTTGTCGGGTGGAAACCACACTGAGTCCCAGAAAGTGATCGCGTAAGAAATCCTCTATATGCCTCCATTAAAGGCACAGGCGAAATGCCATTCTGTTCGGCTTTATCAATCAATTCACCAATGAGCGCCGTGAACTCGCCATTCTCGTCAATTTGTGCGAACTCTCGATCACTCGCGGTTTCGATATTGATTGCATGCGTCAGATCTGACAGGGCGTCAAGGAAAGATGAGTCTGGGGCGATCGACAGCACAAGTTTGCTTGCCGGTTTTAGCTCCATGCTGCTTGAGGCATGTTCAATACGGTCACGCTCTAGTGTCATTACGCGAGCATGGAGAGTTGCCCCCGTGCTTCTGGATGCGATCTGCCCGATGATCGTATAGTAAGGGGACACATCCGGAACCATAAAATCAGCGCATGACGACTGGGGCAACCTGAGGGTTACTTCTTCAGCGAGTTTGAGTGCGTAAGAAGGATTGCTTGCAATAAATTTATCGATTATGTGGGTCTTAATGTTGAGGGTATCTAAACCAAGTCCCGAAGCCTGCTCGCGTTCCGAGGATAGCGAGTCCGGAATATGCACGGCATCGCGCATTGGGAAGGGATGTTGGGCTGAATCAGCCGCACTAAAAATTGAATCAAGCACCGCACGTAGGTGGGTAGGCGAGATGTCTCCTCGATCTGCAAGCTGAAAGATAATATCTGCGTGGTACTCGATCGGTAGACGAGCAGCTCTCGTCATGAGAAGGCCGATGTCAGTGGAGCTAGAAGTGCGCTGTTGTTCATTCGCTGCGGCCGCATGCAAGAGCCTGAATGAAAACGTCAGCATTAACGCCGACGCCGCTGTTACTGAAATGAGCCGTCGATTCATCAGCGATACCCTTCCACAAGAAACTGACTGAGCGGGGATGACCGAGCCCAGTTCGCAAATTCCGACTGATCGGCATCTACCAACTCGGTCTCCCTTGCTACCCCGCTTGAGTGCAGCGCCGCGCCAGCTCCTCCATTGTGGACGGGCGGGGAGTTCCATTCGGTAGCAACTATTCAAGTTTTAAAATCTCCACTATTTATTTCGCGCGACGTCCGTACACTACGTGCTGAAGCAGGGACGGGGCCGGCGGATAGGACTTTCCCAGAAGTCTGGCCAGCCCCTTCGAGATAGCCGTGTTCCAGACCGTAATTGCCACGACAGTCAGGTTCAACCCCGCTGGCTCTGTGGCGCAGGTCCTTGGGTCTGCCATTTACACTGGTCATAGAATTCCAGATCAGGAGTAGAGATGGCAGACGAGGATTTGCAGGCAGAAGTGGAACGGTTGCGGGCAGAGAACGAGAAGCTCAAGAACAAGGGCGTTCGCGGGTTGAGTCTGAAGGTGAGCGAGAAAGGCGCGGTATCGCTCTATGGCATCGGCCGGTTTCCCGTGACCTTATATAAGGAGCAATGGGCAAAGATTCTCGGCATGGCAGGGGAGATCGAGGCCTTCATCCGAGACAACGACCACTTGCTCAAGGCCAAAGAGTAGCAATTCCCCGCGTCGGGAAATCGGCAGAGAAGCTTGGGTTGAAACAGAGCTAGAATGTTAGCCATGAAAAGGCGTGCACCAAGCATCGCTTTGATGATCGGGCTTATAGGTATTGGCTCTTTCGCTCAGGCCTCCGCGGAAAAGGCGGCGCAAGCTACTGTCTGCGACATTGTCAATAATCCGCTCCAATTCAAAGGGAGATTGGTGCAAGTTCGAGCACAGGTTTGGCCTGACATCCACGACTATGACCAGATTTGGATGAACGAGTCTCCTGTGTCCTCGATGCAAGTTGGCAAGGCCTGCCGTTTTCTGCCTGCTAAGTTCAAAACTCCAACCGAACTAGCGGGGAGTGCTGCATTCGGCACGTTCACGGGCAGAGTTATAGACAATCCTGCATACTTTGTGTCCCGTATTTTCCCCCAAACAAGCAAGCGTTCGAAAGTGATGCTCTTGATCGAACAGGAATCGGACATTTACGGTAAGCGAGACTATTTGAACGGACCTATTCCAATCTTGCAACTCTACGATCAGCAGAGCGGTTCTTTCATTAGACCTCAATAGTGTAGCTAGTTGGATGAAGAGTTTTTTGCGCTCTCTCGTGATTGGTGACATTAAGGATAGTGCGATTGCAGAGTGTTGGCGTTTGACTTTAGCTCCGAAAGTCTGGTTTCGAGCGAGTTCGCAACCCAGAGTCGAAGTTACTCAAAGCGCCGTTTCTAAGAAGTTCGGCCGTGGGAGTCAGATCGTTGTTTGGCAAGATGGCCGATCGTGGTGTCCAATTCCTCCAGGGGCGCGGCGAAAATGTGGCGAGTTTTTATGATCGTCATTCTAGCTAGCCCTGCGGGAATCAGAAGATTCTCGCACTTGGTCTCTGTGCGAGCTGTTACTCGATGAAACGGCAGGATGAGGAATATTACGGTGGACTGCGCGAAGCGGTTTTGGAGCGAGACGGCCGCCGATGCAGCGGGTGCCCTAATTTGGAAGGCCGCAAGCTGACCGTCCATCATCGGGTGCCAGGCGTTTCCAAGCTGGAGCTGATGATAACGCTGTGTACGGCGTGCCATGCCATTGTGGAGCGAACGCAGATGGTGTTGTCGGAGATGACGCCGCTGCTTTTAGTGTTGTGGCGTGAGAAACATCCCGACGGGAAAGAACAGCTTTTGCTCCCGATGAATGCGTCGATTGCGGAGGTAGTCGAGCAGCTTACGCTGCCCGTGATTGAAGGCGGCTCTGGAGAGCCGCTCGAATAGAGAAGCCGCCTGAAAAAGCGGCATAGACATCCCCAACTATAGATGGCCGTTCGGCTTCAATTTAATATCTACTTGCGGATCGTTATCTTCGGCCACGGGGGCCAGCAGTTGGGAGTACGCGACATATCCTGGCGCGGTAATCTTCACTACTAATTTAGTTTGGGCCGGAATCAGCACTCGATATACCCCGTCTCGCCCAGAACTGAATCTGATAAATCGGTCGGGATCACCTTGGAATTCAATTGTTATTGTTGCAGTAACAGGAGATCCATCCGAACTAGATGTGACAGTCCCGGAAAGAATTCTATTGGGAGGACCAAGATGAAGGGTAATCTGCTTATTAGACTCTGCCTCAGTGAGTCGAATGCGTACTGGACTTGGATTATAGAATGAAGAAGTCCCTCCCGGATACCGGCTATTTACCTCGTCGAGATACGGAGCTATGACGTAGTCTCCATACTTGAGATCTTCGACTGTAAAGATACCATCTTTATTAGTTTGGACACGTTTGCGATAAGTGCTGGTTGGGCTAGCTCCGACAACATCAACCATATATTGGGCTGCAGGCTTGCCTTCGTGGGTAATCAACACTCCACTCACGACACCCATTGCTGGAGAGCTAGGTGGTGTTGATTCTTGTCCCCGCGCACAGATTAACAAGAGTAGCGATAATGCGGCCAATATCGTCGCAGAGCGTGGCATCGCGTCAAATCTCCAATTTGTTATTTTGGCACTGGGGTCAGCGGTACAATCTGAGCGGTTGAACCGTCGACATAGATTGCTTGCCAAAGAACGCCATATGTAGGCTTGCCTAAGGTTTGCGCCAGAGAACCGGCTTTACAGTATTGCCACAAATCGGGGTTAATAGAAAAACCACAAGTACCCGGAACCGGTGGCGAGCACGCGTTGGTGCTCAGGTAATCCGTGAATACGCCCGAGACCCCGTCCCAAGCAGCGCAATTTGCAGGCGCAGGTTGCCTATTTTTGCACGTGTTAGTGCTCAGGTTCGCAAAATTTTCTTGCATGGGGACATTCCCAACCGGGCGGTTACTAACATCGACAATTTGATATTGGAGTTGCCGCTCGGTGCCGTTCTGAGAAGCGACAACGCAGACATTAGATTTAGTCGTGAAATCGCTAAAGAACAACATACCGGCTGGCTGCCCTACATTGGCAGTGCCACTGGGTACATAATGTCCGATTCTACATTGTTTGAAATCCAAGGCCCCAATCTCAATGTCTCCGGGAGAGGACTGTGCTGCTGATCCCACAGCCACCCCTGTCACTAATGCAGATCTGGTATTAATGGTCGCAATTGAGGTGTTTGCGCTGGACCAGGAATAGAAGCTATCAATAACGCTACCGTCAGCGGAGTCACATCCGTCATGGGCTTCGACGTCCGCCTGATTTTGAAAAGCCAAAGGCACTCCAAGCGGGTCTGGCGCAAACCAAACTGGTGGGAGATATGCACAACAACTCGCACAACCATACGAAACATGACCAAACCTCAAGTCGTAAATTACTTTTCCCTCAAATAGGCTCCCAATACCCTTATTGGTTAGATCGCTAAATTGATAAGACCCAGAGCTAAGGTCTGCTGGCAGGGTCTTACCATCTTTGTCAGGAACTTGGTCGTGGATGAGATCCCCGATGTCGATCCACATCTGATCATCTGGCTGCAATGTCTGTTCAAGCTGATATTTTTCAGCGCCTCGGTTGTAGTAGATAGTGAACGCCGCCTTGATTGGCTTTGTTCCACCGTTTCCTGCAGTAACAATGGAGTCGTGGTCTCTATCAACCTCCCATTTGCCTCCTTCCCAGCGAAAAGTCATTTGATCGGAGAAGGGAGTCTGAGCGCCATAACGTAGGGTCTTATCATAACTTGCTGCTACCGCCATGACTTCATCGGGTAAACCGTTTGTCTTCAAAATCACGGCTGACCAGTGAGCGTCTTTTGGAATGGTTCCGTCCAACAGCTTCGCAACATCGATCCGGCGTGTTTCATAGGGTTGTAGCTGTAATGCTGGCCCAAAAGTCTTTCCGGTCGTGGTTTCCGTGCGCCAGTTGAACTGAAGTGTAGCGTTTACTTTGTGTTCAGAAGTGTTACGGACAAAGAGTTGAGGCTGAAGTATGGTCCCGCCCGGAAATGCCATCGCTGGATCAGGGTTGGTTAAAGCGAGCATGGGCGCTCGTAGGGTCCAGGTGCCTGTGCGGGCAAAATCTCTTTCGCTTACTGGAGATTTCGGATCGCGATCAAACATTTTCAAATTGGCAGAGAAGCCACCCTCTTCATCGAATAAAACATGAACCGTGTCGAGTGAACCTGCATGCGCAGCGCTCTCTATCTTGACGCCACCATAGGTTCCGCTCAAGCCAGATTGTTTCAGGATTTCGCGCACGGAATACCTGCCTGTCTGCCGTGGACCCAATGCAATCTTCTGCCTGCTCGACTTACCGCTTGCATCGAAGAGTGTGAGCGTCAAATCTAAAGTGTATTTCCCCTGATTGCTCAGAATCAGTGAATCCTGAACCGAATCGCGCGGCAGCCACCAGACGCCTTCTCTGCTGACCTGATCATAATTTTCTACTTCATTGATGGCGTCGAGATGAAAAGCCAGGGGATGACCCATATCATGTGCCATGACGGCTGCATAGAGATTCAACAATCCCTTCGAATGATAGCGCAGAACGAGAGAGCCATAGGATCCGATCAGTTGAGGTGCAACAGACTGAAGGGTCGTATTGATATCCACGGATTGAACTTCTTGAGGCTTAATGACGATTGGATTAAACGGATATTCAGAGCCATCGGCGGCGCGTATGGCGGGCGTCACTGTCAGATCGGAGATTCGCAAATTGTTTCTAATCTGGAGTTCGCTGTCCCAACTGCCCTCTGTTGTCCAATAAGGAACAAACTGTTCGTAGTCCTTTGCGGCAACGATATGCTGGTTTGTTGGTGCAGACGTTTCAATAGCATTTTGAGCACTTGATTGCGGAGTTGTACGTTGTTGGCTTGAGGCAGATGAGGCGAAATATCCAAGGACGAGCAGAAGCGAGAAAAATGTGCGCATCACAGTTACGCTCCAGATGGTGAATGGAACAGCAACATCTAATTGGGCGGGAATTTGGAGGGGAGTATTCCAGCCTATCGAGGGGCCCCGTGACTCGCCACATTACCCGACAAAGCGTCAAATGGTCAATAATAAATTTCAATCAATGGCGTTGTCCTGGCTAAATGGGGATGTGCGGAGGTGGTCGAGCAGCTCACGCTGCCCGTATAGAGGACGCGGGCCACATCTATGACGGTAAGACATCTAGCAGTCCCTGTTCGTGGAGCATGAAGCCCCTGCCGTGATGGTTCTCGATCAATCCGCGTAATCCGCACTGCGCGTCGAGCTTCTTCCGCAGGCGTTTCACGACGGAGTGAACCGCATTTTCGGTCTACAGAGAAGAGGGTCCCCAGGCCTGCCTAAGAAGATCGCGCGGGCTGATAATGCGCTTCGAATCGCTCGAGAGGAGATCGAGGATGCTCGTCTCTCTCTTGGTGAGCTTAATCACCTTGCCATCGATTTCCAGTGTATGGGCTTCTCGGTCGAGAACTGCGCGTCCGATCGACATGCGTCGCGTCGACGCCGGCTTCCAGCCGTCGCGCCATTCTTCTCGGCGCAGCTGCGCATTGCTCCTGCTGATGACGCACTCGGGAGCCGTGTCCTTGGAAATGAAAGCATCCGCGCCGGCATCAAGCGATCTCGGCTCAAACTGGGGTCACTACACCAAACGTCAAAAATAGTACGTTTAGGTCCGTCTGATTTTGGTCCGGTCCGGTTCCCAACCTCGAACGTGCCGGAACGCCGCTTTCAGGGAACCTTGACTCAGATGAGTCAGACCATCGGCACTAGTGGTAACGAGCTAGTTGAATTGCGAGGCTTACGGCTTCTTTTCCGATTTGAGTTGTTGACTAACCTGTTGCGCAAGGCTCCAGAACGCATCGTCTTTCCGCAGCTTTTGCAGAGAATTGTCTTCCGTGGGATCGGGGAAGGTTTCTCCTTTGAGCGTGTGAGAGCGGCGATCAAACGCTAGTTGCAGATGGGTTCGCGCAGCCTTAGGATCACCTGCTTCCGCGTCAGCGCAGCTGAGATTGTAGTAGTACAGCGGGTATTCGGGATCCTTTGCGATGGCAGCTTCGTTCACTTCACGGGATCCTTTGAGGTCGCCTGAAATCCCGAGGGCCATCGAAAGCTCGTCAGTGACGACGCGGCGGAATTTCAGCGGGTCATCACTCTGATTGACCACCGCCAGGGCAGCGCGATAGGCTGCGGCAGCTCCTGTGTACTGATGTTTCATATTCTCGACACCGGCGTAAGCGAAGGCATCTTTGAAGGTTGGCTTGTAGCTAGGTTCAAACGTAAGGGTCAATAGAGTCTGTTTAGCGGTCTCCATCGTCAGACGATAGGCTGCTTCATCGCCGGGTTGGACGTCGGCAGCGTTGAAGAGGAGATCACCACAGAGATCTCCAGAGGCAACAAAGGCACGAAGCGACATGCGGGCATCCTTCGGCGCGAGCAGCACGGCCAGGGCGATCTCCACGCCGCTTGTGGAGCGCATGGTTGCGCGGTTCTGAACGGCTGCTTCGGCGTTTTCAGCCTTGAGCACCCCATCACGGCATGAACTCGCATTGAGTGGGGCTTTGTCGGGTGCGGCGAACAAGAATGCCAGCATATGCTGCTTTCCTTGCGCGGCTCGCTCGCCCCACTCGTTCCCATTCGACTTTGCGGACAGTTCCACTACCTGCCACGCTCCTTGCTCAAGCGTCACCCGACCTGGATGTACGGGCAAAGCAAAAGTTAGCTTGCCCGGTGTAGTTTGTGCATGGGCTGATGAGATTAAGAGGCAGAGGGCAACAGAAACACAAAGTTTACGGGGCATTCATAGCACTAAGCATAATTGCTCTCGTATCCCATGCTCCCAGGTATTTCATGCGTAACACCTGTTTGAGAAACTTCGATTTCCCCTGCCGTTCTCTTGCGCAAACGATCGTTTACGCAACGATCGCAGAGAGGGCTCAAACCCCAGCATTTTGAGTTGCAAAAAGGTATTGCAGTGATAAAGTCATTGGCGATACCTTTCCGCAACCATGCTCATCGGCTACGCACGCGTTTGAACATTACACCGACACGGCTGGTTTTACCGATCATGTTTTTGCGCTCTGCCATCTGTTGGGCTTTCGCTTCGCGCCACGCATCCGGGATCTCGCCGACAAGCGGCTTTATGTGCCAGGCAAGGAGCGCGACCATCCAACGCTCGCTCCGCTGATCGGCGGCAAGCTCAATCTGAAGCTGCTCCGAACGCAATGGGAAGAGATTTTGCGATTGGCTGCGTCCATCCGGCACGGCACAGTCACGGCCTCCCTCATCATCCGCAAGCTCGCCAGCTACCCCCGCCAGAACAGCCTCCACACGGCGCTCCGCGAAGTCGGGCGAATAGAACGCTCTCTTTTCATGCTGGAGTGGATGAAAGACCCCGAGCTCCGCAGGCGTGTCCAGGTAGGCCTCAACAAAGGCGAAGCCAGAAACGCTCTCGCGCGTGCCGTCTTCTTTAACCGCCAAGGCGACCTCCGCGACCGCAGTTTCGAGAGCCAGCGATATCGCGCCAGCGGCCTGAACCTGATTGTCGCCGCCATCATTCTCTGGAACACCGTGTATCTGGAACGCGCCGTTGCCGCTTTGCGCGAACATGGAATCGCCATCGACGACGAAGCCCTAGCCCACCTCTCCCCCATCGGCTGGGAGCATGTAAACCTGACCGGAGACTATACCTGGCAGGCTACAGGACGGCTCAGGAGGGGTGCCTTCAGGCCCCTACGACCCTTTGCAGCCTCAAACGAGTGATCCAATTTCCTTAGCGTACGATTTTTGACGTTTGGTGTAGTGACCCCTATTTGCCCGAAAACCTTCAGCACGATCATCTCTAGCGAAGGCCTTCGAGGATTGCTCTAGCGCACCCACCATCGATGAAGTTGCGAAGGGCTCTCAGTACGCCCTGTCGGGAGCGCTGGATCCCCATTTGATTACTGCACTTCCTTCTTTAGATGATTCCGCAGGCTGGAGTAAAGCGCACTATATTATCAAGGGAACTCTAGGCAGCGGTCCGTTGCCTGGGCGCGATAGCACCTATCCAACGCCGCATCTAATAAATCAAGCCTTTATTTCAGATGCCGCGATCGTCGGCGTCATCGACCAGGAAATGCCTAGTCACCTGACGGCGAACAATGCGTTCCTCTACACTCCATTTCACGTCTATGTTCAGGAGGTGTTGTTCGACAAAGAAAAACGACTAATCCAAGGCAGAGATCTTACGGTTGTCCGACTTGGAGGACAAATAGCCTTAAGTGGGGTGACGGTAATCGCTGCTGACGCAGGATTTGCTTGGGCAACGTGTCGGGGAAACATATATTTTCTTTCTGCACCGAGTGGCTGGTACTACTCAGTACCGCATCTTCCCTGGGGGCTCTTTCAAACTGTCACCAAATGCGACGGTCACTTCAGATCAGTTGAGTTCCGACTCTCCAAAAATAACCTCGTTTGGCGATCAAGCCAATTTTTTGACTGAGATCGCCGATGCGTACAAGGTCTCCAAGGAGGTCCGGTGAATGCTCAGACCCTGTTCTGAAACCAACTCACGCTATTTCGTCCCCGTTCGGGTGACAGCGGCTCCGTTGGCGAGTGTCTGGATGATGGTGGAGGTGCAGGGAACGTTGTTCATTTGCTGGCCACCGATCTGCGCGACTTCACCGAAACTGCTTCCCATCACCTGGGCCGGGAGGGCGGTGGATGCGGCTAGAAGCAGAACGGGAAGCGCGGAGAGGGACCGGGAAAAATGCATCGGATACCTCCGGAGCTGATCTGAATAAATAGACGGACTCATGACCATTATGACTCGGGATGAATGATGAGCGGCAATTGAGGGGAGATCAATTTTCCGATAACTTGGCGACCGGATTCTGTCGCGTGCGGCGGCGGGCCTCAGAGACGTTGAGAGCAACTGTCCCGGAGAAAACTGCAGGAACTCGACGGTGTTCTGCTTAAACAGATACCTTGGTTAGAGAGATATGCAGCCTCGCTCGGAGACATGATGGACCGCAGAGACTTCCTAAAACTAGGTAGCGCCGCTGCTGCCGCAGCAACAATCGCTGTATCACCCCTCGCCTCGTCTGCCTCTCCTACAGATATGGAGTCGCAACATTCCTCCGGCCTTGCCGGCTCCACCTCTCGCGCTTTCCCCGACGGATTCCTTTGGGGTTCTGCAACGGCCTCGTATCAGGTTGAAGGAGCCGTCAACGAAGATGGACGTGGCCCCTCCATCTGGGACACCTTCTCACATACCCCGGGGAAGACGCACAAGGGCGATACCGGCGACATTGCCGATGATTACTACCACCGCTATAAAGAAGACATCGCGATCATGAAGGCCCTTGGTCTGAAAGCATGTCGCTTCTCGATCGCATGGCCGCGCATCTTCCCGCAGGGAACCGGCTCCCCCAATCAGAAAGGCATCGACTTCTACAAGCGCATGGTAGATGAACTTCGCGACGCCGGCATTGAGCCTTATTGCACGCTCTATCATTGGGACCTTCCTCAAGCGCTCGAAGATAAGGGGGGATGGCAGAACCGCGACACCGCTAAGGCGTTTGCCGATTACTCCGGCTATACCGTAAGTCAGCTATCCGACCGCATCTCGCACTTCATGACCATGAACGAGATGCGATCCTTCGTTGACGCCGGTTACCGTGATGGCCAACACGCCCCTGGTCTCAAACTGGATCGGGAAAAACTTGCGCAGCTGAATCATTACGTGGTCCTCGGGCACGGCCTCGCGGTACAGGCGATCCGCTCAGCTGGCAGGTCCGGCACACGCGTCGGTATCCCCGACAATCCGGCGCAGGTCGTTCCCGTCATTGAGACCCCTGAGAATATTCATGCCGCGGAGATTGCCTTTCGCGAAGAGAACGCTCGTTTCCTTACCGTGCTAATGGAGGGCAAATACACCGACGCGTACCTCGAGGGACTCGGAGCCGCTGCTCCGAAGTTCACAGAAGAAGAGCTGAGGATCATTTCCAGTCCGATGGACTTCATCGGCCTCAACATCTATACGGCCTCTTACGCCATAGCCGCGGACAATAAGCTCGGCTTCACCATGGTGAAGCCACCTTCGTCTTTTCCGCACATGTTTTCGCCCTGGCTCTCCATTGGGCCAGAGGCGCTTTACTGGGTGCCGAAGACCGTCGCAAAACTCTGGGGAGTAAAGGAGATCTATATCACAGAGAACGGTTGTTCTTCGGATGACCAGGTGGCTGCCGACGGCCACGTCTACGACTCCGACCGAGTTATGTATCTCCGCAACTACCTCACGCAGCTTCAGCGTGCCACAGCTGATGGTGTGCCCGTCAAAGGCTATTTCCTGTGGAGCCTCCTCGATAACTACGAGTGGGCCGATGGCTATGAGAAGCGCTTCGGAATTACTTACGTCGACTTCAAAACGCAGAAGCGAACCCCTAAACTCAGCGCGGAGTTCTATCGCAACGTAATTGCACGCAACGCAGTCGTATAGGCTGTGTCATTTGCAAGTCCCGCTCGTGAGCCACGTTCTGCGCGAGTGTTTTCCGGTGCTGGCGGTCGTGCTTGCTCGGGTAAACTCCTGCGTGACTCGCATCCGGCGGAGGACGTCAGGTAAGAGTAATTCCACTTGAGCGAGAAACCGGCTTGCACTGAGGCTTCTCGGAAGTTGACTCCGAATCTCCCGAAAATGTCGGAATTTAGGTAACTTGTCGACGCAATGAACGTCGGGCAGCGAACTTACTGAAATTCCCGGGTATTCAGTAACTTCGCGCCGCCAAAGTCGAACTTACTCAAATTCAATCTTTCGAGAAATAGAGTATGCTGCGAGCATGCAGCAGGACATTTTGCCGGCAGCCAGAAACAAGCCGAGCAATCGGATCCGCAGGCATGGGTTTTCCCCTCAACGTGCTCCGCGCCTCGCATCTTCCATCGGTGGATTGGGTATGGAGGAAGGGACAGACTTATCTTCGACACGCTGAGTCACGAACAAATTGAAAGAACGAGGGCATATGTCATCACAAAATGGCGACAAAGCGAGATTCAACAGGTTAAGGAAACAAAAGTTCCGCCGCCGCGAACTCATGGCAAGGTTGGCGATCCAGTCGGCTGCCTGTGCAGCACGGTTAGGTAAAACCCCACCTGCAAAGTTGACGTAGCGATAGCAGCAGAACACGCTCCTTCACCAACACCTTCGGTGGACCACGGTTCGTTAGAGATGCCTTCCCTGGTCGTTTGCGCCATGTCTGCTCCCCGCAGAGCCGGGACCCACCACTTACTGTAAACTCCGTTTCTCCAGCACTTCGTCGGATAGATCGCGGCGTGAACGCTGGATTACTTCCGGATTGCCGACTAACCATCCGGAACTGCATCGACCGGTTGAGCCCGCCGGACTTTAAGGAAACGGAGTCAGTGATGCGCAAAATCGATTCTGCTTCTCAGATGGGCAAGAAAACGAGAACTCCGTCGTCGCCTTTGAGCCGATCAATCGCTCATATTAGTGAGGTCTTTAGCAGCAACTACGGCCAACTCCATAGTCGGTAATACCCGCGTGATCACAACATCGCCGGTAAGCACATCGACTACTAACAGTTCGTGCTCTTCGCTGTCCGGAAGTGCGCGGACATTGGCGCAGATGCTCAGGCGATCACTAAGGAAACTTTCAACCAAGATGGGGGCTTCTACGGTTGTACTCATACCTGTAAGGATAAAGTGGCAGACGTAAAGGATTCATGGGGGAAGCCGAGATGATTGACGGCATGAAGAAACGCAGTCGACATTTTCAAGCCCACACTCTGTTGTGAGTGTGGCACCGGCAATAGGGAAATTGCAGTCGTTACTTCCGTATTGCGGACAATGCGCTAAGAAGGGGTTGGAAGCTGGTAGCGGAGAACCTTGAATTTATCGGCGCTCACTCACTCGTAGGTTCTGGACAGATTCGAGCGTCAAGACGAACACCGTGTGCCAGGCGCCAGTAAATTCCCGTACAGTGATTGCATCATGGCCTCGTTTCCGGTGACCCACGAACGGATGAGCTTGCGGCGCACAGCCCTATGGCTCCTGGATCTGGTATTCCCGCTATACACCTTTGGATTGACGCGGGAACGCAGACGATATTGGCAGCGTTTACCAGCTCTGCGAGCTACAAAATTGTTCCTGGCATTATTTCTTGTTCTCAGCGGTGTCCCATTTTTTGTCGACCTCCTCGCGGGGGGTATCTATCCGTTGTGGGGGGTCATACTAGTCGCCGTGACTCTGGGGGGATTGCGCGTCGTCACGATCCTGACGGAGCTACGTAAACCTCGTTTCATCGTTGTACCGATACTCCTGATTTTCGCTACTTTTCTTTTGTTCGCTCGCCTTCCACGGCAGGAACGTCCCTCCGAGTTTACGCGCCACCGCATCGTGATTGACGCCACGTATGTCTTTCTGTCGATCATGCTCGGCTATCGTTTGTTTCTGAGTTTTACCACCACGGAAGGAGTCGAACATGTGGCACTGCAAACCGAATTGTCATTCGCGCACGCCATTCAAAGCATGCTCGTCCCGCCTATCTCGTACTGCGGGCGCCATTTGGATGTCTTTGGAAGTAGCGTCCCTAGCGCAAAGGTCGGCGGTGATCTGGTGGATCTGGTTGCCAACGGCGATAAAGTGCTTGTATATCTCGCTGATGTTTCCGGCCACGGCATTTCCGCCGGCATTCTGATGGGCATGCTAAAAACCGCGATGCGTCAAGCTTGGCTCGCGCAACAGCCGCTGCCCGCAATTCTCGAGAGCGTTAACGCCGTGCTACCTGCAGTTAAAGAGCCCGAAATGTATGCAACGTTGGCGGCGCTGCAATTTGACGCACCCTCACAAGTCGAGTTTGCACTCGCAGGCCACCCGGCAATATTGCATCATCACCGGAAGTCACAGGAGATAAGCCGCTGCGAGATGCGGCAATACCCTCTGGGACTGCTCGCAAAGCCCGGTTATGTAAGTGCACAAGTTAACTACGATCCAGGGGATCTATTCGTCGTAGTCAGCGACGGTTTGATAGAAACAGCGAACGGCAACGAAGAAGAATTTGGCTTGGCGCGCCTGGAACAATCAGTTGTGGCTCACGCTACGGAATGTTTGCCCGAAATCTACGACGCCTTGATGCATGCCGTTTCGGACTTCGGGGAACAGCGTGATGATCGGACAGTGTTAATCGTCCGCATACGAGAAAAGACAGAAGAGCAAGGGATTCGCACGATTGGGTAGTATTCGGATGCGCCTAAGGCAGTGACCATTGCCACGTAGATTGTCAGATAGCCTACACTACTGCGGCTCGCTGACGTAACCAGGCGATAGCAGCTCAAAACCACGCTTCGAGCATGATTCTTGCCGTATTACCGGCAATACGGAAGTGATCCTGCGTAGTGCCTGCAAAGTCGCCTTTTGAGTAAGTTCGCCACGCCCGGAATGAACTTACTTGAAATCCCGTTTCTAAGGCACTTGGTCAGGTTGCTCTTTTCGATGATTGGGATTACTTCCGGTTGGGCGACAATACACCCATGTGGTTAAACCCCTAGAATTATGCCGCAGAAGGAGACCGGATGAGATTTCGAGGCTGGCTGCTCTTATGGATAGTTATTGTGGTCCCGTTGCTACCTGCCATGACACTCAAGGAGTTGCTCGTCGAAAAGCAGATTCCAACTAGCTCCTTCAGCGCGGAAGAGCTTAATGAAACTGTTGGCGGCCCGATTCTTCTCGCAGACCCTTATGTACTGGAACTCGCCTACAATGTCATGGGAGCCGATTCGGCTTTCGTTTCTGCGCACGTTGTGAAGTACGACAAGAAGAGTGGTGTCCTGCTCAGGTCCAAAATTCAAACCGTTGAAACCAACGTCTGCCTTGGGTCCTTCACAGGGATGCTGCAAGCCGGAGAATTCACCCTAGTATGAACCCATATCTCTCCTTCGGCTGAATGCAATCTCGTGCTTGACGGTCGGTTGGCGCAAAAGACAACACTCTATGGTTTTAGCCCAAAGCTAGTTGCACCTAATCAAGTGGTCCTGATCGAAGACATGATCCATTTCTCGCCTGTTCATCCGGAGCGTTTGCAGTTGGCCGATCTGAAGCAAGGCACCACGACCGAGTTGTATCCGCCTCAGCAGGATGTGATGCGTGCGAAGCTGGCAAGGGAAAACGCGGCACATATGCCAACGCGAGACGTCTGCATGAAGATGAATGACCCGTGTGATCTGCATCTTTTTGACGAAGAGATTCTCGGAATCGCGACGGGTGACGGAGGTCACTTCGCGCTTATCGTGAACCAGTCCGCCAGCCACGCTATTTTGCGAGGAGAGCCGCCAGTTACGGTTGCCTCCCAGTCAGCGCTTTATATTTATGCGCCAAGCGATCATGGGTGGGCGTACTGTGAAACCGAAATGAGCAATGAAGAAGCGACGATGCGGACTCAGGCGTCCATGACGCGATCATGGCAATTTAACGACACCGCGGAACGTTGCGCTCCAAGCTTGCCAGTTCTGCCGGATATGTCTACTAGCGTTATGAATCCTTTTTCAAAAAAAGCCAATTGACCCCGGTGGATCACGCAAAGTCTTCCGTTGCGGTCGAGTGACCGGCAACCCGGAAGTAACCATGAAATGCCTGTGAAGTCGCGATTTCGGTAACTTGCCGACGCAATGAACGTCGAGTAGCGAACTTACTGAAAACGAGTTTTGCAGGTGGACGGATTGCTATGCTGGAGGGGATAGGTATTCTGTCGACGCATTGCCTGCGACCGTAAACAAGAATGTTTGGAAGCGAGCATGATGCAGGTTTTGATCCGATCCGCTAGGTTGCAACTAAGCCCGTTCAAAATGGCTGACGCCGAAGAGGTCTTCGAATGCATCACCCCTGCGATCGCTCGCTTCATGCGCTGGGAGCCCTCAAAATCGCTCAGCGAGTACAAAGCACACCGGGAAGCCAGATTACAGGCGAACGATCAGTCGGTTTTCTCCTTTGTTATAAGACGAAGTGACACAATGGAATGTCTAGGCATAGCAGGACTGGATGAGGCGGATCAACCAAGCCCAGAGCTTGGCATCTGGCTCAAGGAAGCAGCTCATGGTCACGGCTACGGAACGGAAGCCATTAGAGCGGTTGCTGAATGGGCGATGAAAACTCTCGCGAAGGAGAGTTTCCTTTACCCCGTAGCAGTAGAAAATGTCGCGAGCAGGCGTATCGCAGAAAAACTTAACGGCGAAATCGTAGGATCACGCAGAAATCCAAAATATGAATCTGTCGTTTATGAAATCTGTCCTCTTACCCGACCCTGGTCAGGCGGTTAAGAAGACTGTTGCGTCTGGCCGCTTCCTGCGCTCTTTCAGAGCTTTTGCGACAGACCGTCGCCAGTCTCCTGCAAAGTCGGGTTTTGAGTAGTTCGTAGCGCCAGAAATGAACTTACTTGAAACGCCGTTTTTGCAGCACTTCCTCGGGTAGGCCGCCGTGTGAACGCTGGACTACTTCCGGATTGCCGACCATGCGGAAAGAACGGGAACGACTCATGGGGACTGATCCCCACTGCGATAAAACTTATCTGGGAACCTAGATTGGCTTCGCTGTCTGGGTGTTGATATCTAGCAGGTAGATGACGCCGCCGTTCACAAAAGTGGCCTTTCCACGGGGCAAGACCTTAAGCTCCGTCGTGACTCCTTTGTAATGCGTAAGCTGTTTAATTTCGCCGCCGGTAACGTCACTCATCGAGTAGACGTTGTAATCGTAGTTCCCCCCCGAGGTATCTGTTGCTGCAAGAAACAAAACGTCCATCCCGTCATTCATAAAGCGCGCTTGTCCGTAGGATGGCCCCACTGATGATTCACCGGGAACGTGCGGCTGAAATATCTTGTTTCTGCCCGAAGCCGCTATAGTGAACTCTTCAATCAACGCTCCAATCGGATAGCCCGTTGTGCTTAAGAGAACTCTAGTGCCGCCTTGATTGATTGTGTCGCTGGCGACATCCAGAGATTGCATGTCATAAAAAGACTCGTGAGTGATTCGTGTGGGTGAAACGCCTGCCGTCGCCGCATTCGATTGCACAGGAACTGAGTACACATCCCAATCATGCCGAGCAGGCCGGACGACTGGAGAGTAGTGCCCCGTGAAGTCGGACGCCGCGTAAAATATCTCCGAGTCATCGGGAGAAAACACCGGATGAAGCGCATCTTGATCAGCGGAGGTGATAGCGTGGGGATTGCTTCCATCGATACCCACCACCCGTACCTCTGACCGAGAATCCGGCGAAGACGCAAATGAATAAACCACGAACTTGCCGTCATGCGAAAAGCTCGCTTCCGATTCGATTCCACTCAATGCTGTCGTAAGACGTGCAGTCGTTCCACTGGCCGAATTTCTCCGGTAAAGAAACGAGGAGTCACCGTTTGATTTGGAAAAAAGAACCGTATCGCCTATCGGAGAAGCTGCCTGCTGACCTTCGGGAGGAGCAAAGTTTTGTTGCCTCCCACCTCGCGAAAAAGCGAAAACGGTTACGGCGATTGCGAGTGCAGCGATCACCATGAGGCTGGCGAGGCCAACGACCACAATGGAAAGAGTCTTTCCCACTTTCATTATTTATTCTTCCTAGCGAGTTTTGCCTATTCTAACAACACTCAGTCGAGTTCCCGAGCGCGTGTTTCGGGCGGTTGACCGGCCACCCGGAAGTTAAACCCGAAATGCCTGTGAAGTCACGTTTTAGGAAACTCGCCCGGATTCGGGCGTCCGGAGGCTGAAGTTTCCCAGAACCCCGTTTTCGAGGAATGGCGGAGAAGTTCTCAGCGTCATTCTGCCAACGTTGTCCGAATTTCCTGCTCCCAAGAGTCGTTGCCGACTGATAAGGCGGCCCAATCTGTGCAGTCTGCTTCGAAACCATCGTCCGGCTCAACGCAGTTTGCGAAGAACCATAAAGCTTCCGAGAGGGATTCTTTAGCGTGCCAAGTCGTCATCACTACTCGGCCCCTAGGCTCGCTTGGCATGCGCTCTATGTCAAATTGATCATGCACTCTTTCACAATCAGACCCCCATACACAGAAATATGCGATCCCGTGCTTCAGCAAAAGCTTCGCGGTCTTCCGCAATTCTTCATTATTGATTGACGTTGCATCGACAGCTAGGAAGAGGCAAAAACTGGGCGAAACGGTATCAAGAGCCAACTGGATATCTTCTAGGCAAGGCACATTCCCAACGTAGAAACGTCGCGTTGGATGTTCCTTATCGCGCGTCACTTCGAGCATGAGACTCTCCACGGCTGATGGTAGTCGATAACGTGTTCCCGGAAAGTCAGTTTGTCGGTAACTGGTCATCCAGGTGTGCAGTCGTAACGTTCTTAGCGGGAACGTTATGGGTGGTTTCAATTATGAGCAATCTCTACCTGTCTGACATGGTTCGCTCACTTGCTAGGCAGTGGTGCAGTTGGCGGTTGTGTTATCTCGAAGTCGCTGGGTATCTTGAACAAGAACTTATCTGGCTCTTGGCCCGTCGTGATTTCCGATCTCATCATGATGATATGGGTAGCCACGCCTTGCCCGCCTGGAATTGTGATGTCTTGCCTCACTTCGAGAGGGATGGTTGGATCTTTCCACGTTTTTCCAATCAACTGCCGGTTTCCGCTACCGTCTTCTTCATAGACCGGGAATATCAGGCACTGCCTGCCCTCGACCATCTCCTCACCAATGGCTACGGTTCTCCCGATCCATGGAGGAGATGTTGATGGCGGCTGCGCATCCATCTGGTATGCGCGCTTTGTATCGTTTACGAGAACAAAGTATCCCTGTGCGTTTTTGAGATGAGTGTCCTTCGACGTTCCGCCGACGACGGACAACTCCTCTAATTCAAATCCGGATGAATTTCTGTCGAACGTACCTTGCCGACCCACAGTGTGCGAGTGTCCGGAGGGTCCGCTAACTGTTATCGTCTTCGTTTCTCTGGCGTGTACATTTATGCCGAACAATATGCTGCTGCTAAAGCGCATCATTTGAAAATCCATCATGACAACGTTGCGAGAGCTAAGAAGGATTCCGATGCAGCACGTTCAAGGTTTAAACGCAGGTAGTAAACAGTAGTACAAACATCAACCAATTCAACCATTAAAAAGGAAAACGTTATGGCGAAAGTAATATTGAAGAAGACTACTCACTTCATTGAATGGAAAGACAACATTGTTCCGGATGCCGACGGTGTAGGACACAATCGTCCGCACATAGTTAATGAAATTCGTGTTAATCCGTCTAGTCAAATTCAGGTCATTCCAGACTGGTGCAAGAGCACGAAACACTATGAACTGTTGGTACAGGATGGCTCATTGCTAGAAGTTGGTTAAAAAGGTTGCGTAGATAACACCAGCTTGTACGTAATCGTTAGAGCGGCTGGTAGGGTTTACTATCCTCGATTCTACCAATCGCTTCTAACGTCAACCAGACGCGAAGAAACGATGTTTTAAGCAAGACTAGAACTACCAGCAGCCGCATTGCCAGCTTCGTTATTGCTGTTCCTTTGTATTCGTCCATTTTTGACAACAGTGCTGGTAATTCTTTGGCATCAACACGAGCAAAATTCTTTGATTTCGATTGAGCTAGTTGCAGGTGCTTAAATTTGAAATCGCTAGCAGGGTTGCGCTTGGCTAATTTGTGGGCAACAGCGAAACCGTAAATTTGTCCAACAGTTGAATGTGCTCGTTTGGCAACGTCTCTTGCTCCACGTTCGTCTATTGCCAGGATCATTTCGCGTACATCATCAGCGTCAAC
>Ga0210395_10000661_pt1 | contig 26379 bp, 23 predicted proteins | sample IncBWH4OmetaG_FD_150861 | JGI IMG/M metagenome (GOLD analysis project Ga0210395, IMG submission 150861) | Forest soil microbial communities from Barre Woods Harvard Forest LTER site, Petersham, Massachusetts, United States - Inc-BW-H-4-O ... | reverse complement strand
CGTCCGTAGTTCATCACGATAAAAGACCGCTCCCGGTTCACGCATCGAATACAACAGTCGAAACGGCACGGTACTACCGGCCGAAACCCGTGACCGAATCATCGCCATCAGCGGAACGATCCCTGAACCCCCTGCTACGAGCTGGATCGGTTCAGTCTGTTGACTGCGCCACACGAACCAGCCCCCGATCGGACCACGCAACTCCAGGCGATCGCCGACGATGACTTCTTGGGTTAGATACGGAGACACTTCACCGTTCACCAGTCGTTCGACGGTTATTTGAACTCGTCGCTCGGGGTTCGGCGCAGAGGCGATGGAGTAAGATCGGACTGCAGAGTATCCATCCGGGGCTGTCAGCCGTACGTCGAGATGCTGACCTGCGACATGACCGGGCCAATCGGGAAGTTCCAGCGTGATTGTCCGCGCCGTCGCGGTTTCGTCGTGCAGGGCGACGACGGTTCCAACGCGCCACATCACCTGTCGCCCGAGTATCGCTGCTCCCGCCACGGACCCCCGTAAATGTGGTAGCCGAGGCCCTCCCAGAATCCAGGTTTATCCTCGCGCATCAGCGTCATGCCTCTCACCCATTTGGCGCTTTTCCACAAATAGAGATGCGGTACAAGAAGTCGCGCCGGGCCGCCATGTTCAGGCGCAAGATCTTGGTCATCATATCGGAACGCAATCCACGCCTGCTTGTTCAGGAGGTCCTTCAAAGGCACATTCGTCGTGTAGTCGCCATACGAACGAACGAGAGTATAGGAAGCGTCGGTCTTTGTGTCTGCGAGCAGGGTATCCAGGGAAACGCCTTCCCAAGATGTGCCCAGCTTGGACCACCGCGTGACACAGTGCAAATCAACTGTAACCGTCTCGCTGGGAAGGTTGCGAAAGGATTTGCAATCCCACCGCTGCAGGGCATTCTTGCCGTCATCGATCACAAACTCCCATTTTTCAAGTGGGACATGCGGAGTCGGGCCTGCCGACAAGACCGGAAAATCGGTGGTGAGGTACTGCCCTGGCGGCAGCTTGACATCCGTCGGGGCGCGTCGACCAGAGAAACCTCGAGAGATGATACGCATGTGCATTCCTCCCTACTCAGCGACCTATTTACACCAAAGGCTTTGTTTAGCATTGGGTTAGCTTTGATTAGCCGGTTACGCGGCCGCCTTGGTCAAGCCGCCGCTCCGGATAATGAAGCTTGCGATTTGTTCGACACCTTCGCCACTCTTCAAATTCGTGAAAACAAAAGGCCGGTTCGCGCGCATTCTCACCGTATCCGCTTCCATTACTGCAAGGTTTGCGCCAACGAGAGGAGCTAAATCAATTTTGTTGATAATCAGAAGATCGGAGCGCGTAATGCCGGGGCCGCCCTTGCGCGGTATTTTTTCGCCTTCCGCGACATCGATGACATAGATGGTCAAGTCGGCCAACTCGGGGCTGAAGGTTGCGGCAAGGTTATCGCCCCCGGACTCGATGAAGCACAATTCCGCATGCGGGAATTTCCGGTTCATGTCGTCAATCGCAGCGAGGTTCATGGATGCATCCTCCCGAATCGCCGTGTGAGGACAGCCACCTGTTTCGACGCCCATGATGCGTTCGGCAGGCAGTGCTTCCGCCCGCGTAAGAATGAGCTGGTCTTCCTTCGTGTAGATGTCGTTGGTAATCACGTAGATGTCGTAGATGTTGCGCAGCCGCTTGCACAGCGCCTCCACTAGCGCGGTTTTGCCCGAGCCAACCGGGCCGCCGATACCAACACGCAAAGGGTGAGTTTGTGATGGCGCACTAACAAAAAGAGTCATGAGCGAAATAACCTCGTATATTGAGTCTCGTGCGCCATGGAGGCGAGATCCACCATGAACGCGGCGGACCCAAGATCGTCAATGGTGGCGTTCCTGGCTCGCACACTGACGGCAAGCACCGCTTCCTCGAGCGCCGCGATCGCGAGCTGCCCGTCCGTTTGACCCAGAGGAATAAGTCGCACTCCGGCGGTCACCAAATTGGCGACATAACTTTGGAGAAAGGCCGGCAAGGCGACGCTGATCGGAATGTCCTCCTTAGCCGAGCGGACTCCAAGAATGACGGCAAGAACGGGCGGAACCTCTCGTTCCGAGAGCGATTGCGAAAGTGAATCCAGAAGGCGGTTGGGCCACACTTGGCTGAGCGTCGCGCGGCACGCGGACCCCTGCTGCGATGACTCAAGCGCGAATTCCGATGTCCCGCGGAATGCGGCCGCCAGTTCCGCTATTTCAAATAGCTTCGCGGAATCGTTATCTCGGGCGCTGCACCAGGCTTCGCAGAAGAAAATCGCTTCGTTTCGTCCCGAGCCGAAGCAAAGGTCGGCCTCTAGCCAATCGATGAGACTTTCGCGGTCCTTTATATATCCCGTTTCGACAGCCCATTCGAGGGCGTGGGAATAGCTGTAAGAACCGGTAGGGAATGCCGGCGAGAGCCAGCTTTGCAGTCTCAGCAATGCCAGCTGTGGGCAGCGGTACTGCTCCTTACTCATGATGATGCCCTCCGTCGCCATGATTGTGATGGTGGTGGCCGTTCCCGCCGTATGCACCGCCCTCGGGCTGGAAGGGGACCTGGACCTTCACGAGGTCGGCTCCGAAACCGAGGAGCATATCCTCAATCACATGGTCGGGACGAATGCGAAGAACCTCGTCTCGAATTTCTGTGGGCAAATGGCGGTTGCCCAGGTGCCAAGCAAGGCGCGCTAGCTGATGAGGATCTTTATGACGGACTTCGACGATGGTCTCCGCAGCGGCCCGGACCTCCAGCCAGCTCCCGTCCTCCAGTTGCAAGCCGTCTCCGTCGGCCATCGCGACGGTTTTCGGCAGGTCGAGAAGGACATCCTCTCCTTGCTCAGCAGTCAGGCGAATGCGGCGGCGGTGACGCGCATCAAAATCGAGAGTGAGAGCGCCTGAGGATTGTTCCTTCGGCCAATGTCCGGCGGGGTGATGAATGGAAACAGTTTGCATCATTGTTCATCCTCAATACAAGAAATAGCGTTGCGCCAACGCCAACACTTTCGCGGGTTCACAGGTCAGCAAACGGCCATCGGCACGCACTTCATACGTTTCCGGATCAACCTCCATGCGTGGCGTGGCGTCATTGAGCATCATCGAACGTTTGCCGATCTTGCGGGTGTTGGTGACGGGGAGCAGCTTCTTCCCAAGGCCCAGTGACTCACCCTTTTGAACGAGGGCTTGGCTCACGAACGTAACCGAGCTTTCCGTCATGGCGCGGCCGAACGCACCGAACATGGGGCGGTAGTATTCCGGTTGCGGATTAGGAATCGAAGCGTTGGGGTCCCCCATGATTGCCGCGGCAATCATTCCGCTCTTCAGCACCAAGGCCGGCTTCACTCCAAAAAACGCCGGGTTCCAAATGCTAAGATCCGCAAGTTTTCCAACTTCTATCGAGCCCACGTAATTTGAAATCCCTTGCGCGATCGCAGGATTGATCGTGTATTTGGCGACGTACCGCCGGGCCCTGAAATTATCGTTGTCGCCTTTTTCTTCGCCGTGCCGCCCGAATTGCTTTTTCATTTTGTCGGCGGTCTGCCAGGTCCGGATAATCACTTCTCCTGCCCGGCCCATGGCTTGGCTGTCGGACGACATGATGGAAAGCGCGCCAAGGTCGTGAAGAATATCCTCCGCCGCAATCGTTTCCTTGCGGATACGGCTCTCTGCGAACGCCAGATCTTCGGGAATACGGCGATCCAAATGATGCGTCACCATCACCATGTCGAGCGCCTCTTCGAGCGTATTCACCGTGTAGGGGCGCGTCGGACCAGTCGAAGATGGAATCACGTTCGGCGCACCGCACACTTTGATAATGTCCGGTGCATGCCCCCCGCCGGCGCCTTCGGTATGAAACGTGTGGATTGTCCTGCCTTTGAAGGCGGCAAGCGTATCTTCCACAAAGCCGCTTTCATTCAGGGTGTCCGTGTGAATCAAGACCTGAATATCCATGTCATCCGCGACGGAAAGGCAGCAGTCGATCGCCGCAGGAGTCGTGCCCCAGTCTTCGTGGAGCTTCAGGCCGCAAGCCCCCGCTTCAATCTGCTCGACGAGACCAGCAGCAGTACTCGCGTTGCCTTTGCCGTAAAAGCCGAAGTTCACCGGGAAGGAATCCGCAGCCTGCAGCATCTTGTGGATGTGCCATGGCCCGGGCGTGCACGTCGTGGCGGTTGTCCCAGCGGCCGGTCCCGTTCCGCCGCCCATCATTGAGGTCACGCCAGAGAACAGCGCCTCCTCAACCTGCTGCGGGCAAATGAAGTGCACATGTGTGTCGATTCCACCGGCGGTAACGATATTCCCTTCGCCCGCAATCACCTCGGTTCCCGGCCCAATAATAATGTCCACGCTTGGCTGCACATCGGGATTGCCGGCTTTCCCAATCGCCGCAATCCGCCCATCCTTAATCGCAATATCGGCCTTTACAATTCCCCAGTGATCGAGAATGAGTGCGTTGGTGATTACGGTATCGACCGCGCCTTCCTTGCGCGTCCGCTGGGATTGTCCCATTCCATCGCGGATAACCTTTCCGCCTCCAAACTTCACTTCCTCGCCGTAGTTTGTGAGATCCTTGTCAACTTCAATCACAAGGTCGGTATCGGCGAGGCGCACTCTATCGCCAACAGTTGGTCCAAACATCTGCGCGTAGGCGCTTCGGCTCATTCTGTGAGGCATTCCCGATTACCCCTGTCTCGACAACTTTCAGTTCGACTGCACGGCCGGCAACTTTCCCATAACCGCCTGGCGGAACCCGTACACCAGCCGTGCGCCGGCGTAGGGAACCAGCAATACATCGCGCGATTGTCCCGGCTCGAATCGCACCGCCGTTCCTGCTGGAATGTCCAGCCGATACCCGAGCGCAGCCCTTCGGTCAAATGACAGGGCGGCATTCGTTTCCGCGAAGTGGTAGTGACTGCCGATCTGTATCGGCCGATCTCCCGTGTTCGCTACCTTCAAAGAAATAGCCTTGCTGTCCTTGTTCAGGACAATCTCTCCGGACGCAGCAAAGATCTCTCCCGGCACCATCTCTTGGCTCCCTAGCGAATCGGATCGTGAATACTGATGAGCTTCGTGTTGTCCGGAAACGTAGCCTCGACCTGCATTTCGTGAATCATTTCCGGGATGCCTTCCATGACCTGATCGCGCGTCAGGACGTTGCCGCTTTCAGACATGAGCTCTGCAACGGATTTCCCGTCGCGTGCTCCTTCCAGCACGAAATCCGTGATCAGAGCGACGCTTTCCGGATAGTTGAGCTTGACGCCTCGCGTGAGCCGCGCTCGTGCAACCAGCGCTGCGACCGCGATCAACAGCTTGTCTTTTTCCCGTGGCGTAAGATTCATGGTCCTCCCCGAATAAAAGCCGCACTCAACACGACCACATCTTCGGCACTCGGAAAGGTCCAGGTGCAAGCCGGTTTCCGAACTGCTGGAGTAAGTTGCGCAGGGCAGATCTCAAATCGCAGGAGACCTTTGCAGCAAAGCGAACAACCATCAGCCCGCCAACCAACGTCGCCGCGCACTGACATTCGAGCGAAGGAGCCAGGTCACGTACGAACTGCAAACGCTCCTCGAGGTCAGGTCCGAAATAGAGCAATGTTGCGAGGGCGGCGCAATCCGACAGCAATGCCTTCCGAGAAAGATGCGGAAACACCTGATCAGTAACGCGAAAGGTGTCGGCCCAGACGAGCCGACCGTCTTTCCTAACGCGCCAACTGTCCATGATGTGTCCGGCGGAAATCTTCTCCCCGTGCGCCGCGCGGCCGAGCACCAACCACTCCAAGGCGAGGAGTTCCGCCCCCGACGAGACCTCGATCTGTGTGCGACGGCAGATACGCGCGCGGTCGAAGATGATCGTTTCCTGTGGTAACCACGCAAGTTTCGCCGCATCACGCGCTTTCAGGGTCGTCGTAACGCGCGCGGATTCGTTGATTGCGCGATAGACCTTCTCCGCCGCCTGAGTTGTGACTGCGATGGAAGCGTTGTCCATCGCTGTCACGCTGGATTCAAGGCGGTCTCCTCCCGCAATGCCTCCGGAGGTATTTACAAGAACGGCTTCCTGCACTTGGGGGCCGGCTGTTCTCGGGAAGAGAACGCGAATCGGAGATCTTTGGTAAATGTCCATGACGCGAGTGCCTCTTTCGGAGCTCCCGAGTACGATTCGGCAAGAGCCTTCTGCTCTCTGTAGATCCTTATCCGATGAATTGTCCGAGCGTCGCGCCAGGGTATCGAAGGCGCTCGCATCGTCAGTGAAGCAAGAGGGCGACGCGATCTCGCGCATCAGTTGTCCCCGGTCGTTTTCGGTCATTCCACAAAGTTGTCCGTGATCGTGCTTTGCCTATGGCGCTTTCTTTTGTGAACCAAGTAAAGCGTATGGTGGGCGGTGCGGCCGCTTCGGGATCGGGCTCGGTGCAGCGGAGCCGCGTGGTATCCCAGAGCGGCCGTTCATCGCATCCGCCCATAGCAGCAATCAAAAACCCGCCAAACCCTCCGGGCTGTTGTAAGGGATGGCGACACTGGTGACTTCTTCTAGCGAGCCGTCTGGCTTGGTGGCGTACCCCACCAGCTTCGAGGCGTTCCCGTAGATCTGGTAGAAGAACGCGCCATCCGGCGAAACCCAGCTGTCGCTCGGTCCGCTGCTGACGTCCCCACAAAGCCCCCTGAAGGTGCCATCGCCCTCGACGTTAGGGCACGCAGGATCCTTCGCGACTCTGATCTCGGGGCCGTCGATATGGAAGCTGGTGACGTTGCTGTACCCGAAAACCGTGGCGTACAAGAGGCGGTCATCCGGGGAGACGGCCAGCCAGCAAAGTTCAGCGATCTTGCCTCGCCTTGTGTCGATCGGTACGACCTTGTCGACGCCAATTCTGCCGTCTTCGTCAATGTGGCCCAAGCTGACTCCGTCACCGACGGCGTATGCCACGATGAAAGAATCCGGCCGGTTGTGTAGGAAGGCGATGTAGAAAGGAGAACCGCCCCCTCCGTCCTGGAACGAAGGGTCGCTGAGCGTGCCGTTTGCATTCACGCGGAATACAACGATCCCGTCGGGATCTGGCGCATTCGAAGCCACGGACCGTGTTTTGCCGTCTGGACCAGGCACCCAGAGAATCGGTGAACCGTCCGGATAGGTGCCGGAGATCGCAATAGGCAGATCGAATGTGGTGCCGACAAGGAGAAACTTCTCATCCGGCGAGAGCACACCCATAGTTGGAACACGGTGTGGTTTCTCCGGTGTATTCGCCGTGTATCGCTCCATGCGCGGCGCAAGTCTGCCATCACTGGATACCGACATGAGCCGGATATGATCGGGTCCGAAGGAGTGGACCACGTAAAGTATGTTCTTCGAGGGAGAATATGCCAGCGATTTGGCAGTGCCGCTCTTTCCTTCCACGTCGTTCCCGGTCGGCTTGGTGTCGATTAGTGTGAGCCTGCCCTTGTCGCCCACCGCGAAGCTGGAAACCGAATTGTCCCCGCCGTTTGTGGCAAACAGAAACTGGCGATCTGGTGAGAGAATGACGCTGGCCGCGCCTTCAAAGGAGTTGGGCGCGCTCTCCTGGCCGCTGATCGGCTTGTAAGTCCCGGAACCGGCACCTCCCGTGGCTACTCGCTCCGCCTCGGTAAGCGTCCCGTTCGCAGACCGATGGTAATGGATGATGCAGTTCCTTACCTCGTTGGTTTGGGTGTAGAGATGGCCACCACGACCGTTCATGCTCATCTCTTTCGACATGCTTACTTCTTTCGCCATGCTTATCTCCTTTTTCTTAGAACTCTGTTTTTTTCTTCTGCTCCATAGAAATCAGACCAGATAGAAAATCTCCACACGCGTAATCCACACTATTTGGTTTTGTCTCCGTCGCGTAGAATCGGGTAGAACTGGATCCAAGTCATGTCGGTCTTGGCGACGAAGGCTTGATGGCAGCCGGCACATTCGGCCGGGGAGGCTTCCTTGGCCCACGAAGAATACGGAAGCGGGTGATGTCCGAAGTTAAAGAAACCCCAGCCGTTCGTTGCAGCAAACCTCTTGCTATCTTTGACCGTTACATCCATGCCGTTAAATTCTCCGTTGAAATATCCGCGGCCCGATGGTTCAGTGCGCGAGCCGTCGGGAAAGGTCGGATTGAGAACGCGCGTTAGTTCCTTCACGAAGACGGTCCCTTCGGGAAATGAACCGGTCTTGAGATACACGTCCAGGTTTTTCTCTTCGACGTAGACATGGTGGTATTCGGGGAAGCCCGCCTTGCCATTGTTGAGCGCATTGGGCGTCAATGGCGCGCCGACAAAAACCCAGTGCCGATAGCCCTCTGGCAGCTTCAACTTTCCATCGGAGTCAAACACAGCTGTTGACTGCGGGGCTGCCGCGACCCGGCTCGGGTCACGCATCAATGAACTCGCCGCAACGACACCCAATCCCAAGATGACTACCAACAAAACTTTTCGCATTTTGCCATCTCCTTTTGGAACGCTTTCCGAACTCACTCTCGTCACGCAGTGTTTCTCACTTCGAGGCGAGAGCCGGATATCCTTGCACATAAACCCAGTCCGTCCCCCTTGCAGGGATGTGGCACCCCAAGCAGTCTTTCTTGTAATCGGTTGCAACTTGCTTGTCGGGGGCGTCGGATTTGAACAGAGCCCAGCCCCAGCCATCACCCCACAGTGGATTGTTGGAATAGCGTCCTTTTTCGTCCTTGATCATCACGAACCAGACTTTCGTTCCCGAAGCCCAATGTGCGTCGCCTGTAGTCATTTGGGCGTGGTCCGTTCCAAAGACTTGCTTTACGAGAACGGTCCCGTCGGGAAACTTCCCGGTTTTCCGGTAGCTTTCAGCGGTGCCCGGGGATGCGTACGTGAGATGCATCTGATTTCCTTTCGGGTCGAGCACCATGTATGTTCCGAGCGCCTGGTAACGATCCCGGAAATCGCTGGGTTTGCGGATATTTCCAGTTTCGTCCACTAAATCGAACCCGTTGTGACTGTTGTTGGCTTGTGGTTTAGGCTGCTCATGGCCAGCCAGAATGATCAATATGAGAAGCACTACCGAGCTGACGAACTTCATATCTTCACCCTCAGGCCGCTTCGAATGGCCGCAGCCATACAATGCAAGCGCTACGCCAATCCCAAAACCCCTTGTGTTTGCGTCGATCCGCCCATGACGAAGGCATGGGAAGCACTAAGCGCGAGTCGAAAGATGACGAAGTGAAGTCTCCGTGTCGTGGTGTGACGATACTGCGACACGCAATTAAAGGCAGGAGACAGGAGATGCTTGCCGAATAAAGCGCGAATTAACGATCAATCCGGGCGGCAGTACATCGATGCTAACTCGCAAGAAGACTCAGAAACGCTCTGAGGAAGGAGTGCACTAATTGTAAGGACCAAGGACGAAAGCCGATTAGTGGACCAGCGACTCCGGTCATAACCGGTGTCCATTCTCGATAGCCGAAGTACGCACGGCTAATCCTGGTCTGCTGCTCAGATCAATGGGCGGCGGGTTGCCACGGTTCGTCCGCTTCTCGGTTCTGGTCCACGCAAGCGACCTCTAGTTGCCGCACTGGTCGCGAGATCCCAAGCTTCTTCATTTTCGAAATTAAGGTGGTCCGCTTTAGTCTTAGACGAGCGGCTGCACCCAGGGGCCCTCCTACGATCCAACCTGACGCGTTCAAGGCTCGCAGGATCAAGGCGCGCTGGGAACCCTCGAAAGTGACCTCCGGTCCGACGACGTTTGTGTTTGGCAGGTTCGCTCTTACGAGGTTCGCTTCCAGTGCAGGCAAAGGATTCGCGAGGACTCCGTTGTCCGAGCGGATTACTGCCCTTTCGATCATATTCTGAAGTTCTCGTACGTTCCCGGGCCAAGAGTAGGAGGTGAACGCATTCAGCGTTTCTTGCGGAATGTTGCTAATCTGCTTAGCCATGCGCCGCGAAAAGACTTCGACGAAGTGCGAGACCAGTAGCGCAATGTCCTCACGGCGCGCCCGTAATGGCGGCAACGTGATAGGAAAAACATTGAGGCGATAGTAGAGGTCGCTGCGAAATTCGTTCCGCTGCACCATCTGCTCGAGATTTCTATGTGTCGCAGCAACCAGCCGGACATCTACATGATGTGTCCGGCCACTACCTAGACGTTCGAACTCCTGTTCCTGCAGAACGCGCAGTAGCTTGGGCTGTAGTGCGAGCGGGATATCGCCAACCTCGTCCAAGAAGAGTGTTCCCTTATCGGCAAGTTCGAAGCGTCCGGCTTTCTGTGCGATAGCTCCCGTAAACGCACCTCGCTCATGACCAAATAGTTCGCTCTCCAGCAAATCGAAAGGAATGGCAGCGCAATTTAGCTTTACGTACGGCCGGCCGCACCGTGGGCTGATGTTGTGAATCGCTTGCGCGATCAACTCTTTGCCTGTACCGGTTTCACCTTGAATTAATACGGTGGAATCGATCGGTGCGACTCTTTCAACCTGTTCAAGCACAGCATCGAGTTCAGGGCTCTTGCCTACAATTCGCTCGAACTCGCGATCTCTTTCGTTCCGTTCACAAAACCGAAGTGTTTCGAAGCCCCCCCCAACTACCTCCGAATCAGCCTCGTTACATACATACCGAGAAATTGCAGCTGAACTCATATCCCGCTCCTTACTTGGGCTTGGTTGATCCTCCACTTACGAATCACTGTCGGCAAACTGGCAGACAGTTCCGTCGCAAAGTCCCCCAACCGGCCTTCAGATCAACTTAGCGTGCGAGCCATAGGGCGTATCGAATCGTCTCAAACAAGGGCCAGTGATAGTGCACGCGCAGGATGCGGTGCCAGTCCAGGACGCATCGTCGATTCATAAAGCCTCCACCGCTCTTATTCTGTGGGCCAATCGGACTCCGGGGCACTGAAAAACGAGTTTGAGTCCGTTGACTTTCGAGCGGATTGTGGGCTAGGTTCCGTTCGACGAACAACCGCAAATAGTCGGTTCGCAGCCCCCATATATCGCCAGACTTCAAACTACTACTTTTGGAGTATCGGAACGCGCCTAGCGGTTGGAGATCTCGATGAGCTTCCTGCCGAAGAGGTGGGCATCAACCGACCAAGCGCCCGGTCCGATCATGGCCAAAGTGCCGCCGAGGATCGCCAGGATGCCAGACATCCATGGGTCGCCAGTCCGCGAGAAGATGATCCACAGTTCGACGAACGCAATCACCGCTCCCGCTATTGGAGTCCATAGACCAATGAAGAGGAGTAGCCCGGCACCCGCGGCAATAAGTTGCATGAGAACTGCTGAAAAATGAGGTGCTTTTCCCAGAGTTGTGAAGAAGCAGTATGCGAGAACCGCGGCAACCAATGCGCGCTGAATCAGAAGGCCCTTGCCCGGCCAACCGTTTGCGAAAGTTGAGAATAGGCGCTGCATGGCAACGCCATACGATAATCGTGCTCAATCGGTTTCGAAAACCATAGAAGGTAGGGTCTTGTTGTCCTACTTTCAGGGGGTATGAAGCTCAATAATTCCGCGCTTTAGCCCAATCGTAACCGCATGAGCCCGGTCGTTTGCCCCGAGCTTGGAGAGTATGTTGGTGACATGGCTTTTGACGGTCGCTTCGCCAATCGACAACTGATCGGCAATCAGTTTATTAGAGTTCCCGGCGGCTATTAGCCTCAGCACATCGATCTCGCGCTGTGTTAAGTCATCGTCGGCAGCGTGCTCGGCCAACTGCTTAGCGACGTCTGGAGGGATTCGCTTTTGCCCGGCATGGACTGCACGGATGGTCTCCAGCAATTCTCTGTGTACATGTCCCTTCAAAATATAAGCCCGAGCGCCCGCTTTAAGCGCCCGCATGACTTGAACGTCGCCCGTATAAGTCGTTAGAACAACGATTCGGGCGTTAGGAAATTCGCTGCGAATGCGATCAATTGCTTCCGTGCCACTCAAACCTGGCATCTGAAGATCCATCAACGTCACGTCCGGCCGGTGCAAACGAAACGCTTCAATCGCTTCTTGTCCGTTGGAGGCCTCAGCCACAAGCTTCATGTCGGGCTCGGCGTTAACCAGTGCTGTGATTCCTTTCCGAAGTAGAGGATGGTCGTCAACGCTCAAGATTCGAATGAGGCTGGGATTTTCGTTCATACCATTTTCCCTCCCAGGAGGTGTCTGATCCCAGAACGCCTATGTTTAGAGCCATCTCCCGGCGCTTCATAGGCTGCCGTAGCCGGAATATTCAACTGAACTTCCGTTCCTGCTCCGACTTCGCTCCAGAAATCCAGTTGTGCTCCGATTTGCCGCGCGCGTTCACGAACTCCCCGCAGCCCCCAATGGCCGGACGTCCCCCCTTCTTTCAAAATTTTCGGATCTATTCCTTTTCCATTGTCGCGAATCCGCAATCGAAACGCCTGATCGTCATATCGAATCTCAACCTCGATCCTGTCCGCGTGTGCGTGCTGAAAAGAATTTCGCAGAATCTCGCGGGTGATCCGATAAACTTCGTCCTGCAAAACCGGCATCAAAGGTTTCGGGTCGCCCTCCACGATCATCCGAAATGCCGGCGCCTGAGAGTTCCCATACTCAGAATCCGCCAACTCCTGAGCCGTCGCTTTCAGCGATTCTCCTAGGTCCCCATTGCGACACGGGTCTGTGCGGAGATCATGAATTGCGCCTCTGCTCTCAGCGATCGCCTGCTCCGTCGCATTGATCGCACCATCTAGCGCATGAATCGCTTCATCAATTCGCCGCGGCAACATGTTGCGAGCCGCCTGAAATTGAAACATCAGCCCGTGTAAGCTCTGCAGCAGAGTGTCATGCAGTTCCCGTGCAATGCGGGTACGCTCATTGACACGCGCATCCAGCGCAACACCGAACTGCCGGTGAAGTTCCCGAAGACGGAGTCGATATAGGGAAAAGGCAAGCAGCAAGAGCCCCAACACACTGCCAACCTGGAACCATCGGGTCTGCCAATATGCGGGAGCGACTTCGAAGGCTATTGTCTTTTCTTGGCCGCTCCACACTCCGTCCGGATTTCGACCCATCACATGAAATCGGAATTGGCCCGGCGGAATGTTTGTATAGTCGATTTCGCGTAAGGCTGTTGGCTCGCTCCAGGCCGGATCGACTTTGTCTAGCCGATAGCGATATCTCACCGCTGTGGGATTCGAAACGTTCACACCGGCATATCGAAACGTCAGGCGGTGTCGGCCGGCCGGAAAGCGAGCCAAGCTGTCGGCTGCAACGGCCCTCCCGTCAACCAGCATCCCATCGACGCGCACGGTTACCGGAAATGCCGGCCGTGCAAACGCGGACGGTTCCAGAACAGAAATCCCCTTATTCAGCGAGAACCAGATGCGACCGCGATGGTCGGCGACGACCGTGCGGCTGCGCTTAACGCCTTCTGAGCTTGGCAGGCCTTCCGTCACCCCAAACTCCCGGTACTCACCTTCGCCGAATGATTGGTTCAGCAAGGCAGTTCGCTTCACGCGCAGGACGTGATCTCGCGTTGTGATCCACAACCAGCCTTGACTCTCCGCGATACCAAGAATCTCTCCGTAAAGCGGATCCGGCGCTCCTAAAGGTACGTGCACCGTCCCCGATTGCAGAAACGAGATGCCCTTCTTAGTACCGATCCAAAGAATGCCCCCATCATCGAAGAGAAGGCTTTCAACGGCGCCCGGCGGCAATCCTTTCTCGGTCGTATAGGCGACCCAATGATTATGTTGCAGAACAGCGAAACCATTTGGTGTCCCAGCGAAGATCTCACCAGCAGCATTTCCCGTAATTGCGGAAATCGTGTTGGACGGCAGTCCGTCTTTCGAAGTAAACGTGTGCCAGGTCTCGTCATGGAAACGACTCAGCCCCGCAGTAAGCGTACCAGCCCAAACAGTGCCATCTGGTGCTCGATAGATTGAGTAGACGGAGTCCTCAGCGAGACCGTTTTGCCTTGTGTATATATTTGCCTGAAGTGCATCGCCGTGGAGACGAAGGCGCGTGACACCGCCGTTTTTTCGCGCCACCCAGACCTCGTCTTCCGCACCGCCCGCAACGGAATAAATGACGTCGTCCTTGAGGCCCGCAGTCTCAACCGCTCGGATCGAGCCCTTCGAGAGTAGGAATAGTCCGCCATCCAAGGGCGCAAACCAGGTGCGGTCGCGCTGATCTGTGTAGATTGCTCCACAATTGCCGCAGGGCAATTCTGCCGAGGTTAAGTAAGTTGTAAAGCCGCTGGCACGGTAGCGTTCGATAATCTCCGGTCCACCGATCCACAGGTCGCCATCCCGGTCTTCGAATAACGCAGTGACAGTCCCATGTACGCTCAAGCTATCAAGCGCCCGAATTTTGCCCTCTCGATCAATATCCCTCACGTGCGCTTTGAAAACGCGACCATCACTGCCGATCCACACGTCGCCCTCTCGACCGTTGGCCAGTGCGAGGATTTCCACTCCGTCTAGCTCCGGGCTCGCTTCTGTCAAATTGCCATTATGCAGGTTCAGCAAACCTTTATCGGTGCCTATCAACAGCGCCGAATCGCCAATCGGAAGCAGGCAGTTGACCCTAACGCTTGTCAAAGCTGCAAGATGCTGAATATCGGGCCCACCCGGTGTCAAGGACAGACGGAACACACCGGTCTCACGAGTGCCAATCCAAAACGCGCCGTCCGCCGTTTGCGTGAGTGCCGTGAGCGAACGGGGCGTCATGCCGGGATCAAGCAGTAAACGAGCCGACCCATGCTCGTACTCAACCACCCCCTGCAATTCAGATGCGAACAGCAGCCGTCCATCGCGAGTCCTGCTTAGCAAAGCTGCTAAATATCGATGCCTGCCGTTGTCGGACATTGGTTCGGCGAGCCGACCAGCGGCGTACCGGAAAAGATGGGTATGGTCATCAGTGGCCCATAGTTCATCGTTCGAATCGGCGAGCACATTCAAAATCGGGACCTTCGCTCCTACACTGGAGGCGTCCTCGGGAATGGACAAAAAACTCCAGCCGCCATATCTGACCAGTCCTTTGCTGGTGCCGATCCATATATATCCATCGTCGGTTTGAGACATCGAATAAACGTACCCGCCCGGAAAGCCCGCTGCTGCATCCCAGAGATCGTGTCCGTGGGTGGGAACGATGGTGCGCCGCTCGGCGCCGACGGTCCCGCCTGATAACAGCAAAAGCACGGCATATTGAAAAATACGGCGCATCAGATGGCATGACCTCCAACGACTCACGGCAAGTACTCAAATCGGTCGACGACAACTTCGGCGGTACCCTGAAGACCGGGTGAATTTCGGTTCGGCTTCGTGTATGGAAACAGCGTCAGCCGCAGTGATTCGAACCCAGGTTGCGGAACTTCTGATGTAAAGACACGCCTCGACACGACAGACGCGCCGCGCGGTCCGGACGCACGCGACGTAACCATTGTGAGGCGGCCCGGTTCCCAAACAATTGAATACTTCAGCTTCCCCGCGGGCGCGACGAAGCGAAAAAAGTTAGCCTGCACAAGGGTAGGCTGCAAGACATACTCAGCATTCTTGTTTTGCGGTTCGCCCCACCGGCCGATGTTGATATCGAATTCCCGGTGGTTGTCCTGATCAGTCGAATAATCCCAAGTGAAAATGCCGAAGACCACTGACGGGTCCAGGTTGGAGATGTCTTCGACTGTAAACAAATATGTGCCGTAACCCAGGCTCTGCGTCAGGCTCACCTCTGAACAGGTCCATTGCTGGTTTCGATTGATAATCCGAAGGTGAAGCGCTCCCTTTTGGTCGACGTAAACATTGTCGGGGTTATAGGGGTTACTGGTACCGCCGCGATCGCTGGGTTTCCAGCGGACCCGCCACGTGAAACCGCTGAAGTCAATGAAGTAGGACGATGATTTTTCCTGTCCCGGGCTAACGGCCACGGCGGCTACCCCCTGTCCACGTGGCGGCAATTTATCCAACACTGCAGCGGGATGGTATCCAGGATCAACCAGCAAGACCGCATAGCTCGTGCCGAGATGTGTTTCGTTTCGCCAAACCCCGTCGGGCAAAATCGGGGTAAACGGCGAAGTCAATAGCGGCTGCAACCACCACAATCCTCCAGATTTGGAATAGATGACCAGTCGCTGCCCTTGTTTCGCACCGCTTATCTTGCCTTCCATAACATCTTGCTTGTTCTGAGTTCCGGAGTTCCGTTCAGGGACTTGAGTGAACGAAATCCCCGCGTCAGAGTCTAGCTTTACGGCCTGGTGGCAACCAGCCAGCACAAACGCCAGCGTGAACGACAACAACACGGTTGTCACACGCCTGAAATCCTCTAGCATTGCTGGATCGGATTCAAGTTCGTAGTCTGAAGGTTCCACGAGAATTGCCCTCCAACGGTGCGGGACGGCTTTGTGCCGTTCCCGAGTGACAGGTGTCCTACACTACAGCGTCGTCGAGGCGCACACGTGCTTGAAAAGTGGCACAGTATGCCTTCTATTTCTGAGACAGAATAGGTCCGAGTAAGAAGCGAAGCGAATCATTATCCACCAATACCATTTCTGTGCCCAGCGTTGAGAGTTCGTGGTCAGTGGCCCGACTCAATTCAGCCGCTGGTTGCCACGGGCTGTTCTGACTCGCGGCGCTGGTTCAGCCCAGCCACCTCCGCTTGCCGCACTGGTCGCGAGATCCCAGGCTTCCTCATTTTGGAAATCAACGTGGTCCGCTTCAGTCCTAGGCGAGCGGCGGCACCTTGTAGTCCTCCGACAATCCAACCTGACGCATCTAATGCCCTCAGGATCACTGCTCGCTGCGAATCCCAGAACGTGCCCCCCTCTGCGGAACGCAATACGATGAAGCTCCGGTTGGTCGGGTTCTCTCCTAGCAGGTTCGCGTCCAGCGTGGCGAATGGATTCGCAAGCACTCCTTTCTCCGAGAGGATTACGGCCCTTTCGATGAGGTTCTGAAGTTCTCGCACGTTCCCGGGCCACGAGTACGATGTGAACGCATCCAACGTTTCTCTTGGAATGCTACTGATCTGTTTACCCATGCGCCGCGAAAAGACTTCCACGAAGTGCGAAACCAGAAGCGGAATATCCTCCCGGCGTTCGCGCAGGGGCGGCAGCACAATCGGAAATACGTTTAGACGATAGTAGAGGTCGCTGCGAAACTGTTGTCGTGTAACCATTTCCTCTAGATTGCGATGGGTCGCGGCCACCAGACGAACGTTGATTCGGTGTGTCTTGCCACTTCCCAGCCGCTCGAACTCCTTTTCCTGCAGCACGCGCAGCAGCTTGGGCTGCAAGGCCAGCGGAATGTCTCCTATCTCATCCAGAAAGAGAGTGCCGGTGTCGGCCATTTCAAATCGACCAACCTTTTGCGCGAAGGCTCCGGTGAAGGCACCCTTCTCATATCCAAACAGTTCGCTTTCCAACAGGTCGAAGGGAATCGCCGCGCAATTCAGTTTGATGAACGGACGATCGCGTCGCGCGCTGGTTTTGTGAACCGCCTCTGCGATAACCTCCTTTCCCGCTCCCGTCTCTCCGAGAACCAGCACTGTGGAATCGGTCGGCGCCACGCGCTGAACTTCACTCAGCACGAACTTGAGCCCCGTGCCGTTGCCTACGATTCCTTCAAATTTGTCTTCCGCGCAATCCTGATCGATTGGCGGAGCTGTGTTGACGTTCTCCATGACAACCTCCCAGGGAAGTTTTCTGAAAACCACAAAACTGACCGTCATTCAGACGAAACGATTAATGCATTCACTTCTATCAGTCCACGATCATGTCGTCGCTGTGCCGCTTTCCTCTTGATGTAGACCTGAACGAATCCATTGGAGTAACTGCTCGTCGCTAAAGGGCTTGCTTAGAAATGCGACAGCACCGGCTTGTATTGCTCGCTGACGGGACTCTTTATCGTCGTAAGCGGTGATGAAAATGATGGGAATGCGGCAGCCCGCCGTAGCCAGCTGACTTTGTAGCTGCAGTCCGTTCATACCTGGCATCCGTACGTCAACGATGAGACACGAGGCATTGTTCAGATGGTGAGAGCTAAGAAATTTCTCGGCAGATTCAAAGGCTGCTGCTCGAAAGCCAAAAGATTCGATGAGCAGTGCTGTGGTCCTGCGAACCGACTCATCGTCGTCAATGATCGAGATCAGATTCCCTGCTACTCCGAGCTTTCCATTGAATTCATGTAACGCTGAACGAATGCTTTGGAGTAACTGCTCGTCGCCAAAAGGCTTGCTTAGGAATGCGGCAGCCCCGGCTCGCATTGCCCGCCCACGGGATTCTCTGTCGTCATAAGCGGTGATGAAAATGATAGGAATGCCACAGCCCTCGGCAGCGAGATGGCTTTGGAGTTGTAATCCATTCATGCCTGGCATCTGTACGTCAACAATGAGACACGCGGTATCGTGCAGTTGGCCAGACTTCAGGAAACCCTCGGCAGATTCAAACGCCGCCGCTCGAAGACCAAACGACTCGATGAGCAGTGCGGTGGTCCTCCGAACCGACTCATCGTCGTCAATGACCGAGATTAGATTCCTTGCCACTGTGAACCTCCAATGCGCGAAAGGTTATTCCGAGTTGGAGAAGGAATCTATTGAGCGTTGGTATTTCTTGCGTCCCAGAAAGGAGAATGCGGGTAGTGCTTTCGTTTACGAGGCTTTTTTCGCTGGGCCCTTGAGCTTTTCGATCATTCTTACCAGGTCGGCGAAAGATTGCGCGTGCATCTTCTCCATTGCCCTGCTGCGATGAACCTTCACAGTATTTTCCGCAGTTCCGAGTTCACCAGCGATCTGTTTATTGAGCATGCCCGAAACGACCATGGAGATCACCTCCTGCTCGCGGGGAGTCAATGAGTCGAAGCGCTGCTGGAGGTCCGTTAAGTCTTTCTCCTGTTCACGTCTAGCACGATCTTGCTCCAGGGCGATGCGAACAGCATCCAGCAGATCCTGGTCTCGGTATGGCTTGGTGAGGAATTCGATTGCCCCGGCCTTCATAGCGCGAACACTCATGGGAATATCGCCGTGACCAGTGACAAAGACTATAGGGATGCGAATGTTTCTCGCTGCAAGCTCGTGCTGAAAATCGAGTCCACTCAATCCACGTAATCTGACGTCCAGCACAAGGCAACTGGGTGCATCTGGCGGTTTCCTTTGCAAGAAGGTTTCCGCCGATTCAAAGCTCTCAACCTCCAGACCCACGCTGCTAAGGAGAAACTTGAGCGAAGAACGTACTGACGGATCATCATCGACAACAAAGACGACGGAAGCTCGAGTCATGAAGGACTCCCGTCGGCTACCGGCAGCGTTAACGAAAACATAGCGCCGTGGGGAGAATTGGGCGAGGCCCAGAGCCGCCCGCCATGACCTTCAATAAGTGAGCGGCTGATGGACAAACCCATCCCCATACCGTTCGCTTTTGTTGTAAAGAAAGGAGTGAAGACGCGGTCTGCTTCCAAACCTAGGCCAATGCCCGAGTCGCGGACCGCAATAAATACGTCGCCAGATTCGTCGATCCGCGATTGCACCCACAGTAGGCGAGGTCGATCTGTGATCGCGGTCATGGCTTCGACGCCATTCATGAACAAGTTCAGCAGGACCTGCTGCAACTGAACGCGATCGCCTAGTACCGGCGGGATGGCTTCTGCCAGTTCGCTCTGGAGCAAAATCCCATTCTCCTCGAACCCGTGCCCCATCATGGCGAGCACCTCTCCAATGACTTCGTTAACGTCCAGCCTGTTTTTTTCCGCGGGCGCTTTCTTGATGAACGCCCGAATGCGGGCGATGATTGCGCTGGCGCGGGTTCCATCCGCGACGATTTCTTCCAGCGCCCGGCGCAACACATCCGGCTGGAGCTTCTGATTGGCGAGCAACCGCAGACACGCGTTGCTGTTATTGTTGACTGCCGTAAGCGGCTGATTGACTTCGTGTGCTATAGAGGCTGCCAATTCGCCCATGGTTGTGAGCCTAGACACGCGCGCAAGCTCCGCTTGTGTGGTTTGGATTGCTTTTTGCGCCTGCTTTCGCATTTCCTCGGCTTGCTTCCGTTCACTGATGTCGCGGATGAAGCCGGTAAATACACGGTGCCCGTCCTTGGTCAGTTCTCCGAACGAAACTTCCACTGGGAACTCCTGGCCATTCTTTCGCCGGCCGATCAATTCGGTACCTTGCCAGTTGATGTGCCGCTGGCCAGTAGCCAAGTAGCGCTTGAACCCGTTCTCGTGCAGCTTCCGCAGGAATTCCGGCATGAGCATGGTCAAGGGTTTCCCAATCAACTCTTCCGGGGCATAACCAAAGACTCGCGTGGTGGCAGGATTAGCAAGCAGGATTGCACTGCTCTCGTCCAAGCTGATCACGGCATCACTGGCCGTTTCGACCACAAGACGGTATCTTTCTTCGGTGTAGCGGCGTGCAGATTCTTCCTCTTTACGCTGCGTGATATCTTCGACGATTGTAAACAGAAAAGGGGCTACACCACCCGTTCCCGGAACGAGAGCGACATTGTTACGCACCCAAACTAGCGTGCCGTCTTTTCGGCGGTAGCGTTTCTCGATTTGGAAGTGTTGCCGCTTACCTTCCCAGAGTTCTCCGATCAACTCCAGGTTGGGCTCACGGTCCTCTTCGTAGGTAGCGTCAATTTGGCGCAGGTGATACAGCTCCAACTCCGTGTATCCCAACATATTCGTATCATTATGCCGATTGCTGAGTTCTCGAATGCCGTTTGCCATCGTTGCTCGCTTTGCTGGGACGCTTCGGCGTGACCTGCAGCGGATTCCGCATGAGACATCCCCGTTCCTCCTCAGACTGATAGAATTATGAGAAAGAGTGGCCGACGTCGCGCGCCTCAGGATCTTCGAGGCCATGTCGGCAAGCGACGAGATCTATGCGGCGATTTGAGAGGCACACAGTCTGTCGCTCCTGAAGAAGGCTGAGCAAGCTCTGGAGGACACTGCGACTGAAACAAACAAAAGTGTACGCCGACACTACTTGCGTTCTCGTCTAGAGGACACCACGCTCGCCGTCGCCAGAACCTTACTATCTCGCCCGTGTTTTCCGCTTGTCAAGAACATAAATGACCCCGGCTTGACACAAGTAGTTGCGCATGTCTGCTTTGATTTTTGGGAACGCCGAAGTGGAAGCGGATCCCGCACTCATGGATCATATTTCTTAGATGAGATATCTTAACGGAGCAATGGCAAGAGCGTGGCGCGAATCGCCGTCGAGAACACGTTTCGCGAAAAGACCACGAGGATCACAAGCGCCAACGCATGAATGTAGAGTGCCACTAACAATTGCACCGAGCGTCGAGTCGATGGCGCCCCACATGAAGTCCGTTTCGTTTTAGAGATATGCTCCGAGCTCATGCTACCTCTAGCATCCTTGACTCAGTGCTTCGCAACGCCCGCTCCCGAGTACCTTTCCGCCACCCCACGACAGCTGCACCCCTGGCTTTACTTCCAGCAGCACGGGAGCCCTGACTCGTCACTCCCTCACGACGCTGTCGCGTCTTGCTGATTGTTCGATCGCCACGGAATTCCGGACTGCGTGTAAGCAGCACGCGCAATTTCCGCCGCGCTCGAAACAATCTGGCTTTCAGCGTCCCGATCCCTAGCCCCAGAATCTCGGCTGTTTCTTTGACTGTTCGCTCTTCCAGGTGCAGGCGGACGACGGTCCGAAATTCCGCACCTAACTGATTCATTGCTTCGCAAAGGATGCGTTCGTTCTCCCATTGTTCGTATATGTCCGCAGGGTTTTTCCCTCGATCCAGAATCTCCACAGCGGACAGCTCCTCTGGTTCGGATTTCACATCGTCGAGAGATATTTCCTTCCGAGACCGGTTCCTCCGCAGGCACATAAGCCCTTCGTTGATTACAATCCGCGTCAACCAAGTGGAGAAAGACGATTTCTCCTGGAAGCTGTTGAGGTGCACAAACGCCTTGTGAAAGCTCTGCTGCACGACGTCCTGAGCGTCTTCTCGGTTGCGGGTTATCCTGAAAGCCACGGAGAAAGTCTTTGCTTCGTGTCGCTTCACGAGAAATTCGAAGGCCTGACTCTCTCCGCTCTTTGTCGCTGCGATTAGTGTCGAGTCAGATTCTTCTCGAAACACGCTTGTCATCGGTTCTCTTGTCATCCTTCTCTTCCTTCCGTCGCAAACATTCCGCAGTCCATCTCACGCAACGCTTCGCGGCAGGGGCTCATTGCTCTGCGATATTTCCATGCCTCTGTCGCAACCTTATGAGTTCCGCCATAGCGATCAACAGCACCGCTACTCCATCGCCGCCGTGCTTTGAGGTCACGGATGCATGCAGCAGCTGTTATTTCATCGAGTATGGCCAGCCGCCTCATCGAACGGACGAGGCGAGGATAGTGCAGCAAGATCGACGGGATGTGATAACTGCGCAGAAACGCGCTGCGTGCGCCCTTTGTTGTCATTGATCACCCCTGTGTCCTTATCGCTGCCTTTGCTTTCGAGCGGTGGTTCCTCTCAGTTTTTATGAGACTGCATCTTGCATACCAAATCTCGATGACTCTCGCGCAAGACAAGGGAGCTCAATTCCTGGCTGTTAATTGGGGAAAAGACTGCAGTTTGGGGCGGCCGTGATACGCAGCGATGACGACTTCCCGACTTCATGTCAAAACGTCGACTGTTCGACACACCGGCCAAACGCGCTCATCAAACACGCCAGAAAAACGAACATGAGGGAGCATGAGCACAGCGGAAGCCCCACCTTCAGCCCTCGAACCGAGGATCAGGGCCTCGAACATCTGCAAGAAGCAGTTCAAGTTCAGGTAGTCAAGAAGATCGGCACGCCAATTTCGCGAATCTCGCCAAAATTGGCCAACATTAAGGTTCAGACTTGCCCCTCTGCGCCGAACGCTCGTGCAAACAGAGTCTTCAGCTAGGCAGTTTCCCCCGCGATCGCCGGAACCGTCGCCAGATACCCAACTCGGGAATTCGACTAACCCCTAAATGAGCTCTTGTTTTTCGGCTATACGTTCTCGGTCGTTTCAGACCAAGCAATTTGTGGTGAACATCGCCCGGGCCGAACATTTTGTGAGGTCATTCATTACACGCCTGAGCGCAACCAGGTCATCAGAGTCCTTGTACGATTTCCCAGAGGAACCACGACCGGCGCTCCGTTTGATCGATCCAGACCTCGATGAGGCTGGCGGTCGCTACATCGTCGTACTTCACGCAACTTTCATGAGCCGAGCGGAAATATCGCGTCAGCGCCCGGTTATCGGTGGCGAGCTCTGCCAGCATTTCTTTCGGGGCGACGCTTTCCTCGTCATTGTCCTTCAAGCGCTGATGGCGGGAGATATCGCCGATTGATCGCAACGTCGTTCCGCCTATCTTTCGTGCGCGTTCGGCAATTTCGTCGGTTACGGCAAAGATCTGATCAGAGTGTTCGTCGAGCAGCAAGTGATAGTCCCTGAAGTGCTGCCCGCTCATGTGCCAGTGGAAATTCTTGGTTTTCAAGTACAGTGCAAATGTGTCGGCTAGCAAGCGACGCAATTCAGCCGTAATCTCAGTAACGCCTTCGCTTTTGAGCTCAGTCAGTCTTTCTTGAATTGCCTCGCCCGCCTTCTTGGCTTGAGTTGCAGTCTCTTTTGGCATTTCCGTTTCTCCTTCCGGCCCCAAGCATCAGAATAATCGGGCCGATCGCACAAACTGTGTGAGAACACCGAAAATCACGTCGAGCGGTCCCGCGCATTCCACAATGCCGGGACAGTCACCGACAAGAGCCCGTTGCTCTTGATTCATGTAATCAGCCAATTCCCCTTGCATCATTTCCACGCATGAGATCTGGGTGTCTCTCGCGGTTGGGCCTTTTGACCTCGCCCAGATCCGTAATCCAAGCACGATTACGAATAACGATAGTCCTAGCGGGAGGGCAACGGACGTTAACTCAATTCCGAACAGTTCAGCCCCGCCAAGACCAAATGCAAAAATCACCACGATGATGCCAAGTGCCCGCGACGCCGCTTTTGCCCTTGTTTGACCAATGGCCGCGAGACGCTGCGTTGAGCCCGCGAGGTAACCATCCAATCCGTCAACGAGAACCATTCCCAATGAAAACGCTACTCCAAGCAGCCATGCACTGCCTTGGCCCGCAAGAATCAGAGCAGAAAGCTGTGACGCTGTCTCGAACCCCGCCGCCAATAGCATGCCGAGAAGGACCGGTTGAACTACGATGGGACGTGATGTAATCCGAGGCGCTGCCGCTCCCCGGAGCAGTCTCCACAAATTCACTAAGCCGATCACAATCAAACTCCAGGGACCAGCGAACGCCAATCGACTTGCCAGAAAGTGACCTAATCCCATCGCAAGTAGCATCACGACCAAAGCATGGCCAAGCGCGAAATAAATTCCGTTCGTTGTACGAGGCCGAATGCGCGTCAAACCATCGATCGCTGCAAGGTGGTCAGGATCCGTGCCGTGCCGCATCCCCAACGCCAAACCCATGACCGCTAGTGCATCCATAAGTTCCTCGGGCGGAGAGTCCAACTCATTTGCAACTACATCTCCATCCCTTTTCGGGCGCGCTCAGCGGCCGTTGCTCGATTCGCAACTCGTACTAAGGCCGTTATCCAGAACAGACTCGGGTAAACGACAGCTCGTTAGGAAAACGACTGCCTTCGCATCGACACATCGACACTTTCGGTCGAAGTACGGTCATTCGTGACACCACGACCAGTATCTCAGAGCAGGCGATCGCTGTGATTGCTGAAGACAAGCCATTACTAATTCCTTTCACGGAGGAAGGCAGGCTGCCCCCACGCCTTTGGCATTGTTTTTGCCTCTATGCAATGCCGAGCGCTCGGACGAAATGGCGGCGCCTCGGAGCCAAAGTCCGGCTTTCAACGGAAGCAGCGTGCAAAGAGGGATCGATTATGAAATCACTAACTCTCATCCAGTGGTATCGCATCTTGCGGGCCCACCACCAATGGACAGTGTTTCAGTCAATGCAATATGCGCTTTGGCTCATGCGCTAGACTGGTCTCCACATGAAGCCTGGTCTACAGCACCAGCACGCTGAACACGCGATGCATATGGGATACGCGGTACCTCCGAAGACTGCGGCCGCACATATGGGTCATGACCAGCATGCCGGACACTCGGTCGCCATGTTCCGGGACAAATTCTGGCTAACTTTAATCCTCACCCTACCCGTCGTCGCGTGGTCGCGGGAGGTTCAACACTGGCTTGGCTACACCGCTCCCACTTTTCCTGCCTCCCAATATATCCCTGCCTTTCTTGGCACAGTTGTATTCCTCTATGGCGGAAGCGTGTTTATTCGTGGCGCGTCAGGAGAACTCGCCGACCGCCGACCGGGGATGATGACGCTGATCAGCCTCGGCAGCGTGGTTGCCTTTACCGCTTCGCTTGCCGCGACATTCGGATTTTTCAAGATTGATGTCTGGTGGGAGGTCGCGACGCTCATCACCGTCATGCTCCTTGGCCACTGGCTGGAGATGAAGGCCATTACGCAAGCTAGGGGCGCTCTCGATGCGCTGGCCGCGTTGCTGCCGGACAGTGCGGAGCGCATAACGGAGTCAGGCGTAGAAAAAGTTCCTCTAATGGATTTGCGAGTAGGCGATGTCGTCCTGGTTCGCCCTGGAGCTCGAGTGCCTGCGGACGGGAAGGTGATTGAGGGCACCGCCGATGTGGATGAGTCGCTGATCACAGGCGAGTCGCGAGCAATTTCGAAAGCGCCGGGTACGACCGTTGTCGCGGGCACGGTTGCTGCCGGAGGAAGTCTGCGCGTCCGAGTAAGTGCCGTTGGGGAACAGACGGCCCTCTCAGGAATCATGCGACTAGTCGCTGCTGCTCAGGCTTCCGGCTCGCGGGCGCAAGCTCTTGCCGACCGTGCCGCCGCGCTCTTGTTCTATGTTGCAGTGGCTTCAGGTGTCCTGACGTTCGGATATTGGTGGTTGGCTGGTGACAGCGCACATGCACTCACCAGAACCGCCACTGTGCTCATCATTGCGTGTCCCCATGCGCTCGGCTTGGCGATTCCCCTGGTGATTGCAATTTCAACTTCACTGGGCGCGAAAAATGGTTTGCTTGTGAAAGACCGGCTCGCGCTCGAACGGGCGCGCGATCTGGACGTCGTGATCTTTGACAAGACAGGAACACTCACGCGAGGTGCGCCGACGCTTTCAGGGGTTGCCGCTATCTCTGGTGCAAGCGAGGAAGAAGTGCTCAAACTGGCAGCGTCGGTAGAGGCCGACTCCGAGCACCCGCTCGCCAAAGCCATCGTCAGTGGGGCGAATCGCCGCGGCGCGAATCCCCTGCGGAGTAGTAACTTCGAGGCCATGCCGGGGAGCGGCGCACGTGCGACCGTAAACGGGCAGAGTGTTTCCGTGGGAGGCCCACATCTCCTCTCCGAATTGAAGGTCGTCGTTCCGCCCGAACTGGCGAAGGCAGCAACGGCCTGGGAATCCGAGGGGCAA
>Ga0210395_10000658_pt1 | contig 26475 bp, 25 predicted proteins | sample IncBWH4OmetaG_FD_150861 | JGI IMG/M metagenome (GOLD analysis project Ga0210395, IMG submission 150861) | Forest soil microbial communities from Barre Woods Harvard Forest LTER site, Petersham, Massachusetts, United States - Inc-BW-H-4-O ... | reverse complement strand
TGACGATGACGTCGTACTTGCCGGGCTGTAAAGCGGACTCGTTGTAGTCGCCGGCGGAGTTGGAAGTGGTGTTACGGGTGATGCCGCGCTCAGGGCTGGTGACTACGACCTTAGCGCCGGCAACCGCGGCGCCTGAAGCATCCTTCACCGTGCCCGTAATGGACCCGGTTTGAGCCCAGGCGGCTCCGCAGAAGGTTACGACCAACAGCACGATCTGGAACAGTAGGCGATGAGATTTCATGGTCACGCTCTCCCCGTTGGCGCGGGCGTGGGCCCGGCGCAAGTTCAGTCGGCCTTGCCGTACTTGTCCGAGCCTTGCGGCTCGGGGCTTCATTTTTCGTGCAAAAACTTGTGCCCGTGGATTGAGACCCGGGACGGGTGTATTAAAACGTATGAATAGTGCTTTTGTATGGCACCGTCTGTCAAGAAAAAAGCGCGATCCACGGGCGCGGGGCGGATCATTTTTACAAAACACGCCTGGTGCCGGCCGGTTTGAAAAAATCTCGGCGCGGCCGGGAGCGCGAAGCGTAAACGTTTACAGGGGGCTGCGCGTCGACTCGCGCACCACCAACTCCGGCGCGACTTTGCGATGAGTAGCTCCGATTTCGCGCTTCTCGAGCACGCCGTTGATGCCGTCGACCACGATGCCCACGGCGGACGCTCCCATGGCTTCCATTGGTTGGCGGACGGTGGTGAGCGAGGGCGTATAGATCGCCGACGTCGCGACGTCATCGAAGCCGATCACCGAACATTGCTCGGGAACGCGCACGCCGGCCCGGGTCAGAGCGCGGATCGCGCCGAAGGCGCTCATGTCATCGAAAGCCAGCAGCGCGGTGAAGGGTCGCTTCTGCCGGATGAGTTCCTCGGTGAGCTTGTGGCCCGATTCGAAGCTGGACATGGGATCGCGCGATTCGGGGAGTTCCATCATGAGCCGGGAATCGAGTTCCAGGCCGCACTCCTTAGCTGATTTGGTGATGCCGCGCCAGCGTGGAGAGCTATCGGTGAGCGCCTTGGGGCCGCGGATGAAGGCAATCTTACGATGGCCGAGCGAGTGCAGATGTTCGAGCGCCATGTGGCCGCCGAGTTCGTTGTCGACGATGACGGAGCTGATCGAGTCGGTCTTCAATTCGCAGCCGATCATTGCCGTGGGGATGCTGCTTTTTTCCAGATCGCCGAGCAAGTTGATATCGAGGAAGAGCCAGTTGGCGAGGACGATCAGGGCTTCGATGCGGCGGTCGAGCAGCATTTCAAGATAGCGTTCGAAGCGGCTGCGCTCGTTGTGTACGTCGGTGAGAATGGGAAGATAGGACGATTGATACAGCGTATTTTCGATGCCGCGCAGCACCAGCGTGCAGTACGGATCGGTCATGTCGAAAACCATGACGCCGACGGTGTGGCTGCGCTTGCTGCGCAGAGAGCGGGCAAACTGGTTGGGGCGGTATCCGAGTTTCTGCGCAGCGCGCTCGATGCGCTTTTTGGTGACCGCAGGGATGTAGCGGGCTAAGGGCGCGTTGTTGAGTACGATCGATACCGTGGTCGAAGAGAATCCGCTTTCCTTCGCCACGTCACGAATGGTCACCATCGCAGCCTTTGTGCCGGACGACTTGAATTGAAAGCGTACACTGGCGGACACTACAGCAGAGAGTGATACCAGTGTCAAGCGTGGGAATTACATCGCGAGGATTGGCTTGGCTTCTGCTGGCGGGCATGGCGATGGCCGACGGGCCGCGGCCAGCCACGTCGGCGCAGGCTGGAACGGGCGCGGGCGCCTCGTCTGCTTCTACCTCGACCGCCGATCCGGCAAGACTTTTTCAACGCGGGCAGGATGCTTTGGGGCGCGGGCAACTCGACGAAGCGGAGCGCGATTTCCGCGGGGTGCTGCAGTTGGATCACCAGTCGGGTGCGGCGTATGGCAATCTTGGCGTGGTCTACATGCGGCGCAAGCAGTGGACGAAGGCGATCGATACGCTGCGGCGGGCGGAACATTTGTCGGTGATGCCGCAGGTCGCGGGGATCCGGCTCAACATTGGCCTGGCGTACTTCCGGCAGAATGAATTTCTGCAGGCGATTGCGCCGTTCGAGTCCGTGGTTCGCGATCAGCCGGACTCGCCGCAGCCGCGGTATTTGCTGGGGCTGTGCTACTTTTTTGCCGACCGATGGGCCGATGCCGCCAGCACGCTGGAACCGCTCTGGGCCCAGGAATCGGAGCAGTTGCCCTACTTGTACGTGCTTTCGAACGCGGCGCATCGGGCCGGCCGGAAGGAACTCGACGAGCGGGCCACGGAGCAATTGATCAAACTGGGCGAGGGGACGCCGGCGTACCGGCTGTTCGTCGGCAAATATCATTTGAATCGCGAGCAGTACGACGCGGCGCTGGCGGAATTTCAAGCCGCGGCCGAGGCTGACCCCAGACTTCCTTTCGTCCACTTCGATCTGGGATTGACCTATTTGAAGAAGCAGGATTTCGCGCGGGCGCGCGACGAATTCTTGCAGGACGCCGCGGTCGAGCCGGACCTGGCTCTCAACTACGACGAACTGGGCGACGTTTACTGGCTGATGCAGGACGATCGGAATGCGGAGAAAAATTATCGCGAAGCGCTGCGCCGCGACGCGCGGCTGGTGAATTCTCATCTGGGCCTGGCGAAGATTTATCAGCGCGAGCAAAAATATGCGCCGGCGCTGTCGGAGGCCGAAGCCGCGGGCAAACTCGATTCGGAGCGTATTGATGTCCATTACGTGCGTGGACAGTTGCTGCTGCACCTGGGACGCAAAGCGGAAGCGAAGCAGGAACTGGACGCGGCGCTGCGCATGGAGAATGAACGGCGCTCCGATCCGAAGAATCCGGGAGAAACGGGAACGATTCCGTCTCCTGAACTGCTGCAGGACCCGCAGTAAGACTGATAAAATCGGGAGCTGCAGAAAGGGGTACAGGGTTTCCGCTCGCAGCATCTTTTTCTCGGTTCGCTCCGCAAACACGACCGCAAGTGCCGTTCAAGGAGGTACAACTCATGAAACGCATTCTGAAAATCGTTGCTATTGTCGTCGCCGTGCTGATCGTCATCGCCATCGCGGTGCCATTCTTCATCGATGCCAATACTTTCCGGCCCACAATTGAGACCGATGCCACCGCGGCGCTGGGACGACAGGTAAAGGTGGGAAATCTTTCGCTCTCGATATTGTCGGGGAGCGTATCGGCTGACGATATTTCTATCGCGGATGATCCGCAGTTCAGCAAATCGGGGTTTGTGCAAGCCAAATCGTTCAAGGTGGGAGTGGAGTTAATCCCGCTGATTTTCTCGAAGAAGCTGAACGTAACCGAAGTGACGCTGAACCAGCCGGAGATCAGCCTGGTGAAATCGGAGAACGGCGAGAAATGGAATTTCTCCAGTCTGGGCGGGAATAATACGTCGGCGACGAAACCGGCTTCCGGTTCGTCAAGCGGAACTCCGAATGTGTCGGTGGCGAAGGTGAACGTGAAGGATGGTCGGCTCACTATATCGCGGGCGGGGTCGAACGAGAAGCCACATGTATACGATAAGGTTAATATTGAAGTAACTAACTTCTCGCTCACTTCTTCGTTTCCTTTCAACATGACGGCCCAACTTCCGGCCGACGGAAGCCTGAAGTTGGACGGCAAAGCCGGACCGATTGACGCCGACAACGCTGCTCGAACTCCGCTCGAAGCCAAAGTTGGCGTGGAAAAAATGAATCTGGCGGCGTCGGGGTTTATCGATCCCGCTTCTGGGATCTCAGGGATTGCGAATTTCGATGGGACCGTCACCTCCGACGGACATGAAGCGAAGACCAGCGGCACGCTGACAGCCACGAATTTACAGGTGGTTCAGAAGGGATCGCCGGCGGGCAGACCGGTGCAGGTGACCTACACGCTGAACCACGATCTCGCCAAAGAGAGCGGGACGATCCCGCAGTGCGAGATCGCCATGGGCAAGGCGGTGGCGCACGTGACCGGGACCTACGATGCGCACGGCAAAGTAACTGCGGTCGACATGAAATTGAACGCGCCCAGCATGCCCGTCGACGATCTTGAGGCCATGCTTCCGGCCCTGGGCGTCATATTACCTCCGAAGGCAACGCTGAAAGGTGGCACGCTGAGTACGAACATGACGATCGCTGGTCCGGTTGACAAGTTGGTTACGATCGGAACGGTCAAGCTGGAGAATTCCACGCTGGCCAATTTCAATCTGGGATCGAAACTGTCCGCCATTTCCGCGTTGTCGGGCAAGAAGACGGGCGAGGACACCGTGATTCAGAATTTCAGTTCCGATGTGCGCGTGGCTCCCGAGGGGACGAAGGCCGACAACATTAATCTCAACGTGCCCTCGGTCGGAGTGGTCACGGGGGGCGGCACCGTGAGTCCGGCCAATCAACTCGACTTCAAAATGAAGGCCGACGTCAGCGGCATGGGGATCCCGTTCTCGGTTGCGGGAACGACTGCTGACCCGAAGTTCGTGCCGGACGTGAAGGGGATGGCGACGGGGATGTTGAAAGGCCTGGGCGGCGCCGGCGGGAAGGATGCCAGCAGCGTGATGGGATTGTTCAAGAAGAAGCCGCAGTAGTGGGAACAAGACTAGAGCGAAGAACGCTGCGTCTCGCTCTTTCGGCGGGCCAGCTCTCCAAGCTGGAAGGGGAAAGTTGTTTCCTACTCTGCCCACACTGTTGCGCATCGCCATGGTGTTCGGAGTGGGGCTCGACTACTTTTTTGACCGAAAATACGGGTCCGGACCGCGGGCCCAGGCGGGGCGGGGGCTTGCCGGTGGTACCTTAATTGCTATCCAACCTTGATTGACAAGGCCTGTTGACCATTCCATACTCGCGATTAAGCTGCAAAAGTTTGCAACCTTGCTGACTCTGGAATAGGGGCGCGTGGGTTCGGGATTGGTTCGCCCTCGGATCGAGTCGATTTCCACGGCACGGTGTTTCAGGGTTTCATCACAGGAGGATCTTCATGTCTAAGCCATCTGCCTCAAATAAATTCATGCGTTCTGGTTGGGTTGTCCTCGGCTGTACGGTCGCGTTGGCGGCCATAGCCGCGATGGGAATCGCAGGCTCCGCCAGCTTGCGCGGGCATCGCTCTGTTGCCTCCACTGCCCCGGTCGCCGCAGTTCCCGTGCAAGCGCCAGCGCTGAACGCCCGCGGCCGAGTCCAGGCCAGCATGGGCAAGCTTCCGTTAGCGTTTGAGGCGAACCAGGGCCAGTCCGATCCCCAAGTTAAATACATGGCGCGGGGCAATGGCTACACGGTGTTTCTCACGGCGAATGAGACGGTGTTCGCGCTGCAATCTTCGTCCGGGGCGTCGACCACCGTCGCAACCAGCAAGCACGGCTTCGGCACTCGCGGATTGCAACAGTACCAGCCAGAGAAAAAGAACGTGTCTGCCGCGATTCACATGCGCGTGGTGGGCGGGAATGCGCAGGCGCAGATCGCTGCAGGCGACGAACTGCCGGGAGTAAGCAACTACTACATCGGCGGCGACCGCAGCAAGTGGCAGGCGGGAGTCAGGCAATACGCAACCGTCGCATACCGGGATGTTTATCCCGGCGTTAACATGGCCTTTCACGGCGAGCAGCAGCAGCTGGAATTTGATTTCATCGTGGCTGCGGGCGCCAATGCCGCCCCTATCAGTCTTGGATTTTCTGGAGCTCACAAGATAACCACGGATGCGTCAGGCAATCTCCTGCTTTCTTCGGCGGCGGGTGAAGTCCTGTTGCACAAGCCCGTCGCGTATCAGGAAAGAGACGGCCAGCGCCAAAATGTTGCGGCCGAGTTCGTGCAGGAGAGCAACAACCAAGTTGGATTCACCCTAGGATCGTACGATCACACCCGGTCCTTGGTGATTGATCCGGCCCTGAGCTATTCCACCTACTTGGGCGGCAGCGGCGAGGACGAGGCCTTTGCGATCGCGGTTGACGCTTCGGGCAATATCTACGTCGCGGGACAAACCGCCTCCATCAACTTCCCGGCTCACACAGGAACTGTCTCCACGGTCGGAGGGTTCGATGCATTCGTTACAAAATTGAACGCCTCGGGCTCCTCACTAGTCTTCACAACTCTGATCGGGGGTGGCGGCAACGATGTCGCGCTTGGCATCGCAGTGAACAGCACCGCAGCATACATAGGCGGAATCACGGCCTCGAGCGCGATAAGCTTCCCCTCCACCGTAACGCTTGGGCCGGGAGGCGGCCAGGACGCCTTTGCAGCCAGACTGAACAGCGCGACCGGCACGGCGGTATACGTGACCCGGATCGGCGGCACCGGCAGCGACTCAGGCAATGCAATCGCAGTTGACAGCACCGGCAATGCCTACCTTGTCGGGGAGACCGACTCAGTGAATTATCCTACCCCGGGTTCTCCGATTCAGGGACAGAACGCGGGCACTGATGACGCATTCATCTCCAAGATCAACCCGGCTGGGACCGCGCTGGTTTATTCAACTTATCTGGGCGGTTCCCAAGGTGATTTGGCTACAGGCATCGCATTGGACGGTTCCAACAACGCTTATGTCGCTGGGATTACCGGCTCATCCAACTTCCCGACAACCACCGGCGCATTTCAGACTTCTCAGAAGGGCAGCTTCGACAATGGCTTTGTAACTGAAATCAAGGCTGACGGCTCCGCGACAATTTACTCGACCTACCTTGGGGGCAGCGCTGGAAACGACCCCTTCGGGATTGCGGTAGATTCGGCTGGTGAAGCGTATGTGACCGGCTCAACCAGTTCCACGGACTTCCCGACGGTCAATCCGGCGCAGACGAGCAACGCCGGCGGACTTGACGTTTTTGTCACGAAGTTCAATAGCAGTGGCAGCGCCCTCTTGTTCTCGACTTACTACGGCGGCACGTTGGATGAAACGGGGACAGGAATCGCCTTGGACTCTTTTGGCGATGCCTACGTCACGGGACGGACCGCATCCTCAACTTACCCAGTGAGCGGCGGGCCGTTTCAGGGAGCGATCAGTGGTTCCTCGGATGCGTTCGTGACAGAGCTGAGCAACACCGGCTTTGTGGTGTACTCCAGCTTTCTGGGTGGCACTGCCAACGAGAACAGTATCGCGGGCGATACCACGCAGGGCGCTTTGGGAGCGGTCGCCGTCGATTCTTCGAGCAACGCGTATCTAGCTGGAGACACCAACAGCAGCGACTTTCCGGTCGTCTCTCCCCTGCCGTGCTGTGGCGCCAAAGCCGGAGGACTGGCCGACGGGTTCGTAGCCAAAGTGGGAGCTGCACCGGCCGACTTCTCGGTTGCGGTGGCGCCGACCAGCGCTTCGACAACCGCAGGGCAGCCGACTTCGGCGATTACCGTAACTGTTTCGTCGGTGAACTCCAGCTACGGCCAGGCGGTGGCTTTGTCGTGCACGGGATTGCCAACCGGCGCGGGGTGTAACTTCACATCGGCCTCGCTGACTCCGACCAGCAGCGTAGCCACTACATCGCTGACCATTACTACGACCGGGGCCACGGCGGCTATGAACGGCTCGTCGAAGATCTTCTACGGTCTGTGGCTGCCGATCGTTGGGCTGTCGCTGGTGGGGATGCGATTTAGTTCCACCGAGTCGCGCCGCAAGCGGCTTCTGGGCTTCCTTCTGCTCGGCCTCGTCATGGCATTGCTGTTCGTGCTTCCGGGTTGCGGTAGCAGCAGCAGCACTAAGGGCTGCAGCGGATGTACTCCCGCTGGTTCTTATACCATTACGGTTTCAGGTGCGGCGGGCGGAGCGACGCATGCTGCGCCCTTCAAGCTCACGGTCAACTAGCCATCGCGATCAACTACGGCGGCCGCCTTCCTCGCGGGAGGCGGCTGTTGTTCTTTGAGGGCTTTGTCGGGGGCGGGCCACTTCTTGATGGTAGTATGGAAGATTCCGTGGGAAGGATTGCGGGGAACTGTGGGTCGTGGTCTGTGGGGAAATGTCTGCGGTAAAATAGGACGCTGATTCTGGCGTGGCTGGCAGACAGGCGGCGGGGCTTTTGGGCGCGTGCTCACGGAGAGTTTGTCAAAGTTCATTTTGCCGGCGAAAGTTCGTCGGGAGGGGCGGGCAGCCTTTGGGTTGTCCTGGGAATCGAAGCTAGTTGAAGCGAAACCTGCTCATGTTGAAATCCGAATCGTCGCAATCCGAAGGATCGCAATTCGGGTCATCAGAATCCCAGTCATTAGAATCGGACTTATCGCAATCGAACTTATCGCAAACCATGTCGCCGAAATCCGTATCTGCCAAATTTAGTTCTGCGAAATTCATGCCTGTGAAATTCCGTGTTTCGAACTTTTGTGCTTCGCGATTCTGGTTCGCTCGGCGGACGAGGTATGCCGTTGCTGCGGTGTGCTTGCTGACCGGCTTATTGGCCTTGCCGCTACCGGCGGCTGGGCAGAGCTTTACGCTGAACGCCGGTGCGCTGTCGCCGGATGCGGTGGTTCCTGGGGGCACATCGTCTTCCAACATCACGGTCAGCGGCAGCGGTTTCAGCGGTGCGGTGAATATGAGTTGCCAGGTAACATCGACCGAGCCGACGACCGATCCGCCGGTTTGCACGGTGAGTCCGACGACGGTGACGCCTCCGGCCAACGCGTCGGCTACCATCACTACCAAAGACGACACCACTACGGTGAGTTACAGCATCACCGTGACCGGAACCGCGCCTTCGATCTCACAGACCATGACTACGCCAGCGGAGAGCCTGACCGTGCTGGCGGTGACGCCGGGGTTCACCATCACGGTGAACAAGACCATAGAACCGACCAGCGTTCCGGCGGGCAGTGGGGGAGAAGGAATCATCACGATCAATCCGATCAACAACTACGTGAGCCCGGCGGGCGGGGTCACGCTGTCGTGCAGTTCGATCACTCCGCTGGTCACGATCCCGCCGGTGTGCTCGTTCAATCCGCAGAGCGTGCAGGTGAACGGAGTCGCGCCGGTCAACTCGACGATCACGATCAACTCCTTCGGCAACACAGTTACTGGCGCCGCGGCTGCTCCCCGGAGTTTCTATGGGTTTGCGTTATGGATGCCTTTGCCGATGCTGGCGCTGGCCGGCCTGGGAGCGGCGGCGGGCGGAAAGCGATCGAGGAAAGCGTGGGGCCTGCTGGCCCTGCTGGTGATGAGTGGCGCCCTATTTCTGATGCCCGCCTGCGGCAACGCGACGCCGACTACGAGCGCACCGAACGGAATCACTCCTGCCAACACCTACGTCTTCACGGTAACGGGCATCGACAGCAATGGCGTGACCGCAAGCAACACGGGCTCCACGACCAACCAGAATCCCACAGTCAGCCTCACGGTAACCGCGCCGACGAACTGAGCCCATGCGCCAGCTCTGGCATTGCACCACGCGCGGGCGGCTGCTGGCCGGGCTGGTGGTGGCAATGTTTCCCCTGCTGTTGCTGGAGAGCGCAGGCGCGCTTCCCCTCGGCGCTCTTCCCTCCGGCGCTGTTCCCTTCAAAGACAAAAACAAAGCAAAGATTCCCGCGGTGCGCTGGGATGAGGAGCAGCCGGGCTGCACCTTTTCGCGCAGCGACGATGGTCACTACCACTACGGAATGTCGTACGAAGACATCGGTATCACGATGAGTGTCGATGCGCAGGAACTGGAAAAAGTTCACCACCGGCCGGAGCGATTCTTCGCGGTGCTGGTGGACGTGCGCTACCGCGGGCCGGGAACTCTGGATTTCGGAGTCGAAGACATTTCTCTCGAGTTCGTAAAACACTTCCGAGTGGTGCAGAGGTCGCTGGATCCCGACGCGTTTTCCGACAAGGTGCAAAACGACGCCGACGAACGCGACCACGAGATGGCGCGCGAAGTGGAGAAGCATCCGGAAAAGAAAGAAGAAAAAGAAGCCTTCGTGAAGGCGCTGCTGAAAGATTCGGCCGAGCTGCAGGAGTTTGTGGGCAAGAACAGTTTGAGGGCGACGCGGCTGGGGCCGGGCAATCCGGAAACCAGCGGGTGGGTGTTGTTCAGCACCGACAGCAAGTGGATCCCCAACGGATGGAAGAAGCAGGAAGAATTCATCCTGCGGGTGCCGGTCGACGGAAAGATATTTGAATTTCCCTTCAAGCTGCCGCCCAAGCCGGGAGAAGTAATGCTGCGGCGGCGGGAGTGAAGCCGGCTTCCGGCTCTCGGCTTCCGGACGTGTGTGACCGGAGTTAATTGCGCTTCGGGAAGCCGGACAGCGGAAGCCGGAAGCCGGGCCTACGATGCGGCTTTGTGCTGCTGACTTTCGAGTTCGGCGGCGTGCTGCATCAGGACGTCGCGCAGCGAGACCAGTCCCTTCAAGTCCTTGCCCTCGACGATGGGCAGATGGCGAAATCCAAACTCGCGCATGATGAACAGGCATTCCTCGATGGTCTCGTCGGCGGCGACAGCGCGCGGATTCGCGGTCATCACTTCCGACACCGCGGTGGTTCCGGGAGTTCGGCCCACGGCCACCACGCGGTTCATGATGTCGCGCTCCGACAGGATCCCGGCCAAGTCCCCATTGCGCAGCACGGGCACGGCGCCGATATTGTGCTCCATCATGAAACGCGCCGCCTCGAGCACGGTGCGGGTAGCCTCGACGGAATAAACTTTGCGGTCTTTCACGAGATCGCGGAGAGTCTTCATGGGTCACTCCTTACGGCACGGCGGAACCTGAGCGGATTCGGCCAGGCTCGGCCGGCCTCTGCGGTGGGCAATACTGTATCACAGGCGGGAGGCCTCCGGAGGCCTTGCTGGCGGCGTCTTTTGCCGAGCCCTGGGCAGAGACGTAGCAAGCTTACGTCTCTGCGCGGTTGGAATGGACCGTGGCTAGAAGCGCAACTGCGGACCGAAGGTGACCCGCAAATTGTTGTGAGCGCCGCCGTTGAAATAGATGTCGTCGCCAATCTCGGCGCGAATTCCAATGGGGCCGGCAAAGGCTTCAAATCCTCCACCCGGGTAGACAGCGAAAGAGGTCGTCCCGTTGGTTAGCCCGACCGTGTTGACGAACCCGGTGGTGGCATTCTGATTGTTGATGCTGAAGTTGTCGAACCCGACTTTGCCGGTGATGAATAGGCGAAACGGCCCTGAACCAGTCTGTAATTTCGGTCCGAAAAATCCGTGCAGGGTGCGGAACTGCGTGTTCACCAGCTCCGTGGTGACCCCGTTGGTGAAGGTGTTGGAATAGCTGCGCTTGAAATCGTACGCCATCTCGGCTTCAAGTTGAACGCTGGGGCGGAGGGCAAAAGCGACGCGACCGCCCAGGCCGACGAAGTTTCTGGTGGGTGACGCGTCGCTGAGCCGGAAATAATCGGCAAATGCGCCGACCTCGACATGGTCCGAGTGGTCTTGCGCCAGCACCATGGGCGCGGCAAAAAATAACGACATTATGAAAAGACCGAGACAACGTTTCATGGTTTCACTCCCTGTTATGTGAGTCTGTGCTCGCGCACACCTCTCCCCGTGCTTGAGCGGAGAGGGAGCGGAAAGCGCGCGGCAGGTTTTGTTATAGATGCGATTTTGATGGGGTGGGTTGGCGGGTATGGCGCGTCCGGCGCGGGGTTGGGCGTGGCGTTTGAGTGCTGGAACAAGCGCCTTTGGCCTCGATCTTCGGGGTCAAAGGCTCTCTACAGGAAACGGCGCGGATCAACTCCGCGCCGTTTCAAATCGCCGTGTACTCAAGTTGCGTTATTGCAGGTGATTCGGTTGGGACGGTGCGGCATCCGCGGCGGTGCTGTCGGAACGCGGAGTCATTGAGACTACGATGTACTCCCGCTCTTTGCTGTCGAGATCTTCCACGCGCAGCAGCATCTTGTCTTTCTCCAGGCGGAATTGCGCGCGCTCGCCCACGGGCAGAAGCGCGGGATGCTTCTCGTCGCGCGGACGGATGCGATAAATCACGCGCTCGGCCTGCAGTACATATTCCTGGCAAAGAACTTCCTGCGTCTTCTTGTTGCTGGAGTCGGTGCCCAGCATTTCGCCGGCAAGAGTCTTGGCGTTCTTTTCGGCTACGCCGCACTGCGCCGAATCCATCTGCAGGAGTTTTCCAGTCTGAAAGGGCTTGGGATCTTTGGCATACGCCGCCGAAGCCAGACCCAGAACCGCGCACAGCATGAACTTCGATCGCATAACACGCCCCCCTGAAATTGGTTGAACCGCTCCGAAGCGAAGCCCCGGTTACTCGGATATTTTTCTATTGCTCGGGGGCAGAAAAAAGGTCACGGCAGTAATAGACCGAAAGTTACTTTCGGCCACGTAGCCGCGGACGCATTTGTCCTGGGGGCGGACGAATGCGTCCGCCGCTACGCGTCTAGGGTTCCGTTACTTCTTCCAGCGTCCGAAAAAATGCAGGGTAGGAAATCGCGGCTGAGTCGGCGCCGCGGATCAGCGTCTCGCCTTCGGCCCGGAGGGCCGCGACGGCGAAGGCCATGGCGATGCGGTGATCATCGAAGGAATCGAGTTCGGCGCCGTGGAGGATCTGGCCTCCGGGAATCTTCAGGCCGTCTTCGCGTTCTTCCACCTGCGCGCCCATGAGCCGCAGGTTCGCGGCTACGGCGGCGATGCGGTCGGATTCTTTCACGCGGAGCTCTCGGGCATCGCGTACTTCGATTCCCTGCTCGGTGTAGGGAGCGATTGCGGCGAGCACGGGAATTTCGTCGATCAGCGCGGCCGAGTCGGCGCCGGCGATGGTGATGCCCTTCAGTCCGGCGCCTTCGACCTGCAGGGTTCCGACCAACTCGCCGTGAATCTCATCCAGTTGAGTGACTGTAATGCGCAGTCCGATCTGCATCAGGATGTCGAGCAGGCGGGCGCGCGTGGGATTCATCAGCAGGCTGGGGAGGGTGAGTTGCGAACCGCGGAACAAGGCAGCTGCGCACAGAAAAAATGCCGCGCTCGAGAGGTCGCCGGGGATGCGGGCTTCGATCCCTCGCAGACGCTGGCCGCCGCGAATGCGTATTTCATTTCCCTGTCCGCCGCCCTTGCTCTCGAGTGTTGCGCCGAAAGCGCGGAGCGCCACTTCGCCGTGATCGCGGGTGCGCATTGACTCTACGATGCGAGTCTCGCCGTCGGCGAAGAGTCCGGCAAAGAGCAGACAGGACTTCACCTGCGCGCTGGCCACCGGCATGGTGTAGTCGATGGCTTTCAGGGCCGCGCCTGTGATCTGCAGCGGTGGCTTGCCCGCCTGCGAGGCGATCTGCGCGCCCATGGCGGACAGCGGCGTGATGACGCGCTCCATGGGACGGCGGGAGAGCGACTCGTCGCCGATCATTTCGCTGGAGAATTTCTGTCCGGCCACGATGCCGCTCACCATCCTCATTGTGGAACCGGAGTTGCCGCAATCGAGCGCGTCGGCGGGAGCGGTGAGCGATGGGCCGCGGCCTTGCACTTCGATGGTGCCGTCTTTCTGCTCCCAGGCCACGCCGAGCAAGCGCATGCAGGCGAGCGTGCTGGCGCAGTCGGCGCCCGTGGAATAATTTTCGAGACGCGATGGGCCCTCGGCGATGCCCGCCAGCATGGCGTAGCGATGGGAAATCGATTTGTCTCCGGGCAGCCGCACACTGCCGCGCACGTTGCGCGCCGGACGCACCATTACCTGGGACCCGTTTTTCATTCTGAGATCAATATTAGCGGATTGACATTAGCAGATGAGCCACGTAGGCCCGGACGCATTCGTCAGGCCTCTTGGCGAATGCGGGCGGACCCTTCCACTCGCTCAGGGCAGGCTGCGTCCGCCGCTACGCGAGCGCCTTGGCTTCCGCGGCCGCTTCTTTGAGGATGTTGGGTGGGACTTCCTTCAGGCGAACATCAAACTCGAACATAGGGGTCTCGGTGCCGCGGCCCCAGCGGGCGACTTCCCAGTGGAGGCGGATGAACTTCACGTCAGCATGCGAGGTCAGGTCAAGCAAGAGAGGCCACTCACCGCAGTAAAATTTCTGGGGGAAGGCGGTGATGGATTTTGCGCCCCAGGTTGCGCCGTCGGCTGAGCCGTAGATGCTGATGTCCAGAGACTCCTGCTCGATGATTTTCGAGATCTCGAGGGTGACCAGAAACACCCGGCTGGTGGCGTCGCTAAGATCTACGGCTGGCCCGTCGCCCTTGCAGGTAGCTACTATTTTTCGCTGAACTAAGGAAGCGTCGATCATGGCGAAAGGATTGTAGCAAAAGAGCCGTTCTCGGTTCTCAGTTCTCGGTTCTCAGCTTACGACGAATTCATTCCGAGGGATGCGGTCCCGTGAACTCGGAGCAGCAGGGCTTTTGTACCGGCTTGAATTCCATCAGTTCGACGCGCACGAGGTCAGGATCGTACAGGTTGAGCTGCCATTTGCCGTCTTTGCCCATCTGAGCTTTTTCGTCGCCGTGCGGCTTCCAGCCATGCGATTCCAGAGTGGCCTGTGCCTTCTTGATGTCGGCGACGCCCAGCGAAATGTGATTCATCACGCCGGTGAGGCGCAGGTCGGCAGGCTGAGGTTGGTTCAGCATGTACTCGATCCAGTCGGTGCCGTCGGGGACCTGGTTGGCAGCCCACTCGGTCACATCGTCTTTCATTCCGCCGTGCCAGTAGGGGCGGAAGCCGAGGATGTCGCGGTAGAAGTGGTCGGTGGCCTCGCGCTTGTAAACCAAGAAGCCGGCGTGAATCATGTGTTTCGAAACTCCGGCAGAAGCCGGCGGCGCGGCCTCGCTCTTGTCGCGCTCCACGAATTCAATCTTGTGGCCTTCTGGATCGTTCACGACAAAGAAGAGGCTGTGATCGGATCGGCCTTCAATCTGGGGGACGTTGATTCCCTGCGCGATCAGATATTTTCGCAAGGCCGCGATGTTGTCGGTGAGCAGGGCGACGTGATCCAGGCGGTTGGTGGATTTCGGATCGGGCGCGGGGCCGAAGCCGACCCACTGCGCACCTACCAGATATCGCAGGGTGCCGCCGGGTTCGACGGGCGCGGCGGACGCGAGACCGAGGACGTCGGCGTAGAGTTTTTTCACCCCCTCAGGCTGCGTCGTATAGAACGATACGTGGTCGATGCCGAGAATGTGGGGACGTTGAGTTGCGGTTTGCGCGTGGGCGCAGATCTGGAGCAGGATGACGGCAACGGTGACGCTGAGGTTCTTCATAGCGCCCTCGATTCTAGTGCAATTCGTGAAGCTCGCGGAATTAAGGCTCGCGATCAAGCGGTTGATGCTTCGAATGCTTGAGTTTTGCAGTCTCATTGCGAAGAGTCTCGGTAGTATCGGCGAAGAAGCGAGCAATCGCGGTTAGTTCCCCTGCGCTGTAACGGGCCGTCACCTGGGCCATGGCGCGGCCCAACGACTGAAAGATGGGGACCACTCGTTCCTTCAATCCTTTCATGTGTAGGGGCTGAACGATCACACTGCGCCGGTCGGTGGGATTCGCCTGGCGGCTTACGTATCCCGCCTTCTCCAAACGGTCGACAATGCCGGTGATGGCGCCGGTGGTGAATCCGGACAGTTCGGCGAGACGACTGGCGGTCGAGGGTCCGTGCTGGTCAAGCAATCCCAGACACTTCCATTCCGCGGCGCTCATTCCCAGGTGAGCCGCCACGGCTTCGTGGAAAAAGATCACCGCATTACTGAGTTCGCGGCCCATCAGGTCCTGACGAGGCGAGGGAGGAGCGCCGGATCCCGAAGACGTCAGCTTTTTTTTGCTTGCCATATATCTTAGATATGAGATACTTTGTTGTAAGATTATTTTAACAGGATTTAAGGACGCTTATGCCGCCAGTCGAATGCGCCCCGCCCTCAACCGCCCCAGCGCTGCCAATCTCGCGATGGCAGCGCGCTGGACCTGTCGTTGCCCTGCTCCTGTTGTCTCCCGTTATTTCAGAGGTGCTGTATGGAGCCACCCGGATCAGCGTGATCTTTGTTCTCGTCCCCGAAATCTTGACCTGGGGTTGCGGCGCACTGATCATCCGCGAGAGCGTGCGGCGCTGGAACAGGGGATGGCCGAGCATGCTATTACTCGGTCTGGCTCTTGCGGTTGCCGAGGAGTGGGTGATCCAGCAGACCTCGATCGCGCCATTGGTAGGACTGGCGAAGCATGCGTATGGCCGCGTCTGGGGCATAAACTGGGTCTACTTTCTGTGGGCGCTGGGCTATGAGAGTGTCTGGGTGGTTCTGGTTCCTGTGCAACTTACGGAACTGTTGTTCCCTTCTCGCCGGGAACAGCCGTGGTTGCGCACCCGAGGCCTAGTCATCGCAAGCCTGGTATTTGTGCTGGGTGCGTGCATGGCATGGTACGGATGGACGCAGCGAGCTCGCGTCATGATTTTTCATATGCCCCCTTATAGTCCGCCGCCGCGCTATCTAGCGGCGGCCCTCGCGGTGTTTGTTTTACTCATCCTCGCGGCATACGCCATGCCATCAGCGCATTCGCGGCACAACGAAGTTAGTCCGAATGCAGCGCCTTCTCCTCTGCTGCTGGGAATGATTGTGACCGTGCTGGGATCCGCGTGGGCAGCATTCGTCCTTCTGGGTTTTGGTTCCGTGCCTGCCGTCCCGTTTTCGCTTGCTCTGGCCGCTGGCCTGGCCTGGTGCGGCCTCACTTTGTTTCTGATGCGACGCTGGACTTCTAGTTCCAACTGGGGTGACACGCACCGTTTTGCGCTGGTATTCGGCGGAATTCTCGGCTGCATGTTGGGAGGTTTCGCTGTATTCCAACTCGGCGGGGCGCTGCGCATCGACTGGATCGGCAAGGCCATCCTGAACGCGGCTGCCGTGGCGTGGCTCATCATGGTTGGCCGAACAATGGCTGGCCGAACAATGGTTGGCCGAACAATGGCTGACCGAACATTTGACAGTGCGCGACGGGTTACTGAGTCCAGCCGCTGACCGAATCCAGAAACTGGCGGAGGAGCTTGGCGGCGTCTTGGGGCTGTTCCCAAGCCGCGTAGTGGCCTGGCCTTTGGAATGACGCGAACTAGCTGCTGGCGATGTGCTGCAGCATCAGCGGGGCTCCGGGGGCCAAATCCGCAAGAACTCAAGAACCAAAGCTGGCAAGCCTACGACACTGGGACACTCTACCTCAGACGAAGCGGGAGTCTGCATCGGTTGCTCATTCTTCGGGAGCAGCTGTCCCGTCCGACCAGTGACCGACTGGAATCAGAAACAAGGTCAGATGACCGGGAGGGTCGTTGATTCCTATCACCGGGGAGCCCGGCTGGTTGGCGCCCCAGGTTGCGGAGTCAGTGAGTGGAACGAAGAACATCAGGTGGGGGTGCCAATGCACGCCACGGTCGTTCAAGTATTGTTGCTTCGACAGCATGTAGCACATCGAGCCGGGTTCTGGCGGCGATAATTCCTTTCGGTCGAAAGCGGTTTTGACGGCCTCGGCCATCTGGGCCTTGGATCGCGAGGCCAAGATCACCTCGGATTGCTTGATGGCAATTGGAATCTGGGATCGCGCGGCCGTCGGGTTGAAGCAGACCGGAGATCGCACTTTGGGATTCCAGAAATCGGGATCGTCGGTTGGGGCGGCCCATGATCGCCACACCATGCATACGAAACCGTTCTTGCCTTTGACCGCGGTTTCGTAACCATGTTGTCCGAGGACCAGGATCTCGGCATCCTGTGAGATGGATTCGGGAGCAGCAGTCCGCGCCAGCGTTATCTCGGCGGTTCGCTCCATCGAATATTGGTCAAGCGGGGCCATGTTCGGATAGAGGGTTTTGGCGTCCGGTGCTTGCGCCTGCCCTGGCACGGCCAGCATGGCGATCAGCGCGAAGCTGGTGAGGGTAATTGTCCTGAGAGCGTCTCGCTTCATTGGTTTCTCCTGAGATGCACAGATCCTTCCAGTGCCAGCGAGCTCAACGCAAGCCATCCAGAAACTGGCGGAGGACGATGGTGGCGTCTTGCGATTGCTCCCACGCAGAGTAGTGTCCGGCTTTTGGAATTACGCGCAGCTGGCTCTCGGGGATTTGCTGGCGCATGAACTCGGCTTCGTTCACGCCGGTCATGGTGTCCTCGTCGCCGGTCACGAGCAGCGTGGGAACGTTAATGGTCTTCAAGGTTTCAATCGAGTCGGGGCGGGCGGCCATGCCGCGCTGCACCTGCGCGACATCCTCGGGCGACATTTTGCGCATCATGCGCTGCGCGCCATCGACCAGGTCGGGACGCGTTTCGCGCGTTGTCTTCCCCATCAACTTTGGGATCATGGATTCGAAAAACGGCTCGGTGCCGCGGTCGAGAACTTCGTTGGCCGCCTGCAGGCGTCCGGCTCGGGCTTCGAGAGTGTCGGCGGGAGCTTTGGTATTGCACAAAGCGAGCGCGACCGCGCGGCCGCGATATTTTCGCCAGAACTCGAACAGGGCGTAACCGCCGATCGAGACTCCAATCAGTGGCGCTGAGCCAACCTCAGCGGCATCCATCACGCTGGCGATGTCGGCGGCATGTTTCTCCATGGTGGCCGGACCTTCGCCGATGCCGGACTCGCCGTGTCCGCGTAGGTCGGGCAGGATCAGGCGATAGCGAATGGAGAGAGCCGCGGCCACCGGCAGCCAGAATTCATGGTGGACGGGAAAAGGATGCAGCAGAACGACTGGGGGGCCGTCGCCGAGCGTCCAGTAGGCAATCTCGGCGTCGCGGCTTTTGATGCGATGGGAGGGGATGCGCTCCATGCTGGGATTAGATCACATGGGCGCAAGCAGATCACGTGGACCCGGACGCATTCGTCCGGGTAATTGTAGGCACATGGCCGTTCCCTGCAACGGCGGGAACACGTCGACGGGCAGGCGAAGGCGCCGCTTGTTACGTGTTTGTTACTTGTTGCGCGCTTGCGCGGGCTGGCAGCAGGTAGGGCTCATCCGGCATCACGATCCAGGCGATGATATAGGGGATGAAGCCGACGCCGGTCATGATCGCCGTGATCAACCACACTACCCGCACCAGGCTGACATCGATGTCGAAATACTCCGCGAAACCGAGGCACACACCGGCGACTTTGCGCCCAACGCGCGGCCGCACCAGCCGGGTGCGGGCGAGAGAAGCTCCGACGCGAATGCCGCAATAGGCGCAAACGGCGGCATCGTCCTGAATCAGTTTTCCGCAGTAGTTGCAGTACATGGATTGCCCCCCATTAGACAGTACGCAATTGTGGGCCAAAAGTTCCATTGGCCCGAAATTAAGGTTTCGGCGCGGCTGCCGGGCTCCTACATCGGTTTCCACACGCCAGTGTTCGTCATTGCCGATCTGTTCGGATCGTATTTCTTGCCGAAGTGCTGAATAGACAATTGCTCCAATTCCCGTGCCCATTCGATTTTTCTGTTCACAGATCGGTACGTAGGTTTCTCCGAATAGGTAATGTCGGCTTCAATCTGCGAGAGGGTTAGTTCTGAATCACCGCTTCTAAGCAGGAGCCCTTTGATGTAGTCGCGGATTGCCCATGAATATTCTCCCTTCGTCGAAAGCTGGACGAGTCGGTTACCGATGAATTTTGGGCAAGCCACGACAGCAACGCGGGCGGTCCCGTGCGCAGCGTACATGATCGTCATTCGAGTTCGCTCAGCACCCTTCTTCTCAGTTCTTTCTTGACTGCCGACGTCACTTCGTCATCCGCTGGGTCGTCTTCGATGCTCGGCGCCAGCAGATCCTTCCAACGGATGATCGAGAGATTTAGGGCCAGGGATTTTACCATTTCTGGGGAGTGATGAGGCAGTTCCCCGGTTAAGGTTGTGGGATCGAGCCGATACTTGGAAATGAGTTGAGTATATGCCCTCCCTTCTGCCGCATCGCGTACCAACATCAAGAAGAGGGGTGCGCGTCCGTTCGCTTGGTCGAGCAGGCAATCAATGTTGCGCACAATTTGATTGCGGGAAGGATCGTGGGTTGTTCTTAAACTGATATCGGATCCCAGCTTTGCCTCGACGAAGACAAGCAAGTGGGCATTCTGTAACACCACATCTATTTCCGAGCGCCCCTCAACGGGTACTGCACTAAGACTGCGCAGAATTCGCGCTCGGTTCCCGGAGCAGCGCATCCGCAGACGGCTTGCTGCTTCGTACGCCCTTGGGGCCGCGACAGCCTCCCATAGTCGAACCTCGGGAGTTTCCAGCCAGTCAGCGGGAACCCTGAGATTCGAATTGGATTCCTCAGCAAGAGACAACAGGCGTGGCCACCACACGTGGCTGGACGTAGATGCCAGCAGCGCGAATGCATTCCAAGTCACCCAGTCTTCGCTGTTAGCGTTTCGTAATATCCATTCTTGATCTTGACGCTTCCGCCACTTCGCATGATTCCGCAGTTTTTCTATCGCGAGCACAGGATAGCAGTTCATCAGATTAGTTTGAACCGGGTCGACAGATTCTGATGAACCCTCAGGCGCAACAGTAAGAGCTTTCTGTAGGTATCTGCTGTTATAGCCCGTGATACAGCGACGCCAATAATCACAGTTGGTTGTGGCGACAGTAGGGGCGTCGAACATTAGTCCGCTGCGCATCGCTCTTTCGCGAATCACCGGAAGAGCCAGATTAAGGTCTTGGGCGTAACTTAGGGAGAGACCGTGGGGACCGAAGTAGTCCCGAATACTCCAACTGTTGCCCGCCGCACCTTTCTCAAAAAGCAGAACGAAACTCGTTGGGTTGATCTCTGGAACGTAAACCAACTGGCGCTTTTTCATGGTCAGCCTCTCAGTGCTTCAATGATTATTATATCAACAACTATAACTATTACAATAAGCCTATTGTTTTGTCAATCACAATTTTCTGAAAGGAGGGTGCCCCTGTCGTTTAAAGGTTCGCGTATTGGAGCAACAAGTATTTGAGGACTCATTCCCCGCAGATGAGATCATGGCCGACACGAGAACATTCGTGTCGAAGACGGCTCGAATCACTTCCTCTTCTCATGCCGATAGGTCGAAATTTCGGCATCGATGTCAGGTGGCGAAAGCTTGTCCACGGCTCTCCTTTTCGCGCCATTCCAGGCCTTTTCCAGCCAGTCGGGGGGAGGGGCGGCGGTGCGAATGAAATCCTGCACGCTCATGATCACCACCGCCGGTTCGCCGCGGCGTTCGACGACGAAGCGTTCGTTGTTCTCGACCGCGCGATTCATAATCTGGCCAAATTGGGTGCGGGCGAGGTGAGCGTCTACACGGCGATTCATGAGGAGCCATCCATTGATCAATTGATGCATTGATTGTATCACAAGGCAGACCTGGGCTTTCGGCAAGGACGCCTCGCTGCGCTTGGCGGAACGGCCGGAGGCGGCCGTGCCCAGATAAAACTCTTCCCCGCATTTAACCTTTGCCTGCGGGAATCCGTCGGCGTTCACTCCCGGTAGGCTTCCTTGATGTAGCGGCGGGCCTGGTCGGCGGGGGTGGTGTTGGCGTTGCCGGCCAGGACGGTCTGATATTTCTTCATGGCCAGGTCGCGCTTGTCGAGCAGGTCGTACATTTCTCCGGCGGCCAGGTTGGCTTTTTGCAGTATGTCGGGGTCGGGGTTGGGAGCTTCGTTGACCGAGTCATAGGCGACGGCAGCGCCGGCGATGTCTTTTTTGCTGCGCAGCAATTCTCCTAGACCCCAGGCGGCCAGCTCGTAGTGCAGGGTACCGTACTTCCCTTCCCGCCCGTTCTGCCACACTTTCCGATAGACGACTTCGGCTTCATCCAGACGGCCGGCGGCACGCTGCAGATTGGCGACTTCGGTGAGGAACAGGTGATTGCGGGGATACTTCGCGGCCAGGTCGTTCATGTAGCCAAGAGCCTCGTCGTATTGGCGCTCGCGGCGCAGAAACAGGGTGAGCACGACTTTGGCGTCGACCGAGTTTTCTCCGTCGCTCTTGGCCACTTCGCGAAGATAGTCCAGTCCTTTCTCTGCCGATCCGCTCAACCCGGCCAGGGCCGCGGCCACCTTCACGCTCCAGGGCAGGCGCCCGATCACGTAGTTGTGGGTGCCGACGACCATTTTCGCGTCGAGGTAGTTGGAGTCGAGTTCGAGCACGTGTTCATGATCATGGCGCGCTCCGACCGCATTGCGCAGAGCGGAAAACCACGCCCGCTCTACCAGTCCCGTGTAAACAGAAAACTGCGCACGGGTAACGCCGCGGCAGTACAGAGCATTGACGTCTTTCGGATTCTCTTTGAGTTCCTGCTCTTCCAAATTCTCTGCGCGGTGAACGAGTTCCTTGATTCGATCTTTCACTTTTGTATCGGTGGGGCGGGGCGCGCGGCCGATGAAGCTGTCGTTGGCGTAGTCGCCAGTGTTCATCGCTCCGGTGTCGTAGAGGTCATGCATCAGAATCGAAGTCAGCAGATGGTTGACCGCCAGAGGATCTTTGGGACGTTTCTCTACGATCTTCTCGAATTCCTCGGTCGCGCGCTGGTATTCCATGTTGTAGAAGTGATCGAAAGCGGCGTCGGTCTGGGGGTCGTGGGGAGCACCGTGGGCGGGAGCGGGGGTCGACTGGGTCAGGGCCGGAAGGGACGAAACCCAGAGCAGGCAGAGGAGGATCAGAAGTTCAGCGCAGGGGTTTCGCTTCGAGAGATTGGATTGCGCTGTCACGGATCGATTCTCATCCAGTTTAAACGAAGTCGCAGTGCAAAATCTTCTACCGAAACTTGAGCGGCGGACGCCTTGTCTGCCCCTGGGAGCAGGCGTCCGAACTCCATGGTTCCTGTCGTGAACCAAGAACGTCATCATGTGCCGTCGATGCCACCTGTGTTGGATGCAGGGCGCCCCTATAATTTGTGCAGCGAGAACCAAATGAGCCGTCCCGCAACCTGCTTCAGAGTTTCTGTGGCTCGTTCTGGGAGTGCAGCGGCTTTGGTAACTGAGGCATCTTTACTCGCTGGCGCGCGTAATAATTGCTTGCGTGGCTGGCGGGGGACGGTTTGAAGAAATTGCAAGTATCTGTCGCCGGGGCATTTAGAGTCGGTCCGGCTTTGGCGGCTGGAATGCCTTAGAGGGCTTAAGGTTTTCACTGTAGGACTTAACTTATGTCGGACGTCGCCCAAGAAACGCATCAGGAATTTTGGCGGCCGCCCTCCCCGGCGGTAGTGGACGAGATTGTCGTCCGGGAAGCCATCCCCACCATGGCGGAGGCTTGCCCGCGCTGCAGCACCGAGTTTTTGCTGGGATCGCGTTTTTGCCACGCTTGCGGCGGCCGGCGGCCCGAGGCGATCAATCCTTCGGCTAAGGTGGACGCGGCGGCAATAGCTGGACTGTGGGAACAAGGGGTCGCCCGGGTGCATTCCTTAGTGGCAGGGTTGAGCGAGATCAAGATCCCGTCCTGGTTGCGCTATCTGCACTTCCACGAAATCCAAAGCTGGGTAGGGCTGCCGACAGCGTCGCTGATCGCGTTCGTGATTGGTGTGGGGTGCGTGGCGGGAGCTTTGCTGGTCGGGTTGCTTACGGCCAAGACTTTTGTGGATTGGCAGGCCATTCAGTTCTATCGGGCGGAATGGTTGTTGGCGGCAACGGCGGCGTTCGTGGCGGGAATCCTTTTGAAGAAGCCTTCGGGGCGCGACGGCGAGTAGTGCGGCAGCTCACCTCGGGGGCTGAAGCCCCTAATTATTGTTGTGATCTTTACGCGGCGCTGAAGCGCCGCACTTCCACGGCTCTCTCGTACATCCTGATGTTGGCGGTAGTCCCTGCATCCCCCTCTTAGGTTTCATTTCCTGAGCCGGCGGCGCGGCGCTGCTGGCTCATCCGGTAGAGATGGTGCACAGGGCCTGTTCCCTTTCCTAAAGGATGTCCATTGGCGATTGCGGCTGTGACGTAGGTCTTAGCCAGTAGGGCGCCTTCGGGGAGGCCACGGTCGAGGGCCAGGTGGCAGGCCATGGCGGTGGCGAAGGCGCATCCGGTGCCGTGCGTGGAGTTGGAACGTTGGCGCTCGGCTTTGAAAACCTCCTGCTCTACCTTCAGTTCACCCCCCCGCGTTGTTGTGAAGCTCAGCAGGTCGGTGGCTTTTTCGAGATGCCCTCCGGTGATGACCATGGCCTTAGAGCCCATGGAGTGCAGTTGGGCGGCGGCGGCTTTCATGTCGTCGAGGTTGCGAACTTTGATTCCGGTGAGGGCTTCGGCTTCGTCGATGTTGGGGGTGACTACGTCGGCCAGGGGGATCAGCCTTTCGATCAGCAATCGGGTACCGGCGGCGTCGAGGAGGTCCGCGCCGGAGGAGGATTTGAGGATGGGGTCGAGGACGATATTGGGCAGGCGCTTCCCGGACGTAATGGCAGGCACGGAGAGGAAGTCCGCCACCGCCTTGACCACCTTCGCCGAGCCCAACATGCCGATATGAACCGCGGCAATGTCGAGATCCGCCGCCAGTTCGGCCAAGGTCTCGGAAATCAGGCCGGGATCGACGGACTCGACCCGCTTCACGCCGGAAGTCGACTGCACGGTCAGGGCCGTGATGCAGGCCACGCCGTAGCAGGCGTGGGCGGCGATGGTCTTAATGTCGGCGGTTACGCCAGCTCCGGACGAAGGGTCGAACCCGGCAATGGTGAGGATGATAGGAGGTTTTTCGAGCATGGCCTTCGGTGCTTTTCCAGTCTAGTGAGTCACCTAGTAACCTCGGCTAAGGACCTCAGCATCTCACATCCGCCAAGGCTTGGAAGTTACTTTCGTCCTCAGCTTTTGAAAAAAAGATTCGACGCGAACGTCCGAGTAATGGTCGCAAGTACATGATTCCATGTAGCTTGGCGATGGCCAGACTCTAAGTCATAGATTCCATTGAAGTTGTAAATTCTACCTTGCTTTCCCTTCCGTGCTATTTACCCTTTAGTAAATGCGTAACCTTCCTGAAACAAAGGGCGTTGCCCGCATGTCCCTATTTTAGCAATAAGTTACGTGAGATATCGATTACTAGGAGGTCATCGGCCAGACCCCCATTTCGTCTTGACAGGGGTTTGGCACGCCGATAGCATCTACAAACTGCAGAGAAACACCAGCCTAAAGGCCAAGGGCACTTTTGAGTATGCGAGGAGAACTGAATGCGACGATGTATAGCTCGAGGAATGGCGATCGCTGGATTGATCGTCGGACTGGGAGCGGCTCAGGGACCGAACATCTCGGAGGCGACAGCGGCTCCAGTTAGTTCAGTTCAGATCAATCCCGAAGTCCGCCAGCAGGTAGAAAAGACCAAACCGTATCAAGTTGGGACGGCGTCCTGGTACGGCCAGATTTTCGACGGAAAACCCACGGCCAGCGGCGAGCCGTACGATATGTACGACATGACCGCCGCGCACCTGAAGCTTCCCATGGGGAGCTACGTGAAGGTCACGAACCTGCGCAACGGCCGGGCCGTCGTGGTCCGGGTCAACGACCGCGGACCGCTCGTACCGGGCCGGATTATCGACTTGTCGTACGGAGCTGCCCAGGCGCTGCAGTTTAAGCACCGTGGCCTGCAGCGCGTGCGTCTGGATCTGGTCACCCCCCCTGACCAGCAGAAACCCGCTTACCAGACGGTTGCCGAGAACCGTCCTCCGGTAGCGAAACTCCCGTAAACCGAATAAACTGGCTGGGATGCCATCAACATCACCCAGCGTCCCGCACGGTAGCGTCAGCTACCGGGGCGATAGTTCGCGCCACGATGATGCGAGTAAGCAAGACCCGCGCCAGCGGCTCATCGTGGCCCTGGATGTGTCGACCGCAGCCGCCGCACAGAAGATTGTGGCGGCTGTGGGAGACTCGGCGCTGACCTATAAGGTCGGCATGCAGCTCTATACCGCGGAAGGGCCGCAGGTGGTGCGGGATCTGGTGGCTTCCGGGCGGCGCGTTTTTCTCGACCTGAAGTACCACGACATCCCGAACACCGTGGGAGCGGCGGTAAGCGAAGCGGCGAAGCTGGGCGTGAGCATGCTGACGGTACACGCGTCGGGCGGCGCCAAGATGCTGAGCGCCGCAGTGGACGCGGCGAAAGTGCGTCCGGAGTTGATCGTCCTCGCCATCACCGTGCTCACCAGCATGGACGGGAACGATCTTGAAACCATCGGCATGCAGGGGACGGTGAAGGAGACCGTGGTGCGCCTGGCTACGATCGCGCTGGCGAACGGATGCCAGGGCGTGGTGTCGTCGGCCCGGGAGGCCTCTGCGCTGCGCGCGGAACTGGGTGACCGATTCGCAATCGTCACTCCGGGCGTGCGCCCGGCGGGCAGCAAGGTCGGCGATCAAGTGCGGGTCGTTACGCCTGCCGAGGCCATCGCGGCGGGAGCCAGCCACATCGTGGTGGGGCGGCCGATTACCGAGGCCGCCGATCCGGCGGCGGAAGCGCGCGCGATTCTGGGGCAGATGGGCGGGTAGCGCCTGCGATGGTGGAACCCACTCATTCCGCCGATAGACTTAAGAGATGACGTCGAGCCGAAAGGTGAGGATATCGATTAGTTTGTCGTCGGATGTCATGAGAGAGATTGATCGTTTAGCCCCTCACGGAACGGATCTCGCGATCCGCCTTCATCGAGGACGTGCTGAGCGAGTTTCTACGAAATCAAGCAGCCCGAGCACTCCAGCGCTGAACTGGAGATCCGATCCTACAGCTTCTCGAAGAACTCACAGGCCGAGCAGGAGATGTAGAC
>Ga0210395_10000657_pt1 | contig 26542 bp, 24 predicted proteins | sample IncBWH4OmetaG_FD_150861 | JGI IMG/M metagenome (GOLD analysis project Ga0210395, IMG submission 150861) | Forest soil microbial communities from Barre Woods Harvard Forest LTER site, Petersham, Massachusetts, United States - Inc-BW-H-4-O ... | reverse complement strand
GTGTTCGAGGCAATCAATTTACGTGACGTAGTTATGGGGCTGATCAAGAGCGTTGTTTTCGGGACCATTATTGCCCAGGTTGGATGCCTGGAAGGCTTTCGTGTTCACGGTGGCCCCGATTCTGTCGGGCGCTCCACCACGAGTGCGGTCGTGAAATCTACGTTCCTGGTCATTGTTGCGGATGCGATCTTCACAGCCATCTTTTACTCCATGGGGAAACACTGATGGCAATCATTTCCGTTCGCGATCTTGTGGTTGAGTACGACGGTCGCAGAGTGCTGAATGGATTGAATCTCGACGTCGAGCGCGGAGAAACGATGGTGTTGCTGGGGGGCAGTGGCTCGGGAAAGAGCACATTGTTACGCCAGATCATCGGGCTGGAGCGCCCCAAGTCGGGCAGCATCCACGTAAACGGAACCGACATTACCCGTTGCTCAAAGTCAGACTTGAAGAAGATGCATCGCTCCATCGGAGTGGCTTTCCAAAGCGCGGCGTTGTTCAACTCGTTGAACGTCGAAGATAACGTCGCTTTGCCCCTGCGTGAACATACGCGGCTTGCGCCTTCCATTATCGAACTGGTTGTTTGGTTCAAATTGGCTGCGGTTGGCCTCGCGGATCATGGGAAGTTGTTTCCCCAGGAGCTTTCCGGAGGCATGAAGAAGCGTGCGGCGGTCGCGCGGGCGCTCGCGCTCGGCCCCGAAATCCTTGTGCTGGATGAGCCATCGGCCGGACTTGATCCGATCGTTGCTGCGGAACTCGACGAACTGATTGTGCTGCTCAAGGAGACCTTACAGATGACGGTGATTGTGGTGACCCACGAACTACCAAGCGCGTTTCGCATCGCCGACCGCATCGCCATGCTCTATCAGGGCTCATTCAGTTCGGTCGGTACAAAAGACCAAATCAAAGCTAGCCAGAACCCACGTGTGCGGCAGTTTCTGGATCGAATACCCGAAGACATAGCGAAATCGTCCGCAGTAGCCACGCACTTCGAACAATACCTGAATTCCGCGGAGGCATATCAGTGACCACAGAAGCAAGAGTCGGAGCCTTTGTCCTTGCATGCGTATCGGTCTTGGCGTTCACGATCGTCCAGCTGGTCAACGCGCAGCTTAGCGGGCACACCTCTCCCTACCGCACATATCTCCGTTACGCGGGCGGTATAGAGCCGGGTGCCCAGGTGCTCTTCGGGGGGATCAGCGTGGGGAAAATAACATCGGTCCGTCCTTGGACAGCAGATCCGACCAAGATTGAAATTCTCCTGGACGTGAAGGAGAACACTCCCCTGAACGAAAAATCTGTAGCCAAGTTGGGGCTTGTCAGCGTGATGAGCGGCGCGGCACTGTCCATTACGACAGGCAGCAATGATGCGCACCGCCTTCCACCGGGTTCGATCATCGCATCGCAAGAGGGCGCAAGCTTGGACGAGATCACCGACAAAATGGCAACTGCGGCAGACAACGCAAACGGTCTAATTACCGAGGTTCGGGGAGAACTGGGAGGAATCAGCGGAGATGCGCGGACGCTGCTGGCAAACCTGAATACAGTAGCTGGAAAAGCCAACCAGCAAAAGATTCAGTCCGTCCTGGATAACGTCAACGCAATGATAGCCACTGATCGCCCTAAGATCGATCGTCTGACTGACGAATTAAACGCGCTCAGCCACCATGCTGATGAGACTATTCAAAACGTGAATGGTACGGTGAGCGATTTGCATGAGCCAATCCGCAACGACCTGGCTAATCTGCAGAGCACATTGTTACAAGCGAAACAATGGCTTGGGGATATGCAGGTGTTGGTGCGGGCCAATGACTACAAGATTGATGACACGATCGAACATTTGCGCACTGCGACGGAAAACTTGGACGAGTTAACGGACTCGGTGAAACAACGTCCCTGGAGTCTTATTCGAATCAAGCAACCGGAAGACCGAAAGATACCGAAATAAACGAGTCGAACCGAGGTGGATTCTGCTCGCGGCCTTCCCGCTTCATTGGAGATTAAACATGAAAAAACGTTTGGCTATGATTGTCGTTGCAGTTTCAGCTATCGTCATCCTGGCCGGCTGCGCGGGCAAGGTAGGGCGCGCACGCTACTACACTCTCAACCTCCCTGCCCCGCCTGATCCGCCAATTGCAGAAAATGCGCACGCTACGGTGGCGATCCGCGAGTTCCGCGCCCCCGCATACCTGAGGCAGGGGGCCATCGTGTACAAGCCGTCTCCAGAACAGATCGGCTTCTATGCGTACCACCGTTGGGCGGTTGACCCCTGTGACTTTGTCACCGACTCAATTATCGATCGCCTAGGTGCCACAGGAACCTTTTCCCACGTGAAGCGCTACGACGGTCAGCCGGACGCTGAGTACGTGGTCAGTGGACGATTGGAAAAGCTTGAGGAAATTGACTATGACGGCGGCGTCAAGGTCGAGGTCGCGGTCTCCGCCCAGATGACCAGACTTGACACCGGCACGATTGTTTGGAGTAAGGCAGTTTCGGAGGTGGGAGAGGTCAATCAGCACGACGTTCCTACGGTCGTCTTAGAAATGAGCCACACGATGGAACGAGCAATCGAAAAACTGCTGACGCCGGTGCCGGAAACTCTGACGGTGTCAAAGTCGGCGGCTAACTGAGAATGGCGAGACTCAAGGCCCCGGTTCTCAAAATGGACTATCCCCTCACTGGGCGCGGTCTCTTGTCACATTATTTTGACAGTGTCAACAATCGACGCACCATCCGCTGAACGTCGGCGTTGCAGTTCTTACGCTTGGAGCTGGGGAGGTCTGGCAAGCATCTTGCTTCAGTCTGGATTTACGGAAACGTCGGTGCTCAAACCGAGAGGTTGAGGAATGGCTGAGCAGGTTCACACTCAAATATTTGGAAACAGTGAAAATCAGTACGCAACTCCCGAGGATTTTCGCAAGATTCTTGACGAGGATCTGAATCGTCTTTATCAGCTTTCGTTCTTGCTCACGACAGATCACCAGAAGGCGGAAAGGTGTTTTGTAGACAGTGTTGAGGAATGTGCTAATGAGAACGGAGTGTTCAGGGAGTTCGCACGCGCCTGGACGAAGCGCGTTGTCGTGGAAAATGCAATTCGTGAACTAAAGCCCCGTCCGAGACGATCAAATGCGTCTTCGCTGCCATCTCTTCGAAATCAATGGCGGAGCGGCCCAACCGGACATTTCACTGCGGACGCCTTGCTAGGGCTTGCGGACTTCGACCGGTTTGTTTTCGTACTGTGCGTTCTCGAGCGCTACCGGAAAAACGACTGTGCCCTTCTTCTCGGCTGCTCAGTTTCCCAAGTTCGGGAAGCATGGATTCATGCAATCGAGACATTGTCCAGTATCGTCCAGGTGGTTGTTCCCGCAAATGTAGATCGCCGATACGCGATCTAGCAAACGTCCCGGTTACACGGCAAAAGTTCCAGGTCATACCAGATTTACCTTGCCCTCTAGTGCCGATCGTTCAGCGCTTCCGCTACGAATTCATTTAATCAACTGACGTTGCACTGAGTTTCACGACGGTGTCCAGTTAAGTTCGTAACGTCTACCGTCAAAATTCGGACAGTGGCAAACTCACGCCGCACCCAAATACGTCTCTTAATTTCTAACTGGCTGCCATGCAGTCACTTAGGACAGAACGGCCAAATCCCGCCGTGGAATTACGCATGCACTCCAAACAGTATGAACACCTGTGGTCTCTGGACAACTCTCGAGGCGTGCCGATCCGACTCCATAGACTCCGAGCGCGACCTTCCGATGGACTCGACGCCGCACCGGCAAGATCGAATGAGCTTGGACGACCGTGGTTCCAAACAATATTGTGGTGGAGTCGCGTGATGACGAATACGCAATCTCGACCGACGGCTCGTTGAAGTGCCTCGTCGCTGCATTATGACCATGAATATTTGACAAGGAGAGACGCGATGCCGACCGTTACGGAGAAAGACACAGTCAAGACAATCACGACGCACTATATCGATGGAGCCTTCGTTAAGTCTCATGGCCGCGAGGTCATGGACATTCTCAAACCGACCAACGGGCAATTGATCGGCCGGGTCGCGCTGGGAGACGAGGAAGATACACGGCGCGCTATCGCCGCAGCCAAACGCGCATTCGCGAGTTTCAGCCGGACAACGAAGGAAGAGCGCTCGCACTACTTGCGCCAGCTGCATAAGGCGGTGTCGGCGCGCATTGACGATCTGACGGCCGTGATGATTGAGGAATACGGCGGGGTCGCTCGCTTCGCCCGGCTTATTGTGGAGTCCGGCGTTAACGCCTTTGCAGCCGCTGAGAAAGGACTTCAAGAGCTGCCGTTGAGACAAAGCTGGGGCAAGACGACGGTGACGCTGGAACCTGTTGGTGTCGCCGGGTTGATTACGGCTTGGAACGCGAACGCATTGTTCATTTGCCTCAAATTGGCGTCGGCCGTAGCGGCTGGTTGTACGGTCGTCATTAAGCCAAGCGAGATGAGCTCACTGCAGACTCGTGTAATGGTTGAAGCGCTCAATGCGGCTGGCCTGCCAAACGGCGTTTACAACGTGGTCACGGGCCTCGGCACTTCCGTCGGCGCTGAACTGGTTCGCAATCCCGACGTCGCGAAAATTTCGTTCACAGGTTCGGTCGCCGTGGGTGAAACCATTATGCGCGACGGCGCCGCAACCATGAAGCGTGTCACGCTTGAGTTGGGTGGGAAGTCGCCCACAATCGTGCTGGATGACGCCGCACTCGACAAAGCCATTCCATCGGCTCTTATCTTGGCTTTTTTGAATAGCGGTCAAGCTTGCGCCGCTGGAACGCGCCTTCTCGTGCCCAAAAGCCGGCTCGACGAGGTAAAGCGGGCGATACAAGAAGGGATGCGTGCCTATACGGTGGGCGATCCGGAGGATCCCAATATCATGGTCGGACCCATGGTGTCGCAAAAGCAGTATGAGCGAGTGGAATCCTACATTCGCAAAGGAATTGAAGAGGGTGCTGAAGTCCTGGTCGGCGGAGAAGGACGTCCGAAGGGTCTGGAAGCGGGTTACTTCGTGAAGCCCACGGTGTTTGTCAATGTGAAGAACGACATGACGATTGCGCAGGAAGAGATTTTTGGCCCTGTGCTCAGTGTGATCGCCTACGACTCCGAAGATGAAGCGATCCGCATTGCGAACGACTCCAAATATGGCCTTCACTCGGCGGTGATGGGAACCGACCTCGAGCGCGCACGTCGTGTTGCCTCTCAGCTGCGTGCCGGCCGCGTAGTGATCAACAACATGACGGACGATCCGCAAGCGCCCTGGGGCGGATTTAAATACTCCGGCATCGGCCGCGAATATGGCAAGTATGGGATTGAAGCATTTCTTGAGCCAAAGGCCATCCTTGAGTGAGGCTTTGCCGGAACGTACCCGATAAAGGATGGATTATGAGCAACCACGTCAGCATTTCTCCCAATGAAGCCGCGGCCCGACTCGCTATACGTGAACTGGTTGAGGCCTACGCACACTGTGCTGATCGCCGCGATGCGAAAGGTCAGATGGCGCTTTTTACCACAGACACTCACTTCGTCGTGTACATGAATGCCAGGGACCCAAAGCCTTCACAAGAGCTGAACTCGCGTGAGGCTTTGGCTCCGGTCTTCGCGGATCTCAACAAATACGCTGCGACGATGCACTTCTTGGGACAGACCACGATCCTCTCGCTGACCAACGACCGTGGCACTGGGGAAACTTATTGCATGCCCCATCACCTCACCGTCGACGGTAACAAGCGACAGCTGATGATCGCGGCGCTCCGCTATTACGACACATTCGTGAAGCAGGAAGGTGCATGGCTATTTGCGGAGCGTCTGCTGTACGTGGACTGGATCGAAGAGCGCATTCTGTCATGACAGCGACTAACAAGGTGACTTCAGACGCGCCGATGGGTGTTGCCATTGCTGGCCAAAAACGTCTCGTCATTGTGGGCGCGAGTGGAATGGTCGGCGGATACGCTCTTCGCTACGCGCTCGACAACCCTGGCGTCAAAAGCGTGACTTCGATTGGGCGCAAGAAGCTCGGGATCTCGCACCCCAAGCTCAAAGAGGTTCTACATCAAAACTTCGCGGACTGTTCCACCCTCGCGGATGCACTCTTGCGCCAGGACGCGGCGGTTTATTGCCTGGGGACGTACACCGGGGCAGTATCAGACGCGGAGCTTCGCGCCATAACCGTTGACTACACGATCGAGTTCGCGCGAGTGTTTCGTAACAGCAGTCCGAATGCCACATTCTCATTCTTGAGCGGGAATGGTGCCGACCAAACGGGACGAAGCCGACTGGCCTTCGCGCGTTACAAGGGAATGGCTGAGAAGGCATTGCTCGCTGCCGGTTTCCCGCGCGTTTACCTTTTCCGGCCCGCGTATATCTACCCTGTTCAGCCGCGAAAGGAACCGACCTTCAGTTACCGGCTGTTACGTGCGGTCTATCCGATGTTTCGATTGCTATTTCCGAATCAAGTCATTCGTGCTGACGACTTGGGCTGGGCAATGGTGAATGTTGTGCTTCGACAAACACAGGAGCGCCAAGGCTTGATATTTGAAAACCGAGATATACGAGCCATGGTCAAGTCGCAAATGCCCGTGCGCGATGGCGCTCGGTGATTGATCACACTTCGACAAGGATTTGTGACCGAATCACAAAATGAGGAAATAAATAATGAAGAGAATCGTGATTATCGGCGCGGGTTTTGCAGGGCTTGCCGCTGCCAAAGCCCTTAGGCGTGCGGACGCCGATATCCTGGTGATTGATCGAGCGAATCACAACCTCTTTCAGCCCCTGCTCTATCAGGTTGCGACAACAGTCCTTTCGCCGGCTCAAATTGCATCTCCGATCCGTGGACTTCTGAAAAATCAGCGAAATACGACAGTATTTCTTGGTGAAGTTAACGGAATCAATAAAGACGCGAAGTTTGTCTATGCTAGCAATCAGGACCATACGGATGCTGCGCTCCCATACGACATCTTGCTTATCGCAACAGGGGTTACTCATAGTTATTTTGGGCGCGATGAGTTTGCAGAGTTTGCGCCCGGTCTGAAGGGACTGGCTGACGCAGTCCGCATCCGAAATAAGGTCTTAAATGCATTTGAACAAGCAGAAGCCGAGGACGATCCGAACCGGCGCCAGGCTTTACTGACCTTCGTCTTGGTAGGGGCTGGCCCAACCGGGGTGGAACTGGCTTCAGCACTCGCAGTGCTCGTTCGTACCAAGCTGAAAGCGGAGTTCCGTCGTATCAACCTCGCGGCGACACGCATTGTGCTGGTGGACATGGCGCCTCGGGTCTTGGGCACTTTCGCTTCGGAGCTCTCCGAGGCAGCTAAACACCGGTTGGAAAATCTTGGCGTAGAGGTGCGCTTGGGGCACAGCGTTGACCAAATTGACGCCGACGGCGTTGTGGTCGGCGGAGAGCGTATCGCAAGTAAGGTCGTCATCTGGACCGCAGGAGTAGCGCCTTCGCCAGCCGGTAAATGGCTAAACGTGGAGACGGACCGCGCCGGCCGCGTCCGCATTCAGAACGACCTCACGGTTCCCGGACATCCAGACATATACGTAATCGGAGATACTTCTTCACTGGAACAGGACGGAAAACCCCTGCCCGGTGTCGCTCAAGTGGCGATTCAACAGGGTCGCTACGCAGGTCGGCGCATCGCTCAAAGCTTGCTTGGTAAGCCCTCCCCCAACCCGTTCCGATATTTCGATAAAGGAAATATGGCCGTCATCGGAGCGGGCTTCGCAATCCTTCAAGCAGGTAAAGTCCGGCTGAGCGGATTAGCAGCTTGGCTGGCGTGGGCAGGGGTTCATCTACAGTTTCTCGCAACCAGCAGTTTGCGTCTCACCGTGTTTTTGCAATGGATCTGGAGTTTTGTGACCGGTCAGACAGGGGTCCGGTTAATCGTGAACCATATTCCTCTTTCCGATCAGAAGAAGGATTTAGGACTGACTACTGCAAGCGCAGGAAAGAAGTGAGACGCAGTGTTGTGGCACTCGTTCAGGTTTGCTGCGACTTTCTGACTGCAGCCCTAATATGTTCAATCCGCAATCCGCCCTTTGCTCACTCGATTTTCACCTCTCGATTCTGCTTCTGAAGGTCAGCTGCACTATTACGGCTTTCACAATCAAATGAGTTGGGCGGATCGTGACTTGCTTATCGGTCCCGCTGTCAGCGCCATATTGGTCGCTCATGCGCGAGCAGGATCCCTTTCGGTATTTACCACCCTTTGACACTGATATGGCGATGACACTGATTTATTGATCAGCACCTCCCTTCAGCCTGTAACCCCCTTCTTTACAGCAGACAATTCCCGGATTTGTTTGGCGACCCACTTGCCTTGAGTGAAGTATTGCAAACAGCAAGACAAAAACAGTAGGGGAAGGGGTTTTTGATGGCAAGTCCAGTAAAAGACAGAAAGCCTGCGGCGCTACCCGCACCCAATAGCGACTTTTACGAACTCCTCGAAACACTGCCGGCGGAAGATTTGGCGGTCCTGAAACAAGTGCGCACTTTCATGGAGATGAGGGTCGCACCCATTATCACCAAGTACTGGGTCGAAGATGCTTTCCCATTCGAAATCTTGCCCGCACTGAAAGAACTCAACATTGGCGGCGTAGCCATGCAGGGGTATGGCTGCAGAGGCGGAAGTGCGCAGCTATTTGGTTTGATCGCCATGGAAATGGCGCGCTTTGACTCATCGATCGCGACATTCTTCGGCGTCCACAACGGTTTGGCGATGGGCTCGATCTACTTGGGAGGCTCCGAAGAACAGAAACAGAAATGGCTGCCACCGATGGCGCGATGGGAAAAAATTGGCTGCTTCGGACTAACAGAACCGCTAATTGGCTCCGGCGCTGCCGGTGGGCTGCTGACGACCGCGAGGCGACAAGGCGACACGTGGATCCTGAATGGTCAGAAGAAGTGGATCGGCAACTCCCCGTGGTGCGACCTCTCCGTAATTTGGGCACGCGACGAAACGGACAATCAAGTCAAAGCATTCATCGTTGAGAACAAAACTACACCCGGATTCAAAGTCGAAAAAATCCAAAACAAAATTGCGCTCAAGGTAGTGCAAAACGGTCTCATCACAATGGAGGACTGCCAGATACCAGAGGAAAATCGTTTGCAGCAAGATCAGTCGTTCCGCGACACGGCCCGCGTTTTGAAAATGACTAGGTTCTTGGTGGGATGGGAGGCTACTGGATGCGCCATGGGCGCTTACGAGAACGCACTCAAGTATTGTCAGGAACGCCAACAATTCGGAAAACCCATCGCGTCATTCCAAATGGTCCAGGACCTGCTAGCCAGGATGCTCGCCAATATCACTGCTTCTCAGTGCCTTTTGGTTCGCATGGCGCAACTACAGGCAGGCGGCAAGCTGACGGATGCGCATGCGGCGATTGCGAAAGCGTTCACTACCTCCAAGTGTCGCGAGACAGTCGCTTGGGCACGAGAGTTATGTGGCGGCAACGGCATCGCCGCCGACTATAACGTCGGGCGCTTCTTCGCGGATGCGGAAGCGCTTTATTCCTACGAAGGGACCTTCCAGATGCAGAACCTGATCGTCGGCAAAGCCATCACCGGTTTCAGCGCCTTCGTCTAGCGAAATGGAAGTGAAGTCGTGATTTTAACGTTCAGCTTGTGTTTCACAGTTGATCAGACATAAGGAGTGAAACAACATAATGACTCTTCAAGCTTCTAAGTCAAAGACCGGAATGACGGCAGCGAACGGCACGACTGCCCGCTTGTTCTTTCTCAGTGCTAGCGGTGGCCAGGTATTTTCCGCCAACCCCGACGGTTCCGACCTCCAGATCATCGTGAGTGAGGGAAAGCGACTTCCAGACGGCATCGTTGTGGACGTTGAAGCTGGCCATCTCTATTGGACCAATATGGGCGTACCCACCGCCAATGACGGCTCCATCGAACGTGCGAATCTTGACGGCAGCAATGCTACCCACATTATTCCTCCGGGCGGCACTTTCACTCCCAAGCAACTTCAACTCGATGAGAAGAGCCGGAAGCTTTATTGGTGCGATCGCGAAGGTATGCGGATTATGCGAGCGAACCTCGATGGCTCGAAGATTGAAACGCTCATCGATACCAGCGAAGGCGACGCACGGCCTGGGAAGGACATAAGGAAATGGTGCGTAGGGATCGCGCTCGACGTCGAAGCCGGACAACTTTATTGGACTCAGAAGGGTCCGGACAATGCCGGCCAGGGACGAATCTTTCGCGCCGATCTCGAAATTCCGAATGGCTTCAGTCCCGCAAATCGCAAAGACATTGAACTTCTCTACGACGGCCTGCCGGAACCCATTGACCTCGAACTCGATCTCGCCAACCGAACGATCTACTGGACCGACCGCGGCGATCCTCCGCGTGGCAACACCGTGAACCGTGCGCCCATGGATCCGGCCCGAGGAAATGGCAAACAAGAACCGGCGATTATTTTCGACCATTTAATGGAGGGAATCGGTATCGCTTTGGATCTGAAAGGTGGCCGCATGTTTCTGACCGACTTGGGTGGATCGGTCTATAGCGCAAATCTCGACGGGTCGAACAAGAAGATAGTGCTTGCCGCGGAAGGGAACCTGACCGGTATCGCGTACGCCGAAATTCCTGCCGTGCAATGACGAACGCCGCAATAGATCTTAGCGATTAAGGATCTTAAACACAGACAAGGAGAAGGGAATGAGCTCGCTAGCTTCTGCTCTAAAACTGGAAAACGTCCTCTACGACAAGAAAGGACCGATTGCGTATGTGACGCTGAATCGGCCCAAGGTCATGAACGCGCTAAACAAGGCGACGATCAACGAGCTGCAGGGAGTGTTTGAGGACGCGCGTGACGACTCAGCCGTCCGGGGAGTCATCCTCACGGGCGCCGGTGAAAAAGCATTTGCCGCGGGCGCCGACATCGTCGAGGTCGCTAACAACACAGCCGTGGAAGCAGAAGAGGCAACTCGTGGAGGACAGGCATTAACCGACCTCATCGAGAACCTCGGCAAGCCGGTCATCGCTGCCGTGAACGGCTTTGCCCTCGGAGGCGGATGCGAACTGGCGATGGCGTGCACCATCAGGATTGCCGGTGAGAGCGCGAAATTCGGCCAGCCAGAAGTAAAGCTTGGTGTTATGCCCGGTTATGGAGGCACGCAGCGCATGCCTCGTCTGATCGGAAGAGGCCGGGCACTGAAGCTCATCCTCTCCGGCGAAGTCATCAATGCGAGCGAGGCTTATCGCATTGGCTTGGTGGACGAACTGGAGCCGGATGCGCACGTGATTGAGCGTGCCGAAACCGTGTTGAAGAAGATCATGGCGAATGCTCCCCTGAGCGTGAAGTATTCGCTTGAGGCGGTCAATAAAGGATTGGAGACCAGCATGGCCGAGGGGTTGCTCCTCGAAGCTTCGCTCTTTGCCGTCTGCGCGTCGACCGACGACAAGAAAGAGGGTACGTCAGCGTTCATCGAGAAACGCTTGCCAAACTTTCGTGGAAAGTAAAGCGTTGGCGCGCCACTTCGAAGTTTGAAATCACCGGGCCTCAGTAGCAATCGTGACGAAGGAGATGAAAATGACAGAAGGCAACATATTTTCCGGATTGAAGGTCGTGGACCTGTCGAGCTTCATCGCCGGGCCGGGTGCTGCAACCATCTTGTCCGATTTCGGCGCCGACGTCGTCAAAGTTGAACCTCCCGAAGGAGAGCTATGGAGAATGGGGCAGAAGATCCCGCCCCAGCCGCATTCGGAAGAGGCTTATCCATTCCAATTGTCGAATCGAAACAAGCGTGGCGTTGCGCTCAATCTGAAAGCTGCGACCGCACAGCAGGTTCTCGAACGGTTAGCCAAGTGGGCTGACGTGTTCATCGTTAACACACCGCACTCCGCGCGCAAAAAATTGAAGCTCGAATATGAAGATGTCGCGCATTGGAATCCGCGTCTCATCTATGCCGATCTCACCGGCTTCGGCGAGAACGGTCCCGACGCGGCCCTCCCGGGATTCGATCTCACGGCCTTCTGGGCGCGAAGTGGTTTGTTGTTCATGATGCGCGACGCCGGGGAGCCTCCGACATGGCCCGTAGCCGGAAGTGGGGACAACGCTACTGCGGTCTGCATTTATTCCGCGATTGTGACCGCGCTTTATCGTCGCGAACGCACCGGCAAAGGATCCTACGTCACGACTTCGCTGCTCGCTGCGGGTGTCTGGTCGGCCAGCGTCTTTGTCCAGGCCGCTCTGTGTGGTGCGAGTTTCTATGGGCTGCACGATCGAACGCATCCCGCAAATGCAGCTTTGAACACCTATCGCTCTTCCGATGGCACATGGTTTGTTCTTGTCGCTACTCCGGACAAAGTACCTGCAGTCCTGAGAGCGATGGGTCGTGAGGACATTCTGACCGACCCGCAATTCTCGGATCCTGCCAAGCTGGCGCAGAACCGTCCGCAACTGACGGCAATACTCGATGAGATCTTCGGTTCGCAGCCAATGTCGCATTGGTATGAGGTGTTCAACGGCGTTCACGTCCCCTTCGGCGCTGTGCGAGAGCCGCAGGAAGTCGTTAACGATCCGCAATTGCGAGCGAATGACATCGTCGTTCCGCTCGAAGGAGCTGGCGGGAAACTGACCTCAACGGTCAACAGTCCTATTCAGGTGCACGGCGTGTCGAAAGTACTTGCCAAGCGCGCGCCGCGAATCGGCGAACACAATGACGAAGTCCTGAAAGAGCTTGGTTTTGAAGACAGCGAAATCGACGCCCTGCGTTCGAGCGGCGCGATCCCGGTTGCACAACCAGGCAAGAAACCGGAGGAGGCACTCCGAGCCAGCTGAGAGTCTTGGAGCAAAAGTCTTACGCAGAACGAGAAATCGAATTGAAGTGAAGTTCTTGGAGGATCTAATGGCAACAGCAAAGACCCGCGAAATTCGAAATGTAGCGATCGTTGGGACGGGAGTGATTGGTGCTAGTTGGGCTGCTTTATACCTGGCGCGTGGTCTTAATGTTGTCGCGACCGATCCAGGACCAAACGCCGAAGCCAATCTGCGGCGATACATCGATGCGGCATGGAAAGACCTGACGGCTCTTGGCATTTCACCCAACGCCTCGCGCGATCATTTGCGGTTTACTCTCGATATGAAGGAAGCCGTCGCCGGCGCTGATCTGGTTCAGGAAAACGGACCTGAGCGCAAGGACTTCAAAATTAAGTTGTTTGCTGACATGGACTCCGCCGCGCCGAAGGATTCGATCATTGCTTCAAGTTCATCCGGACTGACGATGAGCGTGATGCAATCCGCGTGCAAATATCCCGAACGCTGCGTGATTGGCCACCCGTTTAATCCTCCCCATATGGTCCCGCTCGTTGAGGTCGTCGCTGGCGCTAAGACGTCGCAGGAGACTGTTGAACGGGCGCTGTCGTTCTACACCTCAATCGGCAAACGGCCGATCCACGTGCGAAAGGAAGTTGTTGGCCACGTTGCGAACCGGCTTCAGGCAGCTCTCTACCGCGAAGTTGTCTACCTGATCGAGCAAGGCGTTTTGGATGTTGCTGATTCCGATGCTGCGGTGTGCTGGGGACCTGGACTACGTTGGGGTCTAATGGGTCCCAATCTGCTGTTCCATCTCGGTGGCGGAGAAGGCGGGATTCAACACTTCATGGACCACCTGTCTGGCCCAGTCGCCACATGGTGGAAAGATCTCGGCACGATCACTGAGTTCAGTCCGGAGGTGAAGCAAACCATCGTCAATGGAGTGTTGAAGGAAGCGAATGGCCGTTCGATCGCAGAACTCGAACGCGAGCGTGACTCCATGCTGCTGGAATTGCTTACGACCCGCTCAAAAGCGGAAGAAGCCGTACACGCTGGGTCAGACGCTGCGGCTGACTAAATCTGTTTCCCTCACTTGTGACGCGGAGGACAGAGAAATGAGAACAGAAGATGATCTATGTTCACTCTCTCGGCCGGGCATTGCGGTTCTATCCCGACCGAACTGCGCTTGCTCGTGACGGCCAATTGCTGACCTTTCGCGAACTCCACAGTCGCGTCGAGGGCATCGCCGCGACGCTCACGAGCCGCGGTTTTGGAGTGGGGGATCGCTTGGCTTTGTTGCTGCCTAACGGGCCGGACTACATTGAACTTGTGTATGCGTGCAGCATGCTGGGCGTGATCGCCGTTCCCCTGAACACACGGCTGTCGACCAAAGAGATCGACCAAGTGCTCGAAGATGCGAGTCCGCGTGGAATCGTGCGTCATTCATCTCTGGCAGTCCCAGGAGTGCAGTTGAGCTGGCAACATGTAATCGACCAGGAATCCATTCCGATTCGCAGCGACTCTGCTCTGAAGATCTTTTACGACCCCGAAGCCGTTTTGGGACTTATTTACACGAGCGGGACAACGGGGCAGCCAAAAGGTGTCATGGTGACACATGGGAATGTTCTTGCTGACATCCACAACTTCAACTACTGGATGCGCTACACCGAAGGCGGAATTTACCTGCACGCCGCGCCGATCTTTCACATCGCGGACTTTCCCAGTATCTTCGCGGCCCCAGCATTTGGCGCCAGCCAGATCACTGTTCCGAAATTTAGCGCACAAACTTTCTGTGAGACGGTGGAACGTGAACATGTAACTCACACCGTGCTGGTGCCCACGATGATCAATTTACTGACACAATTCCAGGATGCTGGGACCTATGACTTGAGCAGCCTCCAAGTGCTGGCCTATGGCGGTTCACCTATGGCGCCGGAACTCGTCCATCGGACGCGAAAACTCCTCCCAAAGGTCAAGTTGATTCAAGTGTATGGGCTAAGTGAAACGGGTTTTCTTACGGGCTTGCAGGACCAGGAGCACACCGAAGACAAGCTGATATCGTGCGGACGCCCTTGTCCCGGTGTCGATCTTCTGGTGGCAGACACTTCGGGGAAACAAGTCGATCCGGGACAGTCAGGCGAGCTGATCGCACGAGGCGCCAACATCATGCGGGCCTACTGGAACAATCCTGAAGAAACGACTGAAGCGTTTCGAGACGGATTCTTACGCACGGGCGATATCGGCTATCAGGACACTGCGGGATACGTTTACATCCTCGACCGCTTAAAAGACATGATTGTTACCGGAGGGGAAAACGTCTATTCAGGAGAAGTCGAAGCAGTAATCTACGAACATCCCGCCGTCCGTGAAGCAGCCGTTTTCGGTGTGCCCGATCCGCAATGGGGCGAACTTGTGATGGCTTGCGTCGTCTTGAAGCGAGACGCGACTCTTACCGCCGACGAGCTCGTTGCCTTCTGCCGGCGAAGCCTCGCGAGTTATAAGGTCCCCAGGCGTGTCGAGTTTTCAGAAACGGATCTGCCCAAGAGCAGTTCCGGCAAGGTCCTGAAGAAGAGCCTGCGCGAGCGTTTCTGGAAGGATCAGCAACGAGCCGTGAGTTGAGTCCGTACTTCCGTCAGCAGGATCGCGGGCACGGCCGTATTGTAGGCCGCTTTGCGATGGTGATTAGAAGAAGGTAAGGTCTGGCGATGGCGCGCAAGTCGGAAGTGAAGAACGGAAGAAAAGAAATGTCCGGGCAAAGAACGAAATCGGTTTTGTCTCGCGGTTGGCAAATCGTACTTCTCCCGTTTTGGTCTACCAGCGCACTCTGGGCAGTCGGGCCAGACGATACACCCAATGGCACGAACATCTTTGCTCCGGCTTCAACTCCAGCCAAGTCAATTGCGGACTTGTCAATTTTTGTGCTTGTCATCACGGGAATCATTTTTGTCGTTGTTTTTGCATTACTGTTCTATTCCGTCGTCAAGTTTCGTGGGCGAGCGATCGACGCCGGCCGCGAGCCGGCTCAAGTATACGGAAGCACTCAGATTGAGGTGGCCTGGACGATCATTCCGACCCTGATTGTGGTTGTCCTGTTCTTGGCCACAGCCCGAGTCATCCATGCCGTTCAAGATGCTCCAGAACCGCCGGACGCTGTAGAAGTCACCGTCATCGGACATCAATACTGGTGGGAGTTTCGCTATCCAAAGCTGGGGATCGTCACCGCCAACGAACTGCACATTCCGGTGAGCGATCCCAGTCATCCGACGCCAACGTTCCTGCAATTGCTATCGGCCGATACCGACCACAGCTTTTGGGTGCCGGAGCTTGCAGGCAAGACGGACCTCATTCCAAACCATCCCAACCAAATGTGGGTAGACCCGCAGCGCACCGGCATTTTTCTGGGCCAGTGTGCGCAGTACTGCGGAACGCAGCACGCCAAGATGCTGCTCCGCATTTCTGTCGATGGGCCGGAGGAGTTTGCCAGCTGGGTTCGCGCCCAGCAGAAACCCGGATTCCAAGACGCTGGTGCAGTCGCGGGCAGGCGAGTGTTTGAACGGAATGCTTGCATGAATTGCCATGCAGTCGGCGGAACTCCGGCAGACGGGCGCTTTGGCCCCGACCTGACGCATTTAATGAGCCGCACCACGATTGCAGCGGGCGCAGCTGAAAACACGCGCGACAACCTCCGACTTTGGATCCAAAACCCCAGTGTAATCAAACCCAGCTCGCTAATGCCCTCCATGAAGCTGAGCGACGCGGACCTGAATGCGGTCGTGAGTTATATGGAAACGCTGCGCTAAAACGCGCTGGAAAATAACTATGTCCTCGAATGTCATCACGATTCCCGGCGCCCAGATCGAAGCCAGACCCTGGGTCGACGAGCTTCATCTGTGGCTGGCCACGGTCGATCACAAACGGCTGGGAATTCTCTACATCCTCTCAGCTCTGTTGTTTCTCGTGATCGGTGGAGTCGAGGCCCTCGTCATCCGCGTTCAGTTGATGCATTCGCACAATAACTTCGTTTCTCCGGAAGTCTTCAACCGCATGTTCACCATGCACGGCACGACCATGATTTTCTTCGTGGCGATGCCAGTCTTGTTTGGATTTGCGAATTATCTGATCCCGTTAATGATTGGTGCCCGGGATATGGCATTTCCGCGCCTGAATGCCTTCAGTTTTTGGCTGTCATTTCTCGGTGCACTTCTTCTCTATTTCAGCTTTCTCGGTGGGAGCGGGCTTTACGGCGCTGGAAACGCACCGGACGTGGGATGGTGGTCGTACGCACCTCTTGGTGCCCGAGCCTTCTCGCCGGGGCATAGTTCCGACTATTGGACTCTGTCACTGCTGGTCTCCGGATTTGGGAGCATCGGAACGGCGATCAATATCATTTCCACAATTTTGTGCCTTCGATGCCCAGGCATGAAGCTTGATCGCATGCCGCTATTTGCGTGGCTCAACCTTGTAATGGCGGGAATGGTTTTGATTGCGATCACGCCCTTGTCGGCCGCTCAAATCATGTTGCTAATTGATCGATATTTGGGTGGCCATTTCTTTGATACCCAGGCTGGCGGATCGGCAGTTCTGTGGATGCACTTCTTTTGGATCTTCGGACACCCGGAAGTCTACGTTCTCATCATTCCTTGTTTTGCTTTCATGTCGGAAATAATTCCCGTCTTCTCGCGCAAACCGATTTTCGGGTATCCGGTGATGGTTGCCGCAACCGTGTGCATCGGATTCGTGAGCATGAGCGTTTGGGCGCACCACATGTTTACGATCGGAATGAACTCCTACGCTAATAGCTTTTTCACCCTGACGACGATGGTTGTAGGCGTTCCCACCGGAATCAAACTCTTCAACTGGATCGGCACGATGTGGGGAGGAAGGATTCAGTTCAAAACTCCCATGCTGTTCAGCATCGGATTTCTATTCCAATTTCTCATCGCCGGGTTGACCGGCGTCATGATGGCCGCGTCGCCTTTCGATTGGCAGCTGAGCTTGTCGTATTTTGTCGTGGCGCACTTTCATTATGTGATCGTGGGCGGAATTCTGTTTGCGCTCTTCGCCGCGTTCTATTACTGGTATCCGAAAATGACGGGCCGGATGCTGAGCGAGCGTCTGGGCAAATGGCATTTCTGGCTGTTTCTGATTGGTTTTCATCTGACGTTCGACGTGATGCATGTTCCAGGCATTCTGGGAATGCCACGGCGGATCTACACGTACGAGCCCAGCCGCGGCTGGGATACGTTGAACTTCATCATTTCCGTCGGCGCGTTTATTCAGGCGCTTGCGATTCTGGTATTCGTTGCCAACCTCATCGTTTCTTATTTCAAGGGCGATAAAGCCGGTAACGATCCCTGGGACGCGTGGACGCTGGAATGGTCCATCAGTTCGCCGCCCGCTCCATATAACTTTGCGATGGTTCCGACAGTCGCGAGCCGCCGCCCGCTCTGGGACGAGAAGCATCCGGAAGATCCCGATAGTCGCTATGAGTGAAGGCGAAATCATATGAGCGCCGAGACACCTTCATTTCCGAACCCAGTACCCGCATGGGATCTGCCATCTCGCGGGAAGGTCGCGATGGCCGGCCTCATCGTCGCCGAGTCGGCGATCTTTACGATATTCGTGGTTGCCTATCTCTTCTATCTGGGGAAGAGCATCACGGGGCCGACGCCGCGCGAAGTTCTTGGGACCCCAATCTTCTACACAATTTGCTTGTTGTCGAGCAGCTTGACAATTCACTTGGCGGCGAAGTTTCTGACACGCGGCATTACATTTGCTTTCCTTGCATTCTGGCTGCTGACCATCGCACTTGGTGGATTATTTCTCTACGGCACGGCCCAGGAGTGGCACCGACTGATTTACGAACACGGACTGACGATCTCGACCAACCTGTTCGGAACGACTTATTACTCACTCGTCGGTTTGCACGGGTTTCACGTCACCGCAGGACTGATCATGCTCACGATCGTAGCGGTGTTCGGACTAAGTGGTCGTGTGGGCGTGGAGCAATCTGGTCACATCGAGGTGCTTTCGATGTACTGGCATTTCGTCGATGCCGTATGGGTTGTGGTTTTCACGGTAGTTTACGTTCTCGGACGGTGAGGGAAATATGTCAACACGACCGGCGACAGAGACCGAGAGTCCTCGTGCTCCGCGCAAGATTGAAGTCCCCGCGCCGACAACGTGGCCTTTCATCCTGGCGCTGGGGGCGGGGCTGCTATTCGCGGGCCTGGTGACGAGCACGTCAGTCAGTTATCTTGGCGCCCTGCTGTCGCTGGCAGGCTGTGTCGGCTGGTTCTGGGAGGTTTTTCCGCACGAGCATGAGGAAGTTGTACCGATCCAGCCTGAGGATATTCGCTTAACGACTCTGCGACAAGCTGTGGATCGGCTGCCGATTCTCCCGGATCAAGTACGCGTCTGGTTACCAGTCCGCACCTACCCGATCTCGGCAGGCGTGAAAGGCGGATTGGCGGGCGGTGTCGCAATGGCAATCTTGGCGTGTGGTTACGGCCTGCTGAAAGTTGGCAGCATCTGGTATCCCATCAATCTGCTCGCCGCGGTGGCTTATCGGGAGTCGCTGAGACTCGTACCCGCACAACTGAATTCGTTTCATGCCGATGCTTTCGCGATTGCCTTTGTTCTGCACGGTGTCGTATCCATCTTTGTTGGATTGCTCTACGGCGCGATGCTGCCCATGTTTCCGCGCCGTCCGATCTTGCTGGGAGGGTTCATCGCCCCGGCGCTGTGGTCAGGGCTCCTCTACACAATGCTCGGGTTGCTGAATCCATTGCTTGCGAGTCACATTGATTGGTTTTGGTTCATGGCTTCGCAAGTGGCGTTCGGAATCGTCGCTGGACTTGTGGTCGTGCGCCAACCGAGCTTTCCTACCCGCGAGAATGTTTCGTTTGCTATACGGGCCGGAATCGAGGCCCCAGGAACCATGGCATCGCGCGAGGGCGGGGAGAACCGCAGATGATGAAGATGAAGCGGATCACAATTGCATCTGCGCTCGCGGCCTTTCTCGGTCTCGTGATGCTCGCGGCTTGCCGTACTACGCGTGATGAACCGCGAACCGATCCGGAACCAATTGCGCCGAACCAGGTTCTGGACTTCAACACTCTCTACGCGCAGAACTGTGCAGGCTGTCATGGCGCGCGGGGCCGCGGAGGAGCATCGATCGCCTTGGCCAATCCTGTGTATCTGGCCATTATCGATGAGACCGTGCTGCGCAACGTTGTTGCCAACGGCGTCCAGGGAACATCAATGCCCGCGTTCGCGCAGCGTGCTGGCGGAATGTTAACCGAGGAACAGATCCACGCGATTACGAGTGGAATCTTTTCCCACTGGGGACACAAACAAGTTCTCGACGGAGCCAATCCGCCTTCATACGCAGCCAAAGCCGCCGGAAACGTTGATCACGGCCAAGTCGCGTTTGGAACATATTGCGCATCCTGCCATGGTTCTGAAGGCCGAGGAACGCCCAAGGGAAGCGCCATCACAAATGATTCATTCCTGGCGCTGGTCAGCGATCAGGGACTGCGCACAGTCGTGATCGCTGGCAAGCCGGAATTGGGCGCACCCGACTGGCGCGGCAACGTCCCCGGACAGCCAATGACCGATCAGGAAATCACGGATGTAGTTGCCTGGCTGGCATCTCGGCGCGCCCAGAATCCGGGGCAGCCTTATTCCGCTATGAGCGAAGCTCAACACTTGGAGAAATAAGATGTCAACGAACACTGAAATGGCTCCGCTGGCCGAAGCATCCGTCTCGCGACGCGGATTCTTCATGAAGCTGGGACTCCTGTTCAACGGATTCGCCGCGATTGTATTGGCGCTGCCGGTTGCGCGTTTTCTTCTCTCCTCCGTCACCCGTAGTCGCGGGAACGGCTATCTGTCATGGGTAAGCCTGGGAGACGTGAGCAACTTTCCCGAGGGAGAGACGCGAATGACCACGTTTCGCAATCCCTTGGTCATGCCAACCGATGGAAAAACTGTAGACACCGCGTGCTGGGTGCGGCGCGTCGCGGGCGATCAATTTCAGGTGTTTGCGATCAATTGCGCCCACCTTGGGTGCCCTGTCCGCTGGTTCGCGCAGTCTGGTCTTTTTATGTGTCCCTGTCATGGTGGCGCGTACTACCGCGACGGTTCACGCGCGTCTGGGCCGCCGGAGCGTGGGCTCTTCGAATATCCATACAAAATCGAAAACGGTCTGCTCACGATCAACGCGGGTCAGCTCCCAACTCCTGGCGACCCGGTGGCAAGTCTGACTTCGGAGAAGCCGCCATGCGCGTGATCAAGAACGTTGGCGAATGGTTCGATCATCGTCTGCAACTCGCTGCGCCGATTCGCGAAGCAGTCGAGCATCCCGTGCCGCGCAACACGGCGAGCTGGTTCTATGTATTCGGCAGTGCTGCGCTCACCGTGTTTCTCCTGCAACTGGTCACCGGAATTCTGCTGGCGCTTATTTATGTGCCCTCGGCCGGCGAAGCCTGGAGCAGCCTGCAGGCCCTGAATCATCAGATCGTACTTGGCTGGTTTATCCGCGCCATGCATGGATGGGGCTCCAACTTCATGGTCGCCATTGTCCTGATTCATATGGTGCAGGTGTTTCTCTTTGGAGCCCACAAATTTCCCCGCGAACTGACCTGGATCATCGGTGTATTTCTGCTACTGATGACTCTGGGCATGGCATTTAGCGGTCAAGTCTTGCGCTTTGATCAAGACGCTTACTGGGGGCTCGGAATCGGAGCGTCGATTGCCAGCCGAGTTCCCATCCTCGGCCCTTTTGTCGTGAAGCTCATGCTCGGCGGGCCGATCATCGCAGGCGCAACACTCTCCCGATTTTTCGCGCTGCACGTATTTGTGATTCCCGGGCTGCTAATCGGGTTCGTCGGCCTCCATGTCTTGATGGTGTTGAAGCTGGGCATCAACGAATGGCCAATGCCGGGTCGCGTTGTAAAGCGAGCGACCTACGAGGCTGAATATCACGCTTTGACCAAGAAAGATGGCGCGCCATTCGTTCCGTACGCGATATGGAAAGACCTGTTCTTTGCGGCGTTCATCATTCTTGCGGTTGCCGCCTGTGCTTTCTACTTCGGCCCTTTTGGGCCCGCAGGACAGCCCGACCCAACAATCATCCAAACTGCGCCTAAGCCCGACTACTTTTTCCTGTGGCTCTATGCGCTGCTATCCCTTCTTCCGCCATCACTGGAGACGCCGTTCCTACTCATCGTCCCGCCTTTGGCAATTCTGGGCTTGATTCTTTTGCCGTTCCTTTCGGGGGAAGGAGAAAAGAGCTGGAAGCGGCGCCCAATCGCGGTCGTTACTGTGCTGATGATTGCAATCACTCTCGGCACGTTTACTCGCATGGCGCAGTTCACGCCCTGGAGTCCGCACATGAACGCCTGGAGCGGCGATCCAGTACCCGAGCGGTACATTCATGGCACGACCGCACTTGAGCGGCAGGGTGCGCTCGTGTTCCAGGTCAAGCAGTGCCGCAACTGCCACTCTCTTGGCGACACGGGTGGACAAAGGGGGCCAGCGCTGGACAGCGTTGCCGTACGGCTGACACAGGATCAACTCATTCGGCAAGTGATTCAAGGCGGCGGGAATATGCCTGCCTATGGAAACAACTTGAGTCCGGCAGAAACTACGGCCCTCGTAGCTTTTCTTGAGACCTTGCACCCCGCAACACAACGTCCCGCTCGCGATGCGTCAAGGGAACTGGTACTTGGCAACGGCCAACCGCAGATGCTCGAGACTCAACCATAGGCCGCCGATGATCTCACACACTCATCACGGCAGGTCCGAGTCATTCTGGATCTCCGGTGCCTTGATCCTTGCGGCTTTTGTCTACTTGCGGGGCTGGCTCGGTGTTCGTCGCCGAGACTACGGCAGCGTTGACGGTTGGCGCTCCGCCAGTTTTGTATTCGGTCTATTGTTCATCTGGATCGCAACGGCTTCACCATTGGCTGCACTGGACCATGAGTTTCTGACGGTGCACATGGTTCAACATGAGAAGCTCATGACACTTGCGCCTCCCCTAATCTTGCTTGGCACGCATCAAAAACCATCGGTGAGTGGCTTGATACAGCCCTGTTCGCAGGTGATCGGTCCTCCACTGAGATCAGAACCGATGCAGCAATTCCTAAACGTGGTAACTCATCCGGTACTTTGCTGGTTTGTGGCGGCAGGCACGTTAGTTCTGTGGCATATCCCTTCGGTGTTTATGCTCGGCCTGCGATCGCAAGCGTGGCACGGCGCTGAGCAAGCATCTTTCCTTGTAACGGGCCTTTTATTCTGGTTGCCGGTCGTCCGGCCATGGCTGAATAGCTTCCGATGGCCAGAATCATCCCTACTTTTGTATCTGTTTCTGGCCACCTTGCCGTGCGATATTCTTTCGGGTTTTCTGGTCTTTTGCGATCGGGTGGTCTACCCGGTGTTTTTGTCTTCTCCTCGCTTGTTTGGTTTCTCCGCCCTGGAAGACCAACAATGCGCCGGGGCATTGATGTGGACCTGCGTTACTGTCGTCTACTTGATAGCCGCGGCGATCTTCACCGCGCATCTACTCTCGCCCCATCGATCGGAAGAACTCGCGATTCCGCAATCCGAAGTGCGGCGCATTGCGATACGGCACGCGGATCCTCAGAGTGTGGAGGTGGCCTGAAATGTCACACCGTTCCGCACTTACCGAGTCTCCTTCCGCTGAGGTACAAAACCACCATTTGGAGAGATCCACGCTGCTCTCAGACTACTGGGCACTCACGAAGCCAGAAGTTAACTTCCTCATCTTGATCACAACTTTTGTTGGGTTTTATATGGCGTCGGCAAAGGATGGGAGGCCGTTTTCATCCGCAGGGCTATTCAACACTTTGCTCGGAACGTTACTTGTAGCAAGTGGTACCGGGACACTAAACCAATACCTCGAACGAGAGTTCGATGCGCAAATGCGCCGTACGGCTCGGCGTCCAGCCGCCTCCGGCCGTGTCAAACCGCTTTCAGTTCTGGTATTTGGGGTCGCATTGGCGGCGGTTGGCAGCATCTATCTCGCCATAACTGCCAACCTGCTCGCGAGTGTGCTCGCAACCTTAACGTTAGTGACCTATCTGTTTGGGTATACCCCGCTCAAGCGAAAAACACCAATTTGCGTTCTCGTCGGAGCTTTTCCGGGCGCCATGCCGCCGCTGATCGGTTGGGCCGCAGCCTCAGGCCATTTGCATATTGAGGCAGGGATACTTTACGCGATACTTTTCCTGTGGCAGTTTCCACATTTCATGGCAATAGCGTGGATGTACCGTGAAGACTACGACCGTGCAGGCTATTTGGTTCTGCCGAAGGGAAATGCGAGGGTTCCTTTCGTGATGCTGGCAACGCTATTGCCGCTCTTTGCTCTCGTGGCCATCAGCACCATGCAATCTCCGGCGCGGCATGTGGCGATTTTTCACGGTGCAATAGCCCTTCTGGGAATAGGGTTCACATATTTCGGATGGGAATTCGTATTCGAGCGTTCGAGAATTGCTGCACGCCGGCTGCTGACCGCCTCGATTCTCTATCTTCCACTGTTATACGGAAGCGCGACGTTATGCAATCGGGCCCGATGATCCGACGCCCCGACGTTCCGGCAGCGGAGCAACCATTAGACATGCTGCTTTTTCAATTCGCTAAGGCGAGGAAACCTTCCTGACCGATACTCACCGAGTCGTCGCCTTTGCTTGCTTGAGACCACTCACTCGCTGTGCAAGTCGCTGACAGGCAGACAATCACCGGGATTGAGCCGGCGCTTAGGCTAACATCGGCGCTAGTCACAGAGTGGCCACAATAAAAGAGCCACCGTGACGAATCAAGTTGTTGATTGAAAAAGAGTTACTGGAAAGGCGCCGCCGCGGAGAAGAATGATCTTGCGCGATTAGAGGAAGCACGAATTTGGAAAAAACTCAGCGTCTCCACCGATTTTGAGACGAAGTGAGGAAGCAGCAAAAATTACACAGCGTTAGTGCGGTGGACGTGGCGTGGGGTTGATTCGAACAGACGGAGGACGTTCACGGATTCGAGGCGCGGCGGATTGGATCGAGGGCGCGATTGCGCAGACGCCAATAGATTGCGGTCCTTGTCAAAAGACACCCAGCCGAAGCAAGGTGGGAAGAAGGTCGTCCACAAGCTTCAGAGATGGATCCGATTTCCTACGAACGATCGCCCCAAACCAGCACGTGGTTAAGAGTAACGCTAGTTTGGCGGAGTCTTCCGCGACGGAGGTTCCTTTCTCAATGTGAACAAGTGAGATTAGGTCGCCCAACTGCCTATCCCATACGTGTATGCCATCGGCAATTCTTTGCCCGATGGCGGGCGGGATTGCCGGAGCCTCGGCGGCGAAAATCGCGAGTAATTGAAGTGGAGCTATTTCGATCATCGGCGGTTCCATGGCTAAGAACTGGAAATGATGATTCAGTTGATCGTATGCGCTCTCTCCCGGCTCTAGAGAGAGAGATTGATAGATAGCGGCAAATTGGCGATCGACGAGTATGGAGGCAAGTTCTTCTTTGCTCCTAAAATAGTTGTAAAAGGTTCCTTTAGGCGCATCAACAGCGGCGGCGATTCGGTGAATGCTCGCTTCCGGATAGCCAACTTCCTGAAACAGCTTGCCGGCTGAGAGGAGGAGCATCTCGCGGGTATTGCTTGCCCGATGCGCGACCTGATGCTGAGTATGAGACATTACCCCGATGTGGCGACGAACAACTCGTTCATGGCTTGTCGAAACGAACTGGATTTGTGATTTCTGATCACAATAATGTTTCTTAGTAAGCTCACGAAACAAATGCACCTGGTGGGTGGTATTCTTGAAGCCGTTCAAGATGGCCGGTCGTCTTCCTTTGGAGATTGCCGTGAATAAAATTTACGCCCGCGAACAAAATCGGCATTCCGCGCCGTCGTCTGAAGCCCAAGCAAGCGCCTATGGCACGCAGATGGCGAAGTATTTCACCATGAACCAACCGCCCCATGTTGCCATCGATTCGGCGGTTTCCGTCGTCCGGCCGCAAATGGCGATTACCCGGCTGATTGCCCGAAGCGGCATCCCGGAGCGAACTGCGTCCATCCCTTCTGAAAAGGCCTACGTTGTTTCGGTTCATCTCAATCATGCCAATTCCGGGGAATGGGAACTGTGGACCGATGGCAAGTACACAAAGACGGGGGCGTGGCCAGTGGGCGGGGTTGCAATGTGCGACCTGGAATCAAATTCGAGTATTCGAAATCCAGGCCCGATCGATTGGATCCACTACCACGTTCCGCGTGCAACCTTGGACGCCCTCACCGACGATGCCAGAATGCCCAGAGTTAAGCGTCTCCACTGCGTTTACGGAACTTCCGACCCCGCCGTCTATCACCTGACGCAACTGATTCTGCCATGCCTGAATAGGCCGGAGATGTTCTCTCAGTTGTTCATGGATTCTCTTACCATGACAATTTGTTCGCACCTTGTCGGGCGGTATGGTCAGACTCCTGAAGCTATTTCGCAGTTCAAAGGCGGTCTGGCACCGTGGCAAAGACGCCGCGTTGTGGAATTGTTCAAGGAGCATTTGGACGGCGAAGTAAAACTGGAAACACTTGCCGAGGAATGTAGGCTTTCAGTCAGCCATTTTGCGCGATGGTTCAGGAGATCGTTTGGGACCTCCGCACATCGTTACCTGATTCTGCAGCGCGTCGAGATCGCGAAGGGCCTTTTATCGGAAACCAATAACTCATTGGTGGAAATT
>Ga0210395_10000656_pt1 | contig 26587 bp, 24 predicted proteins | sample IncBWH4OmetaG_FD_150861 | JGI IMG/M metagenome (GOLD analysis project Ga0210395, IMG submission 150861) | Forest soil microbial communities from Barre Woods Harvard Forest LTER site, Petersham, Massachusetts, United States - Inc-BW-H-4-O ... | reverse complement strand
TATCTCGGCACCTCCAACGCGCCGGATTCGCTGCTGATCTGGACGCGCCGAATGAACGACATCACGTTGAACGATGCGTTCGTGGCGCAGGGCTGTGCCGGGCGTGAGGCGCCGCAACCGGCTGTGTCGGTGGGGGCCGGCGCGATCTGGATGCACACCTACAATGCGGTCACCACCAAGGGCGGCCGCTACGTGCAAGGTGGCGGATGCGGCACGGTCGGTGTCGCGGGATTGGTGCAGGGCGGCGGCTTCGGCAGCTACTCCAAGTTCTATGGCACGGCCGGTGCGGCATTGCTGGAGGCGGAAATCGTCACGGCGGACGGCGAGGTTCGTATTGCGAATGCCTGCACGCAGGCCGACCTGTTCTGGGCGCTGAAGGGCGGCGGTGGAGGCAGCTTCGGCGTCGTCACCCGGCTCACGCTGCGAACACGCGACCTGCCGACGTTCTTTGGCGTCGTGAACGCGACCATACAGGCGTCGTCCGCGGAGGCGTATCGCAGGTTGCTCGGCCGCTTTGTCGATTTCTATTCCGACAGCCTGTTCAACCCGCATTGGGGCGAGATCGCCACCCTTCGGTCGGGCAATCGACTTGAAATCACCATGGCTTTCCAGGGGCTCGACCGGCAACAGGCGGAAGCCATCTGGCAGCCTTTCTTCGAATGGGTGGCCGCGTCATCGAACGACTTCGCATTCCGGGCCACACCCCTGATCCGCGCTGGCGCCGCCAACCATCGCTGGGACCCTGCGTTTCTGCGCGAGCGCGTGCCAGGCGCGATATTGTCGGATGATCGGCCCGGAGCACCGTCGGACAACATCTTCTGGTCCGCGAACCTGAGCGAGGCGGGGCATTTCATTCATGGCTTCGAATCGGCCTGGCTGCCGGCTGCGCTGCTTCAGCAGGACCGCCGGGAACAGCTCGCCGACGCGCTGTTCGCTGCCAGCAGGCACTGGTCGGTAGAACTGCATTTCCAGAAGGGACTGGCGGGGGCGCCGGCCGAGGCGGTCGCGGCCGCGGCCGATACGCCGATGAACCCCGCCGTGCTGGATGCATTCGCGCTTGCGATCATCGCGGGTGAGGGGCCGCCGGCCTACCCCGGCCTGCGCGGCCACGAACCGAATCTGCCCGCGGCGCGGCGCGACGCGCAACGCATTGCTTCGGCGATGGCCGAACTCAGGAAGCTGGTTCCCGAGCCCGGTTCGTACGTCGCAGAAAGCGGCTACTTCGAACGCGCGTGGCAGACGTCGTACTGGGGCGCAAACTACCCCAGGCTGTTGGCCGCCAAGCAGAAGTACGATCCTGACGGCCTCTTCATCGTTCATCACGGCGTCGGCAGCGAGGAATGGAGCGCCGACGGATTTACCAGGCTGGCCGCACGCTGACGCTGAGGATCAGTTTGCCATCGCCGGCACCGCGACCTTCACGCCCTTGAACGCCGGCATCACGTCGCGTGCGAACCACTCCAATTGCTCCAGCGCCTCGGACAGTGGCACGCCGACCGACAGGCTGACGGTGACGCGATCCAGCCCCGGATAGCGCTCCTCCAGCTTCTTCAGAGCCTCGATGACATCGGCGGGTTTGCCGGTCAGGAAGCCGCCGGCCTTCACCGCATCCTCGATGCGCGGCAGCTTCGCGGTCGGTGCGCGCTTCGGATCGCGCATGGTCTCGATCTGCTCATCGGTCAGCGCCTTTACCAGACGCAGCTCGCCGAACATCTTCATGTTCTCTTCATAATACTTCGCCGCCGTTTTCATGCCCTGCTCGACGCTGTCGGCGAGGTAGAACTGGAAGCCGAGTGCCATGCGTTCGCCGAGTTCGATGTGTTTGCCTGCGCGCGCGTAGGCTGCCTGGAAGTCGACCATCGACTTGTGCACCGCGCCGCCTTCAGCCGAGCCACCGCCGATCACGCCGCAGATCCCGTGCTTCGCCATGAAGTCGAGCGCGCGTTGTGTGCCGCCCTGGATCGGCTGCCAGCACTCGACCGGCAGGCGCTCGGGGCGCGGCACCAGTGTCAGTTCCTTGAGCGTATAGCCGCGATACGGCACCTCGGGCGGCAGCGTGTAGTGCTTGCCCTGGTGGGAGAAGCTTTCCTCATTGAATGCCTTGAAGATGATCTCGACCTGCTCCTCGAACAGCTCGCGGTTTGCGGCCTGGTCGATCAGCGGCGTACCAAAACTCTCTACCTCGCGGGTATGGTAGCCGCGTCCCACGCCGAACACGACGCGACCATGGGACAGAATGTCCGCCATCGCGTAGTCCTCGGCCAGACGCAGCGGATGCCACATGGGGGTGATGTTGAAGCCGCAGCCGATGCGCAGGTTCTTCGTGAGATGCGTCAGGTGCAGCGCCATCAGCAACACGTTGGGGATGCACTCGGTGCCTTCAGGCTGAAAGTGATGCTCGGCCATCCAGTATGTGCCGTAGCCCAGGCGGTCCATCAGCTTCGCCATTTCCTCCGCCTTGCTGAGCGCGGTCGCCAGCTTTTCGTTCGGGTAGCGGCGATCGTTGATCGGCGTGCCACCGTAACCGACGTTATCCAGGTCGATGTGGCCGGCATATGAGCTGTCGAATTGCTTAAGCATAACGTCCTCCGGGCACAGCATTTGTGCGTCTCGCCTCATGGTAGGCCTGTAAACGGGCTTGGCAACCTGCCCTGATATTGCCTACCGTCCGACTTGGCGGAGAACCACGAATAACAGAAAACAAGGGAGCAGAAACATGGCCGAAATCATCGGACTGGGCTGCACGCATTACCCAGGCCTGCTGCAATCCGACGAACGCCTGCCTGGCGGCTTCCATCATCTGCTGACCGCACCGAACGTTCCCGCGGATTACAAGGATCGCGCCAACTGGCCCGCCGAACTAGTGGCGGAACTCGGCAACGATGGCGGCAAGTCATCGGCGCGACGCTACGGCGCGCGCATGGCGGACGACTTCCGCGCCATCCGCAAGGCGCTGGACGACTTCAATCCGGACCTCGTGCTGATCTGGGGCGACGATCAATACGAGAACTTCCGCGAGGACATCATACCGGCGTTCTGCGTGTTCGGGCTCGATGAGCGTTTCGACCTGAAGCCGTGGTACAACGGCAATGGCGGCAAGCCGAATCGCTGGGGCGAATCCGGCGACTGGACGATGAAGCTGCGCGGTGCGCGCGATGCGGCGAAGCACCTGGCGGGCGCGCTGATCGAGCGCGGCATCGACATGGCGTATGCCTACAAGCCTTTGCATGTCGAGGGACTGGCGCACGCCTTCACCAATACGCTGTTGTATCTCGACTGGGATCGGCGGGGCTTCCCCTGGCCGGTGCTGCCATTCGCGATCAACTGCTACGGGCGCAATCTGATCCACGCGAAGGGCGGCATGGCGGCGTTGTTCGTGCCGCCATCGACCGAGGCACCCGATCCGCCGGCGCCGCAGCCGTGGCGCTGCATGGATGTAGGTCGAGCGGTCGCCGAGGTACTGGTGGAATCGCCGTGGCGGGTCGCGCTGATCGCGTCGTCGAGCTGGTCGCACTGCTTCCTGTCGCCGACCAATGGCTATCTGTGGCCTGACCAAAAGGCCGACCGGCTGATGTTCGACGCGCTGTCCGCCGGCGACTACGGCTACTGGCGGAAGCGCCCGCTCAAGGACATGGAGCAGGCGGGGCAGCACGAAATGTTGAACTGGATGGCGTTGGCCGGTGCGATGGAGAGGCTCGATCGGCAGCCGGTGATCCATGACTATGTTGAGACGCACGTCTTCATGTCGGAGAAGTGCTTCGTGTCCTATCCGGCGTGACGCTGCCCTATACCGGCCAGGAGTTCCTCGACAGTCTCGACGATGGCCGCGAGGTGTGGATCTATGGCGAGCGCGTCGGCAACATCACGGCGCATCCGGCGTTCCGCAACACCGCGCGGATGATAGCGCGGTTGTACGACGCGCTGCACGCCGATCATCGCGACGGCGCAAACGTGCTGACCTGCCCCACCGAATGGGGCGGGTTCACGCATCGCTACTTCATCGCACCGCGCACCGTCGAGGAACAGGTGGCGGCGCGCGATGCGATCGCCGCCTGGTCGCGCATCACCTATGGCTGGCTTGGCCGGTCGCCCGACTACAAGGCGGCGTTCCTCGCCACGCTCGGTGCCAATGCCGACTTCTACGCGCCGTACCAGGAGAACGCGCGGCGCTGGTACCGTTTCAGCCAGGAGCGGGTGCCGTTCATCAACCACGCGATCATTCATCCGCCGGTGGATCGCAACATGACGCCAGGTGCGGCCGGCGGTCCTGCCGATGTCTGCGTGCGCGTCACGCAGGAGACGGATGCCGGCATCCGCGTGACCGGTGCCAAGGTAGTGGCCACCGGCTCGGCGCTTACTCATTACACCTTCGTCGCACATCACGGGCTGATTCCGGTTCAGGACAAGAACTTTGCCCTTGTGTTCATGGTTCCGACCAATGCGCCAGGCGTCAAACTGATCTGCCGCGTGTCGAACGAGCAGCGTGCAGCGGTGCTTGGCAGTCCGTTCGACTATCCGCTGTCGAGCCGACTTGACGAGAACGACGCGATCTTCGTGCTCGATGACGTGCTGATCCCGTGGGAGGACGTGTTCGTCTATGCCGATGTCGACAAGGCGAACAACTTCTTCCCGCGCACCGGGTTCGTGCCGCGCGCCTTCCTGCACGGCAGCACCCGACTGGCAGTCAAGTTGGACTTCATCGCCGGGCTGTTCCTGCGCGCGACGGAACTGACCGGTTCGCGCGGCTTCCGCGGTGTCGAGGCGAATTTGGGCGAGGTGATTGCCTGGCGCAACATGATCTGGAGTCTGTCGGACGCAATGGCGAAGTCGCCGGATCCCTGGGCGGGTGGCTTCATCCTGCCAGGCGCGCGCGCCGCCATGGCTTACACCGTGCTGGCGCCGGAGGCGTACGCGCATATCAAGAACCTGATCGAGAAGACGGTGGCCAGCGGGTTGATCTATCTGAACTCACACGCGTCCGACTTCCGAGTGCCGGAGGTCCGCAGGTACCTCGACACCTACGTGCGTGGTTCCGGCGGCGCCTCGGCTGAGGAGCGGGTGAAGCTGATGAAGCTGCTATGGGATTCGATCGGCACGGAATTCGGCGGCCGGCATGAGCTGTACGAGATCAACTATGCCGGCAGCCACGAGGAGATCCGCCGCTACGCCCTGTTCGGCGCGCTCGCGTCCGGCGAGGCGGAGCGGTGGAAGCAGTCCGTCGTATCTTGCATGGCGGAGTACGATCTGGATGGATGGTCGGTCCCGGATTTGATCAATCCGGACGATGTCACCGTGCTGCGACGCTGACCCGCCACCTGGGTTCCACACCCGCCTGGCGGCGAACCCCGCCGGACGAAGCCGGTACTCGTCATGGCTCGGTCACGTCTTGCGCGCAGAATTCGACCCGGATTTCAGCGTCGATGTGCTTCTCGCAATAACAGCCGCATGGATGCCTGCGCATCGGCCAGTGCGATATCGTCGTGCAGCCAAGGTCAGCATTCGCTGCAAAGCAAACAGCGCGTGGGGCCTATTCGCCGAGGTTCTACTCAGTCGCCGACCGGCGGGTGAGGTTCGGCCGCTGGTTGGCGGAACTAGCTGAGGAACCGATTGAGCCGACACTCAGCCTCGCAGGTATAAATGCCAGAGCAGCCGTGATGACCATCAGCCAGGGGCTAGTTCCTTGGCAACAGCCCGAGCACGAGGCGCCAGCGCTCGGTCCGGTCGTCATCGTATTGCCAAGCCGCGAGTTCATGCATGGCCAGGGCGAACGCGCGTGCTTGATGTGGGCACCAATGCAGCAGCCATGTCACTGTCTCGACTTCGCCATTGATTGAGGACGATGCCGCGACGACGCGAGGCTGTACTCCCGATGGAGACGAATCAAACATTGGCTCCCCCTGCCAGTAGGTTGGTGGTTCCCACCCTGGGGCCCTCCCAGAGTGCCTGCCCAATGGGCCTGCAATGTGCCGTAGCCGCTATGACTTTGTTCACATCGGCTCGGCGTACATCTGATCGCCACCGTGGCCAAAGTCGGTGCGAGACAGTCCTTGACGTCCGCGGCGAGCTCATGAGCAGGGCACGTGGACCAGAACGGACCACCATCCGATGGGACCGAGAGGAACAGCTTGGCTTTTACGCGCGCGCGACAGCGTGGATTGCCCCTCGCGTCATCCGGCTGCAATTGGAGACCGGCCTTTTCCTGGTGTCGCGGGCGCCCCGAGATCAGCCGGCATAGCTTGGAAAACTGGATCTGCCTTTATCAGGAGGTGAGTGACTCTGTCGGAGCCGGATTTGACCCCGGCAAGGGTGGCTGCCGCGGTGAAGATCTCTGTTCGGCTACTGTATCTCCTGTTCGAGCCCCAGCTTATGTGGAGCATGTGCTGGGGCGGCGGCTGGGGGAATGCCGCGCGATACTGGAAAGCCCATCGAGCAGAGCCCGGTCCTTTCGGGCTTTCCGCCAACACTTCGGCGTCAGTCCCGGCATGGTGCGTTGCGGCTGACCTGTCGGATGCGAAAGCCGCCGCTGGCGGTCATAGCTTCGGCATGCGGGGCAGCACTTCCTCACCGAACAGCCGCATCGACGCCTGTGCATCGGCGAGCGCGATATCGTTGAAGTTGACCTGCAGCGAGGCGATCTCGAAATCGCCTATCTGCTGACGATAGGTCTCGACAGTATCAAGTATCCGTTGTGGTGTGCCGATCCAGGCGGCGCATTTCTCGACCTGGGTTTCGAAAGTGTCGCGCGACAGCGCGGCGATGATCTTGTCGTAGCCTGGGTAGTCGGTCGAACTTTCGCCGGTCATCCAGTCGGAAGCCGCGGTGACCAGTGACCGCAGATAGCGGTTCAGTGGCTCGCGCGCGATCTGTTCAGCCTTCGTCTGGTCGGCGTGGCAGAGCATGTGGAATGCCAGCATCACTGTGCCGCTGCCGGCATGGCCGGCGCTGCGCCATGCGTCGCGGTAGACGCCGATCAACTCCGCCATCGCGCCGCCGGCCATCGGGATCGCCATGATGCCGTGGCCCGCCGCGCCGGCGCGTTCGAATGACTCCTTCGTTGCTAGTGCGGCGACGTAGAACGGCGGCCGCGGCTGCTGCGTCGGGCGCGGCAGCGACGTGACGTTGTGGAAACTGTGAAAGTGTCCCTGGGAGGTGACGTCTTCCTGCTCCAGCAGCAGCCTCACCTGCTCCATGCCTTCGTCGAAGCGCGCACGGCTTTCGTCGAGCCTGACGCCGAAGCGGGCGAATTCGTGCGGCAGGAAGGCGCGCGCGAAGCCGATGTCGAGCCTGCCGTCGCACAGGGCATCCAGCATGGCGAGCTCGCCGGCGAGCTTCAGCGGATTGTTGAATGCAGGCAGCACCGCACCGGTCACCAGCCGTGCGCGTTTGGTCACCTGTGCGGCGGCAGCGAGGAACACCACGGGGTTGGGGCTGTAGCCGCCGTATGGATGAAAATAGTGCTCCACCGTGCGGACATGGCTGTAGCCGTAGCGGTCGCACAGCGCGACCAGTGACAGCGCGTCCTGCCAGTAGTCGCGTCCCGACTTCACGTCCGGGCCGATATCGGGGAAGAACTGAATGCCGACCTGCATCTGATCAATTCCTGTCGTGGCGTTCGCTCAGCCGGTCGGCCAGCGCCAACAGGACACCGACGAGGCCTATCCCGATGAGGATGGCAAGTCTCCAGCCGGCGTCCTGACTTCTGATGTTCTGGATATGCACGAACGTCTCGAGGATCTGGATTGCGGCAATCGCCACGATCGATCCGAGAAGACGCAGCTTCACGGTCGCGAAATCCATGCCTCCCAGCCAGGTCGGCCGGTCATCCGACGTCGATGCCAGCAGGCGCCCAACAAAATTTTCCCACCCGGCCAGCATGACAATGACCACGAGGTTGGCGACCAGCGACAGATCGACCAGAGTGAGGACGAGAAAGATTGCCTCATTGCTGTCCAACGCGAGATATCCCGGGACGGTCTGCACGAGCATCTGGACAAACTTCACCACCACCAGGCCCAGTGCGATCAGCAGGCCGACATAGATCGGTGCCATGATCCAGCGGGTGGCGAACATAACCCGGCCCAGGTTGCGACGCGTACGCTGCTCGATGACCTCGATCCACGCCGGCGGTCCGTCGCTCATTGCTGCCCCCATTCTACTTAGCAGGGTATCTCAGCCGGGCAGCCGCTCCAACGCCCCGGCGATCAGCTCGAACTGACGGCTGACGCGGGAGACCGCCTCGATGGCCGGCACCGGTCGCGGATCGAGTTGCGTGCTTCCCGCTGCAAGAGCCGCGCCCGAACGAGCGATCCAGTCCCGCCAGGCACGGCAGGCCGGTTGCGGCAGCGCGGTGCGCATGGTTGGGTCGATATTCGTTCAGTGCGATGATGGCGGCAACGGACAGCGCCGCGCGGAAACCTTCCGCCACGCTGAGCGCCTGAAGGTTCAGATGGTCCGATAGCTGCTGAAGGCGGACCCTCAGTGCCCGGTATCAAGCCGCCTTCGCCATGCCCCGCAGCACGTAGTGCAGGATGCCGCCGTGGCGATAGTACGCCACCTCGTCCACCGTATCGATGCGGCAGGTCACAGGCACCGTGTCCACTTTGCCGTCCGGTCGGTGGATCACCAGAGAGAGGTCCATACGTGGCGTGATGGATTTCTCCAGGCCAACGATATCGATCAGCTCCTCGCCGGTGATGCCGAGCGATTTGCGGTCCATGCCTTCCTTGAAGGTCAGCGGCAGAACGCCCATGCCGACGAGGTTTGAGCGATGGATGCGCTCGAAGCTCTCGACGATGACGGCCTTGATGCCGAGCAGCAGCGTGCCCTTGGCGGCCCAGTCGCGCGAGGAGCCGGTGCCGTATTCCTTGCCGCCGAACACAACAAGAGGCACGCCTTCCGCCTTGTAGCGCATCGCCGCGTCGTAGATCGGCATCTCCTCGCCGGACGGCAGGTGCTTGGTCATGCCGCCTTCGACGTTGGTCAGCATTTCGTTGCGGATGCGGATGTTGGCGAACGTGCCGCGCATCATGATCTCGTGGTTGCCGCGGCGCGCGCCGTAACTATTAAAATCCTTCTGCAACACCTGGCGTTCCAGCAGGTAGTCGCCGGCGGGCGACACCTTGCGGATGGAGCCGGCGGGGCTGATGTGGTCGGTGGTGATCGAGTCACCGAGCTCGGCCAAAATACGCGCGCCCTTGACGTCGCCGACCGGCGGCGGGTCCATGGTGATGCCCTCGAAGTAGGGCGGGTTCTTCACGTAGGTCGAGCCGTCGGACCAGCGATAGGTCTCGCTGTCGGTGTCCACCTCGATGGTCTGCCACTGCTTCGGGCCCTTGGTCACCTCGCCGTAGCGTTTGAGGAACTGATCGCGCGAGAGGCAGGCGGCGATGATGTCGGCGATCTCCTTGTTGGAGGGCCAGACGTCGCGCAGGTACACCGGCTTGCCGTCGTTGCCGATGCCGAGAGGGGCGGTGGTGATGTCCTCGGTCATCTTGCCGAGCAGTGAATAGGCCACCACCAGCGGCGGCGAGGCCAGGTAGTTCGCGCGCACGTTGGCATGCACGCGGCCCTCGAAGTTGCGGTTGCCGGACAGCACGGCGACACCGACCAGGCGATTGTCCTCAATCGCATCGACGATTGCGTCTTCCAAGGGGCCGGAGTTGCCGATGCAGGTGGTGCAGCCGTAGCCCACCAAATTGAAGCCGAGCGCATCGAGGTCCGCCTGAAGGCCGGATTTCTCCAGATACTCGGTGACAACCTGCGAGCCCGGTGCGAGCGAGGTCTTCACCCAGGGCTTTGGCCGCAGTCCCTTCGCGTGCGCCTTGCGCGCGACCAGGCCGGCGGCGACCAGCACCGACGGGTTCGACGTGTTCGTGCAGGAGGTGATGGCGGCGATCACCACGTCGCCGTGGGTAATCTCGTAGTTCTTGCCTTCGACCTTCACCTTGGTGTCCACATCGTTGGCCGGAACGCCGAGGCCCTTAGTCAGTTCGGCCTTGAAGGCGGATGACGCATCCTTCAGTGCGACGCGATCCTGCGGCCGCTTCGGGCCGGCAAGGCTGGGGACGACGGTGCCCAAATCGAGTTCCAGCGTGTCGGTGAACACAGGCTCCGGCGAGCCAGGTTCGCGGAACATGCCCTGCGCCTTGAGATACGCCTCGACCAGCGCGATACGGTGTTCGTCGCGGCCGGTCATGTGCAGGTAATCGAGCGCAACCTTGTCCACCGGGAAGAAGCCGCAGGTGGCGCCGTACTCCGGCGCCATGTTGCCCACCGTGGCGCGATCGGCGAGGCCCAGTTCATCCAGGCCGGGGCCGAAGAACTCGACGAACTTGCCCACCACGCCCTTGCGCCGAAGCATCTGCGTCACGGTCAGCACAAGGTCGGTCGCGGTAGCGCCCTCGGGCAGCTTGCCGGTCATGCGGAAGCCGATCACGTCTGGGATCAGCATGGCGATCGGCTGGCCGAGCATGGCGGCCTCCGCCTCGATGCCGCCGACGCCCCAGCCGAGGATGCCGAGACCGTTCACCATCGTGGTGTGGCTGTCGGCGCCGTACAGCGTGTCGGGATAGGCGATCGTCTTGCCGTCGGCGTCGCCGGTCCATACGCACTGGCCGAGGTATTCCAGGTTCACCTGGTGGCAGATGCCGGTGCCCGGCGGAACCACTCGGAAGTTGTCGAATGCGTCCTGGCCCCAGCGGAGGAACTTGTAGCGCTCGCCATTGCGTTCGAACTCGATTTCGACGTTCTTCGCGAGCGCGTCCGGACGGGCGAAGACATCGATCTGGACGGAGTGGTCGATTACCAGATCCACCGGGACCAAGGGATTGACCTTCTTCGGATCACTGCCCAGGCGCGTGATGCCGTCGCGCATCGCGGCGAGATCCACTACCGCGGGGACGCCGGTGAAATCCTGCAGCAAAATGCGGGCGGGCTTGAATGGCACTTCCTTGTCGGAGTGCGCGGCGGGAAGCCAGCCGGCGATCGCCTTCGCGTCGTCCACGGTGTAGCTGGTGCCGTCTTCGAAGCGCAGCACGTTCTCCAGCAGGATCTTCAAGGTCACCGGCAGGCGCGATATGTCGCCGAGTGACTTCGCTGCCTCGACAAGTGAGAAGTAGTCATAGCTCTTGCCCTGCACCGTGAGAGTGCGGCGTGTCTTCAAGGTATCCTGCCCGATCGCTTTCATGGCGGCGCCTTCCGTTGAGCGGCGAAGTTGAGGCGGTATGCCGCAGGTGCAATGGTCCCTGGGCTCGCGGGCTTAGAACACACCAGCCAGCGAGCGTCCACAAGGCGGGGGGCGCTTGTGTTGCAGGCGGCGGGTCTGGCGGCGTTCCGTGGCGAGCGGCTGGTGTTCCGTGACCTCGACTTCGTGGTGGCCGCCGGGGGCGCACTGCTGCTCACAGGGCCCAACGGGTCGGGAAAGACGACATTGTTGCGGCTGCTGGCTGGGCTGCTGCGGCCGGCAGGGGGGACGCTGTTGTGGGACCGCGAGGATGCGCTGGCCGATCTGTCGGTGCACGCGCGGCGGGTGGCGTATGTCGGGCATCAGGATGCGGTGAAGCCTATGTTCACCGCGGCAGAGAACCTGCGGTTCGCGGCGAATTTGAACGGCGGGGCCGTTGGAGAGGCGCTCGGCGCGGTGGGGTTGGAGGAACTCGCGGACCTGCCCGGACGCATGCTGTCCGCGGGACAGCGGCGTCGTCTTACGCTGGCGAGGCTCGCGCTGTCGCACGCGCCACTGTGGTTGCTCGACGAGCCGACGCTTGGATTGGACGCGAGGTCAGTGGAGCGCTTCGGCGCAATGCTGGCGGTGCACCGCAACAGGGGCGGGATAGCGGTTGCCGCGACTCATCTGCCGTTGCCCCTGAGCGATGCCATGCAGCTCTCTCTGCGATGATGGCGCTTCCGAGCGTGAGGAGGGGGCGCTTCAAGTTCCACCGCCCCCTCTCCCCGGCCCCGTCCCGCAAGGGGAGGGGGAGAAGGGTGCGTGGTGATCCGTGACCGCATTTCTCGCGGTCCTGGTGCGCGAACTGCGGCTTTCGCTGCGCCACGGCGCCGATACGCTTGCTGCCGTGCTGTTCTTTCTACTCACCGGGGCGCTGTTCCCACTCGCCATTGGACCCGCTCCCGAAACCCTCGGCCGCATTGCGCCCGGCATCATCTGGGTGTGCGCCTTGCTTGCCGCGCTGTTGCCACTGGACCGCCTGTTCGGTGCCGACTTTGAGGACGGCTCGCTCGACCAACTCATGCTGTGTGGCCTGCCGCCGGCGGCGCTGGCCCTGGCGAAGACCGCGGCGCACTGGCTGATTACGGGCTTGCCGCTGCTGCTTGTGGCCGCGCCGCTGGCGGTCATGCTGCGGATGCCAGAGCAGGCGTTGCCGGCGCTGCTCCTTGGCCTGGCGCCCGGCACGATGCTGCTGTCGCTACTCGGCACCACCGTTGCCGCAATTGTGCTGGGTGCCAGGCGCGGCAGCGTGCTGCTACCGCTCCTCGTGCTGCCGCTGACTACACCGGTACTGATCTTCGGAGTTGCCGCGGCGGATGCCGCATCGGACGGGGTCAGCCCGCAGCCTCATCTGCTCTTGCTCGCTGCACTGTTGGTGGCGGCCCTCCCGCTTTGCCCCGTGGTCGCGGGAGCCGGACTCCGATTCACCAACGAATAGTTGATTACATACCGTAATATATAACCGGAGGTTGCGGCAGCGAATTTCCTGCCATAGCAATTCCTTTATTTCCTCGTTGCATGACCGCCACCCGGTTCGTTAACAGACAAGCGCGAGGAGAATTTTATGACACGAGCGAAATATGGTGCGGCGCGGCAGTCTGACAGACGTGTGCGTGCGGTCCACAAGGGCGCTTCCAATCGGCTGGAAGTCAACCTGACTCATTGACCAGCTTGCGGCTTGAGGCCCCCTAGGGACACGGTGACCCATGGACAGACCTGACATTCTCCTCGACCCGATTCATGCGCCCACGAATGAAAGGGATGTGGAGGCGCTTCGTCGTCTCATCGTTGAGAAGCTCACCTATGCGACCGGGCGGGATCCGCTGGTTGCCGGCGATCGCGACTGGTTCGTGGCGGCGGCGCTGGCACTGCGAGATCGGATCGTCGATCGCTGGCTGCAGAGCACGCGCAACGATACCGCAAAGCAGCACAAGCGCGTTTACTACCTGTCGCTCGAATTCCTGCCGGGCCGGCTGCTGATGGACTCGCTGAACAATGCGGGCCTGACCGAACCGATGCGGCTTGCGCTTGACGAACTGGGGGTGAGCCTCGACCGTCTGCGTTCCACGGAGCCGGATCCGGCGCTCGGCAACGGCGGGCTGGGGCGCTTGGCCGCCTGCTTCATGGACAGCATGGCCAGCCTCCGCATTCCTGCCCACGGCTTCGGCATTCGCTACAATCATGGGCTGTTCCAGCAGGTGATGCGGGATGGCTGGCAGCATGAGTATCCGGAGAACTGGTTGTCCTTCGGCAATCCGTGGGAGTTCGAGCGGCCCGATATCAACTACAAGGTGGGCTTCGGCGGACGGGTGGACGTTGTCCCAGCTTCGAACGGCACGTCAGCGTCCGTCTGGCATCCCAATGAGACGGTGAACGCCATCGCTTACGACACGCCCGTCGTCGGCTGGCGTGGCAGGCACGCAAACACGCTGCGGCTGTCGTCGGCGCGGGCGCCTGACCCGTTGGAGCTGGAGACCTTCAATCGCGGTGATCATGTCGGGGCGCTGGCGGCGCGCGCGCGAGCGAACTCTATTTCGCAGATCCTCTATCCCAGCGATGAGACGCCGGCTGGTCAGGAGCTGCGGCTGCGTCAGGAGTATTTCTTCTCCTCGGCATCGTTGCAGGACCTGCTGCATCGGCATATCCGCCAGTACGGCGAGCTGCACAATCTGGCGGACAAGTGTGCCATCCAGCTCAACGATACCCATCCGGCGATCGTTGTCGCCGAGCTGATGCGCCTGCTGGTCGACGAGCACCAATTGGCATGGGACGAGGCGTGGCGGATCACCCGCGACACCATCTCGTACACCAATCACACGCTGCTGCCGGAGGCTCTGGAAACCTGGCCGGTCCCACTGATGGAGCGTCTGCTGCCGCGCCACATGCAGATCATCTACGAGATCAACAAGCTGCATCTCGACGCATTGGTCGGGCGACCGGATGTGCCTGATCCGTCCCAAGTGTCCTTGATCGATGAGCACGGCGAGAGGCGGGTGCGCATGGGCACGCTGGCCTTCGTCGGTTCGCACAAGGTAAACGGCGTGTCCGCGCTGCACACCGAGCTGATGCGGTGCACCGTATTCCGATCGCTGCACCAGCTTTATCCTGACCGCATCGTCAACAAGACCAACGGCATCACCTTCCGGCGCTGGCTGCACACCGCCAATCCGCGTCTGACCACCGTGCTGTGCGATGCGGTCGGACCGCAGGTTCTGGATGACGGGATGGCACTGGAAAATCTGGTGCCGCTGGCGGACGATACGGCCCTTCACGAGCGACTGATCGCGGTGAGGCGCGCCAACAAGACGGCGCTGGCCGCACTGATCGCCGAGAGGCTGGACATCACGATCGACCCGGACGCGCTCGTTGATGTGCACATCAAGCGGATTCACGAATACAAGCGGCAGCTGCTGAACATCCTTGAGACGATTTCGCTATACCTCGCGATGCGCGCCCAGCCGACACGGAACTGGGTGCCACGAGTGAAGCTCTACGCCGGCCGGGCGGCTGCCAGCTACAAGCGTGCCAAGCTGATCATCAAGCTGATCCACGATGTGGCGAACGTGGTGAACCACGATCGAACAGTGCGCGATCAACTGAAGGTCGTGTTTGTGCCGGACTACAATGTCAGCCTGGCCGAAATGATCATCCCCGCGGCGGATCTTTCCGAGCAGATCTCGACCGCCGGCATGGAAGCGTCTGGCACAGGCAACATGAAACTGGCGCTGAACGGCGCATTGACCATCGGCACGCTCGACGGGGCCAATCTGGAAATCCTCGACCGGGTTGGCGCGGACAACATGTTCACCTTCGGCCTGACCGCAGGGCAGGTTGAGGAGCGCCGTTGGCAAAACGGTCCGCCCTCGGTTCCGTCACAGGCGCTGCAACAGGTGCTGGACGTGATCGGTTCAGGCCTGTTCTCGCCTGACGAACGCGACCGCTATCGCGATCTGGTCGCCGATCTGACTTCGAGCGACTGGTTCATGGTGGCCGCCGACTTCGACGCCTATGCGGACACGCAATGGAAGGTCGCGACACGGTGGTGCGACCGGCGCGCCTGGTGGCGTTCGAGCGTGCTGAACACCGCGCAGATGGGCTGGTTTTCGTCTGACCGCACCATCCGCGAGTACGCCAAGGACATCTGGGGCGTACCGGTGACAGCCGTCGGGTAGGCACTCCCACGGGCGTGGCCTATCGTCCTGCGGGACATGGCAGCAGCACGCTTCACCGCAGTCTATCGCATCCGGTCGGACGCGGCTTCGATTGAGGCGCGCGCGCAGTCGATAGCGATCGAACAGAGCGTGGAGATGCCGCTCTCCGCCATCGTCGAGCAGGAGATCCTGCGCGACATCGTGGGCGTGGTCGAAGCGATCGAGAACCGTGGCGACGGGGTCTTTGACGTGCGTATCGGCCTGGCCACCGCCACGACGGGCGGCGATGCCGGGCAGTTCCTCAACATGGCGTTCGGCAATACCTCGCTGCACGAGGACGTCGTGCTGCTGGACGTGGATGTTCCCGCCGACCTTGCTGCCGCATTCGGCGGCCCACGGCATGGCATCGATGGCCTGCGCCGGCGAGCCGGCGCGTTCGGCCGAGCGCTGACCTGCTCGGCGCTGAAGCCGCAGGGCGTGCCGGCGGCGCGGCTGGCGCAACTGGCGGAACAGTTTGCCCGCGGCGGAATCGACTTCATCAAGGATGATCACGGCCTGGCGGAGCAGGCCTATTCGCCGTTCGCCGAACGTGTCGCCGCGATCGCCGGCAGCGTCGGCCACACGCGATATGTGCCCAGCCTGTCGGGCGATCTCGACGCTATGCGGCGCCAGATCGACGTCGCCCTGGCGCATGGCATCGACACGGTGATCATCGCACCGATGCTTGCCGGCTGGTCCACGATGCAGACGCTGGTGAAGCGATATCCGGAGGTGGCGTTCTTCGCACATCCGACCATGGGCGGCGCGGCGCGCATTGCATCGGACCTGCTGATCGGCAAGCTGTTCCGCGTACTCGGCGCCGACGCGGTGATCTTCCCCAGCCATGGCGGCCGCTTCGGCTACACGCCGGAAACCTGTCGGCGACTCGCCGAACAGGCGCGGCGGCCGTGGGACGGCATCCGTGCCAGCGTGCCGGTGCCCGCCGGCGGCATGACGCTGGAGCGGGTGCCCGAGATACTTGACTTCTATGGACCGGACGCGATGTTGCTGATCGGCGGGAGCCTGCTCGCCGCGCGTGAGCGGCTGGCCGAGGAGACTGCCGCGTTTATCAGAGCGGTCGCACAGCACAGCTATCGGTGATTGCGCATGGACCTTGAACAGTCGACCCTATTTCGCGCCTTCCACGACTATCGTTGGGACGAGGTGACCTGCCTGCCCTACAAGGAGGAAGGTGCGGCGCCATTTAAAGCGATCTCTCGCCAGGTGCTGTTCTCCGAAGCGAAGCTTGGTTGCGAGCTGCGCTATTTCGAAATGGCGGCCGGCGGCTACTCGACGCTCGAACGCCATGAGCACATGCACGCGGTGATGATCCTGCGCGGGCGGGGAGAGTGCCTGGTCGGAGACGAGGTGCGGGCGGTAGAGCCGTTCGACCTTGTCAGCATCCCGTCCCTGGCATGGCACCAGTTTCGCGCCACAGAGGGCGAGCCGCTCGGGTTCCTCTGCATGGTGAATGCGCTGCGCGACCGGCCACAGTTGCCGAACGAGGAGGAACTGGCGGCGCTGAAGGCGAACCCAGCGCTCGCGGCGTTTCTGGCGCGATAGGGAGGGCCGAGTACTCTTCACGGGCACGTCGTCGACCGTGAAGAACGCTGATCACGGGGCCTGAGGACTCGCTTGGGTGGCGAGTTCCAAGGCCCCGTCGCTTCGGTCCCGGCTTCCTACAGTGAGTGGAGCGTCAATCACCCAGTGCCCGGTCGATCTTCCGCCCCGCGCTCTGCGCTGGGCCCTGGGGTGGATTGAGGGTGTCGCCAATCCGCTGACCAGCATTGTCCAGATTCTGGCCGGCTCGTTCGGCTGGCCCTTCCTGATGGCAGGCACCGAGGCAGAGGGTGATCACAGCCAACGCCGGCAGCAGAATTCGCATTGTGTCTTTGTCCTTTGTGCGCCCGAGACGCCCGAACGCAATTGACCGGCACAAGTTCCCGAAGCATCGGATGCGCGGTGGCGTCCGAAATCGCACCACAGCGCCGGATTGAAAGTTGGCGCGGCTGTCGTTACACGAAACGCATGGAAGCCCGCGCCGCAACCCCGCGCGACCGAATTGCTCGCTACCGGGCCGCACAGCGGGCACGTGGCCTGCGGCCATTCGTGCTTTGGCTGCCAGACGTGAACGATCCGGACTACCAGGCGCGCGTCGCTGATGAATGCAGGCGGCTCGCACGGCTGACCCGGGAGGAGCAGGATCTGGCCAGCGGGTTCGCGCGGCTTGCGGCGCGGTCGGAGGGATGGCGCTAGACCCGGGAGACGTTCGACGGGGCGTGGTTGTGCTCATTCGACTTCCAAGAGACAAGGCGCGGCCCGCTGTGGTGGTCCGCTCGGATCTGTTGGCCGAACTCTCCTATGCGACGGTACTGCCGATCACGACGGAGCTGCGCGCAGACATCAGCATGCGGATCGAAGTGGTTCCGAGTATGGAGAACGGTCTGCGCGAACTGTCGCAGGTGATGGTGGACTGGCCGCAGACGGTGCGGGCATCAGATATGGGCGAGGCGATTGGCCACCTTGATGCGGCCACCATGCGCGACATCACGCGGCAGATGGCGGTACTGTTGGGCATCGGCTACGGCAGCGGGAGGCGTAGCGGATCGCGTCGCGGCACATCTCCGGCGCGGTGACGGCCGTCCGCCCCGGCGTCCGTGTCGAATGGAGGTCGCTGGCAGGTGCACGGGATTCCCCTGAGGACCTGGGGAAGCAACTGCGCCAGGCAGCGCACGATCCGCCACACGACGTCATGCGACGCAGGGCGGCATCCACGTCTTCTCGTGGTGCGAGCAGCAAAGACCTGCGTCGGCATGACGGAATGAATGAACCATCGCCATATGCGACGGACGACTGCCTCACCGCGCGAGCGGCCGGTACTTGATCCGATGTGGCTCTGTCGCGTCGGCGCCGAGCCGGCGCCGCTTGTCTTCCTCGTAAGCCTCGAAGTTGCCCTCGAACCATTCCACGTGGCTGTCGCCCTCGAACGATAAGATGTGCGTTGCCAGGCGGTCGAGGAACCAGCGGTCGTGACTGATGATCACCGCGCAGCCGGCGAACTCGATCAGAGCATCTTCCAGCGCGCGCAGCGTATCCACATCGAGATCGTTGGTCGGCTCGTCGAGCAGGATCACGTTGTGTTCGGTCTTCAGCATCTTCGCCAGATGCACCCGGTTGCGCTCGCCGCCTGAGAGAAGTCCGACCTTCTTCTGCTGATCCGGCCCTTTGAAGTTGAACGCGCCCACGTACGCACGAGACGGCACGCCACGCTTGCCGAGGTAGATGAGGTCCTCGCCGCCGCTGATCTCCTGCCACACGTTGTTGTTGGCGTTCAGGCTGTCGCGCGATTGATCGACATAGCCCAGCTTCACCGTCTCGCCGACGCGGAGCGCGCCGGCATCGGGGTGCTCCTGGCCGATGATCATGCGGAACAGCGTCGTCTTGCCCGCGCCGTTCGGGCCGATCATCCCGACGATCCCACCAGGCGGCAGGCGGAAGTTCAGGTCATCGATCAGCAGGTTGTTGCCGTAGCCCTTGCGCAGTCCCTCGGCCTCGATCACCACGTTGCCCAGGCGCGGGCCGGGCGGGATGACGATCTCGGCCACACCGGCGACCTGCTCCTGCGAGCGCGTCAGCATCTCCTCATAGCGCTGGATGCGCGCGCGGTTCTTCGCCTGTCGGGCGCGCGGCGAGGCGGCAATCCATTCCTGCTCCATCGCGAGCGCACGCTGGCGGGCGCTTTCCTCCTTCTCCTCCTGTTGCAGCCGCTTGCGCTTCTGCTCGAGCCAGGATGAGTAGTTGCCCTCGAACGGATAGCCGCGGCCGCGCTCGATCTCCAGGATCCAGCCGGTGACGTTGTCGAGGAAGTAGCGGTCGTGGGTGACGATCATCACCGTGCCGGCGTAGTCGCGCAGCGTATGCTCCAGCCAGGCGACACTTTCGGCATCGAGGTGGTTGGTGGGCTCGTCGAGCAGCAGCAGGTCGGGCTTCTCCAGCAGCAGCCGGCACAGCGCGACACGCCGCCGCTCGCCCCCCGAGAGAGTGGTGATTGGGGCCTCCGCAGGCGGACAGCGCAGCGCGTCCAGCGCGATATCCACGCGCCGGTCCAGGTCCCACCCTTCCCCGGCGTCGATCTTCGTCTGAAGGTCGGCCTGCTCGCCGAGCAGCTCGTTCATCTCCTCATCGCTCATCGGCTCGGCGAACTTCTCCGAGATCTCATTGAACCGGCTGAGCGCTGCCTTCAGGCCGGCGAACGCCTCCTCGACGTTCTCGCCCACGGTCTTCTCCGGATCGAGCTGCGGCTCCTGCTCCAGGTACCCGACGCGCACGCCTTCGGCGGCCCAGGCCTCGCCGCCGAAATCCGTGTCGATCCCGGCCATGATCTTCATCAACGTGGATTTGCCGGCCCCGTTGATGCCGAGCACACCGATCTTCACCCCTGGCAGGAAGGCGAGCGTGATGCCGCGAAACACCTCGCGGCCGCCTGGAAAGGACTTGGTCAGATCCTTCATCACATAGACGTACTGATAGCTGGCCATGGCCCCATCCCCTCGAATGCGCGCGAGGTTCTAGGTGGGGGCTAGGCCCCGCTCAATACCAGTGGTGCTGCCGCCAGAACGTGACCGCATTGTCTGCGGTGCCGTAGCGCTGCTGGATGTAGCGGATGCCGCCCTGGGCCTCTTCCACCGCGTTGCCGAACGAGCCTGCGCCGTTCGGGTTCAGGTGGTAGTTCGCCGCGGTCAACTGGAAGAGACCGCGCGCCGAATGCACGGGGTTCTTGGCGTTGACCTGGCCGCCCGACTCCTGCGCCATGATGAAGCGCAGACCCGATTGCCACGACGACGGCACGCCTTCCAGCGTCATTGCGTGCGTCAGCGCCGCGTCCGCTTGCGCCGGAATGGCGGAATCCGGCTTCTCGACCCAGTTCGGATGCGCCATCGTCAGCGGCACACGCAGCGCCGCCGTCTGGAAGCCCGAGCTGGCCCCCGGGGTGGCGCGCGGCGAGCGTGCCCCCGCCATTGCTGCGGCGAGCACATGATGGAACGCCAGGGCGCCATGCCGCCACGCGCCGCTTGCTGCTTGACCGCCGTGGCGGCCGTTGGCAGCGCGCGAAGCAGTCAGCCCAAGGCGCACCGCGTCGGCCATCCGCGCAAGCTAGCGCTGGATTCCTTTCCACCCGGTTATCAGGATCGCGTGCTGCATCGCACGAGGCCTTGGCCTGCAAACTAACTTGACCGTATGTAAAGCCCATGCCCGACCGTACCTGGACGGTTCTCGTGGTTGAAGCCGAACACCCCGCGCGGGGCCTGATCGCGGGATGTCTGGACGAGGATTACCGGGTGCTGACAGCGACCTCCGGGGGCGCCGCACTTGAAATCCTGAGAGCGGAAGAGAGTGATCTGGTCCTCTGCGATCAGGTGCTGCCCGACATGACCGGCGTTGAGTTCTTCAGTCAGATCCGCGTCGCCAACCCGGAAGCCATTCGCGTCCTGGTCACCGAATGCCGCGATCCTGACGAGGTGATCCGCTCGATCAACGAGGCCGCAGTCTACCAGATCATCTCCAAGGCCTGGCAGTCGGACCAACTTCGCCTGCTCATCCGGCGAGCACTGGAAAGCCGGGAACTGGCCCGCCTGCACCGCTACCTCAGCCGCGAGCTGAAGTTCGCCGATGAGGTATTGCGTCAGCAGAACGGCAAGATGACGACGCAACTGCAGAGCGCCTATGAGTTCGACAAGCTGGTATTCGCCAGCGACAGCATGATCGAGGTCTGCAACTTCGCGCGCCAGGCGGCGGCGACCGATCTGCCGGTGCTGATCCAGGGGGAGACCGGCACCGGCAAGGAGCTGATGGCCCGCGCGGTGCACTTCTTCAGCGGCCGCAATAGGTATCCGTTCCTGGCACAGAACTGCGCGGCACTGCCGGACGAGCTGCTTCACTCCGAGCTGTTCGGCCACAAGCGCGGGGCCTTCACCGGGGCGATCGGCGACCGGCTGGGCCTGTTTGCCGCGGCCGACGGCGGCACCGTGTTCCTCGACGAAATCGGCGACGTGTCGCAGGCGTTCCAGGTGAGCCTGCTGCGGCTGCTGCAGGACGGCGAGGTCAAACCGCTGGGCAGCCAGGTGACCAAGCACACCAATGTCCGGATCATCGCCGCGACCAACCAACGGCTCAAGGAACTGGTCGAGCGGAACCGGTTCCGTCGCGATCTGTATTTCCGCCTCAGGGGCTTCGAGCTGAACCTGCCGCCGTTGCGCGACCGGGTGGAGGATATCCCGATCCTGGCGGAGCACGCGGCGACAAAATACGCGAAGTCGATCAATCGCAGGATCGCCGGCGTCTCCGCCGAAGTCTTGCGTCGGCTGCGTGCACACCCGTTTCCAGGCAACGTGCGCGAGTTGGAGAATGAGGTGCGGCGCATGGTCGCGCTGGCCGCGGACGGCGAATTCCTGTCGTTGAAACACATGTCACCGGAATTTGCCCGGCTCAATCCTGAAATCGGCGGCCAGGCCAGGATGCCGGGGTTCCTGAAGGGCAAAGCGACGCTGAAGGCCAAGGTCGAGGCGCTGGAGGCGCAACTCGTGTCCGAGGCGCTGCTGCGGAACAAGTGGAACCACAGCCGCGCGGCAGTCGAACTCGGGATTTCACGCGTCGGGCTGGCCAACAAGATCAAGCGCTACAATCTCGATCGGGTTACCACCCACTAGCACTGGAGCGAAGGATGTCGGCCGACAGGCAAGGGAGACCGGTTCCCCACGCCAACGCCTCGTTCAAGGATCTCGGCACGACGAAGCTGGCGCAGCAACTGGGTCTGACCGAGGAACAGACCAACGGCCACTGGTGCAGCCGGTGCCAGGGCATCTGGTTCGGCTCCACGCTGGAGGCCGAATGCCCCGTGTGCGGCAACCGCAAGGGCTGACACCTTTCCACTCCCTCTCCCGCGAGTCGGGAGGGGTGTATTGGGCGCCCGCTCCACTAGCTTCAGTTGCAAAGCAGGTTTGCAAATCGCCTACTGCTGTAAACCAACTTCGCAGCCATCATTCCCGCGGATCGGCCAGCGACTCAGACGAAGCCGTTGAAATCGCCAGGAACTTCGATCGCGCCTTGGCTGGCTCAGAATTTGCTGAGTCAACCTCGCCAGCGCGACAAAACATTGGGAGGAGGGCGAAATGGCTAACCTGCTTTGGCTTCAGGGCGGTGCGTGCTCCGGCAACACCATGTCCTTCCTGAACGCAGACGAGCCCAGCGCCTGTGACCTCGTGACCGACTTCGGCATCAACATCCTCTGGCATCCATCGCTCGGCATGGAGCTGGGCGACAACCTGCAGAAGATCCTGCGCGACTGCGTCTCCGGCGCCATCCCGCTCGACATCTTCGTGTTCGAGGGCACGGTGGTGAACGCGCCAAACGGCACCGGCAACTGGAACCGCTTCGCCGGCCGGCCGATGAAGCAATGGGTTCGCGACCTGTCAGACGCCGCGCAGTTCGTGGTGGCGATCGGCGATTGCGCGACCTGGGGCGGGATTCCGGCCACCGCGCCCAACCCGTCGGACTCGCAGGGCCTGCAATTCCTGAAGCGCGCCCACGGCGGATTCCTGGGCGCCGACTTCACCTCGAAGGCCGGTCTGCCAGTCATCAACATCCCCGGCTGCCCGGCGCATCCCGACTGGATCACCCAGATCGTCGTCGCGGTCGCGACCGGCCGCGCCGGCGACGTCAGCCTGGACGATTTGCAGCGGCCAAAGACGTTCTTCCAGAGCTTCACGCAGACCGGCTGCACCCGCAACATGCATTTCGCCTACAAGGTCTCGGCAACCGAATTCGGTCAGCGCAAAGGCTGCCTGTTCTACGACCTGGGCTGCCGCGGCCCGATGACTCACTCGCCGTGCAACCGCATCCTGTGGAACCGCCAGTCCTCGAAGACTCGGTCGGGAATGCCCTGCCTGGGCTGCACCGAGCCGGAGTTCCCGTTCTTTGATCTGGCGCCGGGTACGGTGTTCAAGACACAGACCGTGATGGGCGTGCCGAAGGACCTGCCACAAGGCATCGACAAACGTGGCTACATCGCGCTGACGGGAGCCGCCAAGAATGCTGCTCCGGCCTGGGCCGAACAGGACATGTTCGTGGTCTGACGCCGCCAAACAGACAGGAAACCGAGCAATGCCAGTACAGACACTCGACATTTCGCCGGTTGGTCGCGTGGAAGGCGATCTCGATGTGCGTGTCGATATCGAGAACGGCGTGGTGACCAACGCGTGGACGCAGGCCGAGCTGTTCCGTGGCTTCGAGATCATCCTGCGCGACAAGGACCCGCAGGCTGGCCTGGTCGTGACGCCGCGGGCCTGCGGCATTTGTGGTGCGTCGCACCTGACGTGCGCTGCCTGGGCACTGGACACCGCATGGCAGACCGAGGTTCCGCGCAACGCGATCCTGGCGCGCAACCTGGGTCAGATCACCGAGAGCCTGCAAAGCCAGCCGCGCTATTTCTACGGCCTGTACGCGATCGACATGACGAACAAGAAGTATCGCGCCAGCAGCTTCTACGAGGAGGCGGTGAAGCGCTTCGCGCCGTTCACCGGCAAGTCGTACGAAACCGGCGTCACCGTGTCGGGCAAGCCGGTCGAGATCTACGCGCTGTTCGGCGGCCAGTGGCCGCATTCGAGCTTCATGGTGCCGGGCGGCGTGATGTGCGCTCCCACCCTGTCCGATATCACCCGTGCATGGTCGCTGCTGGAGTACTACAAGAATACCTGGCTGGAACCGGTCTGGCTCGGCTGCTCGATCGAGCGCTACGAGCAGATCAGGACCTACGACGACTTCATGGTCTGGCTGGATGAGAGCCCGGCGCACGCGGACTCCGATCTGGGGTTCTATTGGCGCATGGGCCTGGACGTCGGCCTCGACCAGTACGGCGGAGGCGTCGGCAAATACGTCTCCTGGGGCTATCTGCCGCACGAGGACAAGTATCAAAAGCCCACTATCGACGGCCGCAACGCTGCGCTGATCATGAAAAGCGGCGTGTATGACGGCAAGACCGACTCGCATACGCTGATGACTCAGGAGCGGGTGCGCGAGAACACCAGCCACTCCTGGTACGACGAGGGCGTTGCGGACGTGCATCCGTACGACCGCACGACGCGCCCTGTGCAGAACAACGACACGGACTTCGACAAGAAATACAACTGGTCGACCGCCGTGCTGCATAACGACTTCGGGCGCCTCGAGGCCGGTCCGTTCGCGCGGCAGATGGTGGCCGGTGGCCGGCACGGCGAAGCCTGGCAGCACTATGACGGCCTTATCCTCGACATGTACAAGAAGATGGGCGGCCCCAGCCTGCACCTGCGCCAGATCGCTCGGATGCACGAAACCGTTAAGCTGTACCGGCAGGCCGAGCACTGCCTGCGTGAGTTCCGCCTGAGCGATCCGTGGTACATCAAGCCGCGCGAGCGCGACGGCCGCGGCTGGGGTGCGACCGAGGCGATCCGCGGTGCGTTGTGCCACTGGATCGAGCTCAAGGACGGCAAGATCAAGAACTACCAGATAGTCGCACCGACCACCTGGAACGTCGGTCCGCGCGATGCCAACAGCCACCTCGGGCCGATCGAGCAGGCGTTGATCGGCGCGCCGATCGCCGATCCGCGCGATCCCGTGGAGGTGGGGCACGTCGCTCGGTCGTTCGACTCGTGCCTCGTGTGTACCGTGCATGCCCATGATGGAAAGACCGGAAAAGAACTGGCTCGGTTCCGTGTCGGCTAGCAGCCCGAACCGAACGCCGTCGCTTGCGGAAGCCGCTGGTGAGGGGTGCCTCTCCTGACGCACCCTCTCCTCCACGCAGAGGGGACAAGGCATGACCACGGAGAAGGAGTCCGCGCTCCGAGCGTTTATCGGGAAGCTCCTGGCCGACGGCCTGAAGACCCTGACCGAGCCATTTCCCGAGACCAATCGCGAATTCGGCAATCTTCTGGTCGCGCTACGCGAACTTCCGCCGGACGATCTCGAAGCGAAGCTGGTACTGTCAGGCTTTACCGATCGTCCGTATGGTCCGGACCAGATGCGCTGCCAGGAATGCATGTACTACCTGGTGCACCGCAAATGGTGCGACCTGCCGGAGCTCGCGGTACCAGTGGAGGCCGACTGGTACTGCCGGCTCTGGCGGATCTAGCCGCGCCATGTTGACGATCATCGGCTGCGGCAATTCAACCCGCTCCGACGACGGGGTTGGCGTGTTCGTCGCTCAGGCGTTGCAGGCGCGTCTGCGGGAAAATCCGCGCGACGATGTGCGTGTGTTCGATGCCGGTACGTCCGGGATGGAGGTGATGTTCCAGGCGGCTGGAACGCGGCAACTGATTGTCATCGACGCGGCAAGCAGTGGGTCGACACCTGGCGCCATCTTCAAGTTGCCTGGCGCAGAGCTGGAAGCGGAGCGTTCACCCAGTTTCAGCCTGCATGATTTTCGCTGGGACCACGCACTTGCCGCCGGACGGAAGATTTACCGCGAACGTTTCCCGACCGATGTCACCGTCTACCTGATCGAGCTGCAGAGCGTTGCGTTCGGGTTGGAACTCAGTGGGCCTGTTCTTGCGTCGGCGACGCGCGTGATCGCGGAAATTCAACGCACGATCGATGACTATGTCGCATGCTGACGACGGCCCGATGATCAGCATCCGGCGCGGCAACATTCATCTCTCGCGGGAGCTATGCGATGCGCATCTGCCGGATGTCGGCGCGGTTGCTCTGCTTGCCCGCGACGACACAGTGTTGATCGTGCCGCTCGCACGGCAATCGGCAGGCGGTCTGTTGCTGAAGATCCGCAATGCGCGCGGCGACCGCGTGGTGCATGCGCAGGAATTCCTGCGCGCGAGGGGGCTGCCCGAAGATTTCGAGGAACGCCAGTTTCCGGTCCACTGGGTCGCCGAGCTGGAGGCGCTGGCGATCCTGGGGTTACCGCAAGTGCAAACTTGCTTTGCACAGTGATAAAGTGTTTGGCGGCTAGCTGGATCGCGTCTTAAGCTGATCGCAATAACATCGCCTCAATGAATGCGACGACCCTGGGGAGGATGCGGTGGGGCCAACGCTACCCGAAGCACAATTCGATGCCGCGCTGAGGGCGGTCGATGCTGAGGCAGAGACCGCCGAGGAGAAGGCGGAAATGCTCATGGAGATCGCCATGGGC
>Ga0210395_10000654_pt1 | contig 26611 bp, 23 predicted proteins | sample IncBWH4OmetaG_FD_150861 | JGI IMG/M metagenome (GOLD analysis project Ga0210395, IMG submission 150861) | Forest soil microbial communities from Barre Woods Harvard Forest LTER site, Petersham, Massachusetts, United States - Inc-BW-H-4-O ... | reverse complement strand
CCCGCGACCTACAGCAGTCCTACAGCAACACGAGCGACGTTCTGGTAAAAATCCCCAACATCATCGACGGCATCGGTCGCTCCAACCTGCTCCCGCGGCAGACTCGCGAACACCGCCTGCATCTCGCCGAAACCATCAGCCACGAAGGCAGCCGCAATTCCTGGAAGTTCGGCGGCGACGGCCTGCTCACCTGGATCTACGATTTTTTCCCCAGCCAGCAGAGCGGCGAATATCTTTTCTATCCCATCAAGGTCGATCCTTTCACTTTCCAGCCCATGGAGGCCGGACTCTACCTCACCCCCCTGCGCGCCTACGCTCACGAGGTCCCGCATTATTATCTGCAAAACTTCGGCAGCGCCGCGTCGAACCCCAATACCAACGAATATGCCGCTTTCGCCCAGGACACAATCCGCGTCACCGATCGCCTAGCCCTGAATCTCGGCGTGCGCTGGGACCTGCAAACTTTTACGACTGCTGGACTGCTCTCCAACCCGCTGTTCCCACCCTCCGGCAAAGTTCCTTTCCAGCCCTACAACTTCGCCCCGCGCGCCGGATTCGCCTACTCCTTCGGCAAAACTCGCCCGCTCGTCGTGCGCGCCGGATACGGCATCTTCTTCGTCCGCATTCCCCAGATTTATAATTCCGTCATCCAGACTGACAACGGTATCACCGACTCGAGCCTCTTCCTCAACAACACGAACTACTACGACCACCAGGTTTTCCCCAGCTATCCCAACGCGCTGGTGAGTTGTCCGCTCAACTCCCAGACCTGTGCGCTTCCCGCTGGATTCACCCAAGGTGTTACCAACAATCTCTCCGCCTTCGCCCCCAACTTTGTGACTCCGCGCGTGCAGCAAGCCAACCTCACGCTGGAAAAAGAAGTAGCTGCGCAAACCACGTTGTCGTTGTCGTTGCTCACGGTTCGCGGCGAACACCTCATCCGCGCCCTCGACGTCAATCTTCCACAACCCACCGCGTTGAACTATCCCATCTTCGACTCCACCGGATCCATCTTCCAGGGCGGCTTCTACACCGTCGACTCCTTCGCCACCTGGCAGTTCACCCAGTCGCTGACCTGCCCATTTCCACCCTGCATCAATCCGCTGGGCCGGCCCATCGCGCAACTCGGCGCCATCAACGAATTTCAGAGCGCCGCTTCCAGCTATTACAACGGAGCTACGCTCTCCATCAATCGCCGCGTCACCCGCGGCACCTACCTGCGCATTTCGTTCACCTACGCCCATGCCCTCGACGACGGCCAGGACGCTCTGGTCGCCGGACAGCCCGCCACCGTGCAGAATTCCTATGTCCCCAGTGCCGAGCGTGGGCCCAGCGTGACCGACCAGCGCGATCGCCTGGTTGCCGCTTTTTCAACCGAGCCGCACCCGTTTCATCGCGGCCACGAACTTCTCGGCCACATCTTTAATGACTTCAAAATTTCCACGGTCGTCAACTACGGCAGCGGACGCCCCTTCAGCGCCACCGTTACCGGCGATCCCAACCAGGACGGCAACGACCTCAACGACCGTCTCCCCGGCTACACCCGCAACGCTTTCACCGGCCCCGACTACTTCACCGCCGACCTCCGCCTCACCCGAACCGTACGTCTCCACGAACGCTACAAACTCAATTTCGTCGCCGAATCCTTCAACCTGTTCAACCGCGACAACCAGCGTGTCACCATCACCTCCAACGGCCTGGTTTCTTCAGCGTCAACCTTCGTGCAAAGTTCCGTCACCACCACCATCGCTCCTTATCCCGGCTACTACGAGTTACCCAGCAACTTCACCAAACCCAACGCCGCCTACGCCCCGAGGCAAGTTCAGTTGGCGCTGAAATTTATCTTCTGACAGCCGCAGCCAACGGAGAAGTCTGGATGATATTTTGAAATTGTCATCCCGACCGAAGCTTCTCGCTCCCGAAGGGAACGAGAAGCGCAGTGGAGGGATCTGCTGTTTTCCGCCGCTACGAACAGGTTAGAAGCTCGATTAGCTTCCGCCGATTTGACCGCCCCCTTGCCCACATCTAGAATCGCCTGACAACAGCGGGGTTCTCATGAAACGTCTTGCCTGGTTACTGCTCTTTTCTTTCCTCTGCACTTTCGCCGCATTCGCCGACGACGATCAAGACAAAGACCATCATCATCACGAAGATCTCACCGAGACTCAACTCGGCACAGTCCATTTCCCCATATCGTGCGCCGCGTCCGTGCAGAAGCCCTTCACCCGCGGAGTCGCACTGCTGCATTCGTTCTGGTACGAAGAAGCCGAAAAGGAATTCCTCGACATCGCCAAAGACGATCCGCGCTGCGCCATGGCCCATTGGGGAATCGCGATGAGTATTTGGCATCAGTTGTGGAATGAGCCAGACGCCAGCGTGATCGCCCGCGGCCTGAACGAGGCGAACACGGCAAGGAAGTTGTCCGCGAAGGCTACGCCGCGCGAGACTGCCTACATCGCTGCTATCACTTCCTTTTACAGCGACTCCGAGAAGTCCGACCACGCCGCCCGCGCCAAAGCCTACTCCGAAGCAATGAAAAACGTCTATGCGGCTTATCTCGACGATCACGAAGCCGCAGTATTCTACGCACTCTCGCTGCTGGCCTCCGAGCCGCACGCAGACGCAACCTTCACCAATCGCAAACAAGCCGCCGCGATTCTCGAGAAGCTCTTCGCTACCGAACCCGACCATCCCGGAGTCGCGCACTACCTGATCCACGCCTACGACAAGCCGCAACTGGCGCAGCTGGGCATTCCCGCCGCCCGCCGTTATGCGCAGGTCGCACCCGCCGCTCCCCACGCTCTGCACATGCCCTCGCACATTTTCGCCCGCGTCGGCCTCTGGCAGGACGACATCAACTCCAACCTCGCCTCCGTCACCGCCACGCGAAAAACTGCCGCAATGGGGATGGGCGGCGAAGGTCACCAGTTCCACGCCATGGATTTTCTCGTCTACGCCTACCTGCAAAGCGGACGCGAAGCCGACGCGGCCAAAGTGATCGACGAAATCAGAGCCATGCCGAAGATGGAGTCGATGTATGGCCACGACTTCGATCCGCAAACCAACGCCCTCAGCGCTTTCCCTGCGATGTACGATCTCGAGCTGCGCCACTGGTCGGAGGCAGGCGCCCTGAAGCCAGTTCCCGGCGCTCTCGACGGCGATCTCGAGATCACTTACTGGGCGAGCACCATCGGCGCGGCCCGCGGTGGCGACCTCACGCAGGCGCACAAAAATCTGCGCGAGATCGAGAGTTTGCGTCAGAAGGCGCTTGCCGACAAGAAAGCCGACTTAGCGGAAACCTGGCTGCGGGACTATCACGAAGCCGAAGCCTGGATTCTGCACGCCGAAGGCGAAGACGACAAAGCCGCGGCCATGTTGCGCACCATCGCCGACAAGAACGATCAACTGGGCGACGAACCCGAGAGCATCCCCGCCCGTGAAATGCTGGCCGACTTGCTGCTCGAAGCCAAGCATCCGCAACAAGCGCTAGCCGAATATCAGACTGACCTGAAACTGAATCCCAACCGCTTCAACGGCCTCTACGGCGCAGCCCGCGCCGCCGAAGCCGCCGGCCGGCAAAGCGACGCCAACGAGTACTACGCACTTCTGCTGCAAGTGTGCGACGGCTCCAGCTCGACGCGCCCAGAGTTGAGTCACGCAAGGGAATTGCTAGCGAAGAAGTAATTTGTTTCTGTGTCGCCACAGAAAACTGTCATCCTGAGCGGAGGAATTGCTTCGCGAATGCGAAGCAATTCCGCAGTCGAAGGATCCCTATTCCTCTTCGATCACCTTGCGCCCGCCGGACATTTCCAACACGAACGACATTCAGCGAAGCAAGGTCATCTTGACAATTAGAGCGCCCGTTAACAGCACACATCCCAGGAGCGCGTTGTATTCCCGATGCTTCAGATAGAGATCGAAGGAAAATCCTCCGGTCGAATCTCCCGAACCTGGACGAATCCGCGGGAGCATCCGCGGCACGCGCCGCGCGTATTCCTCGAACTCAGGAAACTTCTGCCGCAGAAACGCCTCTTCATCGCGAATCACCGGAAGATAAATCGCAAAGAACATCGCCACTAAAACCACGCCCACCCACCAACTGCGCGCTGCCACCGCAAACCCCACGCCCATCAGCAACGATCCGAGGTAGAGCGGATTCCGCGTATACGCGTAAGGCCCCGAAGTCGCGAGCGCCTCATTCTTGCGCACATGTCCGGACGCGAGCGCGCGAATCAAAAGCCCTGGCACAATCACAGCCGTGCCGATAGCGAGGAAGCGCCACGTGGGCCGTGCCAGCCAGAAATACAGAACGGCAAACGCAAATCCGAGGGGCACCCGGATGCGGCGCGCGATCTTTGCCCATTGCATCCGCGACCCCTCAGCCATGAGTACCTTTCGTGTGGGGCAGACATTTCGGTCCACGATTGTTGTCGCCGGCCAGCAAGCGGCAGGCCGCGTCCACGACAGAATCGATTGTTATCTGCAGCATCGCATCATCAGGCTGCATGTTGCGCGCGTGCGTGGTCGGGCTCGCCGGGTTGCGGAGCACGATGCTCCGGGTTCCGTAAGGCCCGTTGCGCGCGGGATCCGTCGGTCCGAAAATCGCCACGACCGGAACACGCAGTGCCGCTGCCAAGTGCATCGGCCCCGTATCTCCTCCGATGAACAATCGAGCCCGCCGCGTCAACGCAATCAACTCGCTGATTGAACACTTGATCAGCGTGGCCGTGCCTTCACTCGCGGCCGCAGCCTCGCTCGCCAGCTTTTCTTCGCCGGGACCGTAGTTCACGATCGCGTGCAGTCCGTCCGCTGCCAAAGCTCGAGCCACGCGACCGTAACGCTCCGCCGGCCAACGCTTCGCTCCCCAACCCGCCCCCGGATTCAGAATCGCAAATTCGCCGGTTCGCAGTTCTGCCAACTGCTGCTCAATTCTCCGTTCGGCAGCGACATCACGAGGAAACTCCACGGCCGGCACTTTCATCTTCCGCTGAGCAAGAGCCTCAGCAACGGAAAGATTCTGCTCGACCACGTGCGCGCCGCGGGTGATGGCCCGCCGCGTGTACCACAAACTGGCCGGCGACTCGCGCGGTTCTGCGGCGCCATAGACTTCGCGCGCACCTGACAACCGTGCCAGCACCGCCGACCGAATCGCTCCTTGCAGATCGACCGCAACGTCGTAGCGTGCTCCGCGAACATCGTTCCAGGTTTTTGCGATCTGCTGCATAGTCGGAATCGTGAATAACGATTTCCTCCAACCGCTCAAGCTGACCGGATGAATCCAATCGACCAGTGGCCGCTGCGCCGATCGCGGGCCCCGCCGCGGCGTTCCGGGGGCGCACAAAAATTCGGCCCATCGTTCTTCGATCACCCAGCCAATCATTGAGTTGGGAAAAGCGTAGCGCAGAGCCTGAGCCGCAGGCAAAGTGTGGATCACATCGCCCATCGCGCTCAGACGCACGATGAGTAGGCGCTCGATATTTCCACTGCCATCCATCGCCACAATCAAGATTTCCTCGGCGGGAGGCGCGAGCGAATGATCTCGCTGGTGGAATGATTCTTCGGATCGCCGACAATCTCGATGCGCCCGCCATACTCCACAACCGCGTCGCGCTCCGGAACAGAATCCGCTGTGTAGTCGGTGCCCTTGGCCTGAACGTCCGGGCGAATCTCGCGGATGATCGCCCGCACATCGCGCTCAGGAAAAATCACGACCGCATCCACGTCGCGTAGCGCAGCCACAATTTCAGCCCGTTCGTTAGCGGGCATAACCGGCCGCCCGTCACCCTTAAGCGCGCGCACCGATTCATCGGAATTAATGGCGACGACTAAACGGCCACCCAGCGCTTTCGCTCCGCGCAAATACCGCACGTGGCCCACGTGCAGCAGATCAAAGTTCCCGTTGGCGAGCGTGATCCTCTCGCCGGCGCGCCGCCATTCCTCCACACGCTGGCGGAGTTCTTCGCGGCTCAGAATTTTATTGTCGGCATTCAATTGTGTACGTTCGAATTCGCAGTGCTTAATTTCTGGCGTTCAATGCGGCCGCGTCGCCGGCGGCGTCTGTTCAATGGCGTGCACCAGTTCCTCCCGCGAAACCGTTGCCGTACCGCGTTTCATCACGACGATTCCGCCCGCGTAGTTAGCGAGTTGCGCCGCTTCTTCCGTCGTCGCTCCCGCGGCCAGCGCAGCCGTAAACGCAGCGATCACCGTGTCGCCCGCACCGGTCACGTCCGCCACCTGGTCGGAGCCGAAGATTGGGATGTCGACCGGCTTGTGCTTGTGATCGAAAGCTACCATGCCATCACGCCCGCGAGTGATCACCAGAGACTGCAACTTCATGCGTGCCATCACCTGTTCTCCAGCGGCGATGACGTTGCTCCAATCCTGCCCGATGCGAACACCCAGCGCCTCTTCGACTTCCGGCTCGTTTGGCGTCGCCGCCGTGACGCCGGAATACTGCATCAACCGGTATCGCGAATCGACGACAATCGGCACTGCTCCCAGTTTGCCCTTTTCCCGTAGAGCACTCACGATCGCGGGCGTAGCCGCGCCGTACCCATAATCAGAAACGAGCAGAGCATCGGAGGCGTGCGCGTAATTCCTCGCCGCCAGATATAACTCGCGGGTCAAGTGAGCGTTGGGCGCTTCCTGCGGTTCGCGATCGATGCGCACTACCTGCTGGCGCGCGTTATGCGTCATGCCGGCCAGAATGCGCGTCTTGGTGACCGTCGTGTAGCTTTTGTCCTTGAGCACGCCGCTGACCGCGATCCGTTTGTGGCGAAAATATTTCAGCAGCATGCGGCCCGGTTCATCGTCCCCCACAATGCCGACGGGAAGAACATTCACGCCCAGCTCCGCGAGATTATTCGCGGCGTTGGCTGCGCCGCCGGGCACGACGGTGCGCTCGCGGTGTTTCAGGATCAGAACCGGCGCCTCGCGCGACACCCGAGAGATCTCGCCGAACACAAACTCGTCGGCTACCAGATCGCCCAGCACCGTCACGGTTATTTTGGGGAAGGCTTCGACAATCTTTTTGAGACGGTCCGCCTCTTTTGGATGTTTGATCATGAGTGTGAAACCGCAGCGCTTTTACCAAGGGACGATTCTCTCATGCTCGGCGCTTTCGTTCTTCGATCTTGTGCAGCATGGTATCGACTGCGTTAGCTGCATCCGAAAGTTCCATTTTCACGGGCACGACGGCTAGCGGCGCGATAGCGGAGAGATGGAGCCCCAGGTTCACAGCGTCTTTTTCAGTGGTGACGAAGCCGCCGGCCTCGCTCCGCTGCTTGAGTTCTAACAACTCATGGACATCTTTCTCGCTGTACGCATGATGGTCGCGGTAGAAGGCCTCGGCGACCGGGTCGAGGTTTGCCGCGCGCAGTTGCAGAACAAAGTTCTGCGGGCGGGCGATTCCGCAGAAAACCACCGGCCGCGGCGGAATGGTTCCTGGCGTAGCCGGCAGCACAATTCCGCGGCGCGCGCGCCAGACTATTTTTCCTTGCACCGGAAACGACTCCGCCGAAGCGCCGCTGGCTAGCACAACAGCATCGGCGCGTCGCAGCGAACTCAACCCTTCACGGAGCCGCCCCGCCGGCAGCAATCGGTCGGTCGCGTCCTGTGGCGTCACTAGAACGATATTGAAATCGCGAGCCAACGCCCGGTGCTGAAAGCCGTCGTCGAGCACGTGAAGCTGCGGTCCGAATTTCGCTTCGGCAAAGCGGCCTGCGTCGTAGCGATCCTCTCCCACGATCACCGGCACCTGCAACTTGCGCGCAATCAACAGCGGCTCGTCGCCAAATTCCTGCGGCAGACCCGCGGGATCAACCAGCAGCACACCGCTCGACCCGCGGCCGTAACCGCGCGACAGAACATCGAACTTGATTCCGCGCGCTTTGAGCAACTCGCCCAACAGCATCACGAAGGGCGTCTTGCCCGACCCGCCCGCTGAAAGATTGCCGACGCTGACCACGCCGCCCTGCAGGCGCCGCGCCCGCAGGACTCCGCGGTCGTACAGCGCATTGCGCGCTCCGACGATGCCGCCGTAGATGGCTGAGAGAGGATTCAATCGGTGTGCGCAGCCTGCGCCGGAACCGCGAGCGGGTCGCGATATTCCGCCACTAATGTCTTCAGAGCCGCCATGGTTCGCTGCGTCGCGCCCGCCTGAGAGCGCATGGTTTGTTCCGCGCGCTGCCCGAGAGCTTGACGTTCGGAATCGTCCGCGAGTAATTGCATCAGGGTCAGAGGCAACTCTGCCAAAGTCGCGATCCGCACGGCATCGTGGTTTTGAAAAAGCGCCACGATGTCACGAAAGTTTTCCGTATGGTTCCCGGTCACGATGGCCATGCCGTGCTGAGCAGGCTCAATAATATTGTGTCCGCCGCGCGGCACCAGGCTTCCTCCGACGAATGCGACGTCGGCCAACGCATACAGCGCGGCCAGTTCTCCGATGGTATCCACCAGCAACACCGCTCCCGCGAGCCGCTCTCCCTGCCACTGCGAACGCCGGAACGACTGAATGCCCAACTGCTGAATTAAGATCGCAACATCGTCGAAGCGCTCAGGATGCCGCGGCGCCAGAATCATCACTGCGCGCGGATGCGCAACGCGTAAATGTTCAAACGCTTTCAGCAGCGGTGGTTCTTCGCCCTCGACCGTGCTACCGCAAACCAGCACTGGCCCGGCGCCCTCTGCCGCCAACGATCTGCGCAGACTTTCCACAATCGGCGGAGGTGCCGGCAGGCTTACATCGAACTTGAGATTTCCCGTGACCTGAATGCGTGCGGCTTCAGCTCCGATTGATTGCAGCCTCGCGCTATCCTCCGCGGTCTGCGCCAGAAACAAGTCGACGTGCACCAGCATCCTCCGCAGCGCCCAGCGAAATCGGCGATAGCTCGGCCACGACCGGTCGGAGAGGCGAGCGTTCACCACCGCGATGCGCGCAGCGCCGGCGTGCGCCAGGTTCAGGAAGTTTGGCCAGAATTCGGTTTCCGCGAGCACGATCAGTTCCGGCTGCAAAGCCCGCAAATACGGCCGGATGGCGAATGCGAAGTCCATCGGAAAGTAAAATGCGTTGTCCTCTCCGAAGCGTTTCCGGGCGAGTTCCTGGCCGGTATCGGTCGTAGTCGAGACCAGTACCCGATGCTGCGGGAAGTTCTGTCGCATCTGCGCGACCAATCCGCTAACCGCGAGCACTTCGCCGACGGAAACGGCATGAACCCAGATGACCCGCCCCGGGCGCTCACCAGCGCCACTCGCCAGACGCACGGGAACTTTACCCATACGTTCGGCGAATCCGCTGCGGTACTTGCCGTGGCGCAGAATCTGATAGAGCCAATAAGGCAGGCTGAGCAGCATTCCCACCGCCAGCACCAGACTGTAGAGAAAATAGCTCAAGCTGAGACATTCTAAACTGCCTCACCAGCAGAGGGCGCGCTCCGCTTCTATAATTAGAGACATGCGGCGACTCTCCTTAACATTCCATGGTTCGACTTTCCTGGCGGCTGGATTTCTTCTGCCGGTCATGCTTGCGGCCAAGAACTTCGTGAAACCGGTCGCGAAAGCCGCCATTAACTATCCCGCGCACGATTTCCATCGCGATGAGAAAACCGCCATCGCCGCCGATCCCTACGACACTCCGGAAAAGGCCAAAATATTTTCAGTGGATTTCGCGGCGCACGGTTTCCTGCCCGTTTTCTTCATCGTGACCAACGACGGCGAACAGCCCGTTTCTATCGCCAACATGGAAATTAAACTGATCACCGTCAATCACTCCAAGCTCACGCCCATCACGCAGGCTGACTTGTATCGCCGGCTCTCCAATCCGCAGGCCAGTACGCGACCGAGTCCGATTCCTCTGCCGCACAAAGTAAAGACCGGAATCAGCAAGAAAGAAATGGACGAGATCGAATCCTCGCAGTTCGAGGCCCGGGCGGTCGAACCGCACACCACGCAATCGGGATTTTTGTTTTTTGATGTGGGTGGTATTACCGCGCCGCTGGCGGGCGCGAACATCGACATCACAGGCGTCTCCGACGCCAAGGGCAACGAACTGCTGTACTTTGAAATCCCGGTAGACAAATATTTGAACGCTCGGCAGAATCCGAACTAGCAGGATCCCCCCCCGCACCGACCTTTATAATCACTGCCTATGGTCACGACGCCGGCCGATTCCATTGCCGCCCACGCTAAGTATGAGCCGGTCATCGGCCTCGAAGTCCATGTTCAGCTGCTGACGACAACCAAGATTTTCTGTTCGTGCTCGACGCGCTTCGGCGCGCCACCGAATTCGAACGTCTGCCCGGTATGCCTTGGGATGCCCGGAGCGCTGCCCGTGCTCAACAAGAAAGTCGTCGAGTTCGCCGCGCTGGCGGCGATGGCGCTGCAGTGCCGCGTCAACGAGACTTCGATTTTTGCGCGTAAGAATTATTTCTATCCCGACCTGCCCAAGGGATACCAGATTTCGCAGTATGACAAGCCGCTGGCCGAACACGGCTGCATAGAAATCCCCGAATCGAAAACCGCGGCCGGAAACCAGTCTCTGAGAACTGAGAACCGAGAACTGAGAACTAAAAGAATTGGCATCACCCGCGTGCACCTCGAAGAAGACGCCGGCAAGAGCCTGCACGAAGGTTTTCCCGATGCAGATGAGAAAACCGCCATCGACCTGAACCGCACTGGCGTTCCGCTGATTGAAATCGTCAGCGAGCCCGACATCGCCACGCCCGAAGAAGCGTACGAATATCTGACGCGGCTGAAAGAGATCATCCTCTACACCGGGGTCAGCGACTGCAACATGGAGGAGGGATCGCTGCGCTGCGATGCCAACGTCAGCGTGCGGCCCCGTGGGCAGAAGGAATTCGGCACGAAAGCCGAAATCAAGAACGTGAATTCCTTCCGCTTCATTCGTGAAGCGCTGGAATACGAAATCGGCCGGCAGATCGACGTCATCGAGTCCGGCGGCAGGATCAAGCAAGAGACGCGCCTCTACAACGCGAATGAGGGCAAGACCTACAGCATGCGCTCGAAAGAGCAGGCGCACGATTACCGCTACTTCCCCGAACCCGACCTGCTTCCGCTGGTGGTCGACGAAAAGTGGAAGGCCGAAATTGTGCGCGCGTTGCCGGAACTGCCTGAAGCCCGCCGCGCGCGCATGGTGAAGGATTACGGAATCACCGAATATGACGCGCAGGTGCTGACGTCTCCAAAATTGCTCGCCGATCAGTTTGAAGAAGCTGCGAAGGCCGCGAAAAATCCCAAGCGCGTGGCCAACCTGGTGCAGAGTGAATTGATGGGCCGCCTGAAGGCCAAGGGGATCGCGATCGAGCAATCTCCGATTTCGATGCGAGGAGTGGCGGCCTCGGCCGATCTGGTTGAAGCCGGAACAATCTCCGGAAAGATGCTCAAGGATCTCTACGATCTCAGCTTCGAGCGCGGCAAAGATTTTCCTTCGGTCTATGAAGAAGAAGGCCGCCCGCAGCAGTCCACCGACACCTCGGCGCTGGAGAAGATCATCGACGAGATTCTCGCGGCCAATCCTAAACAATTTGAACAGTACCGCGCCGGAAAAACCACCATGCTCGGGTTTTTCGTCGGCCAGGTGATGAAGGCCTCCAAGGGCCAGGCCAGCCCGCAACTGGTGAATGAGTTGCTGGCGAAGAAGCTCCAATAGCCTCCCCTCAGGACATCACTTTAGTCATCTAATCTCTGGCTCGATCGCGCCGTAGGATGACAGTGGGCCCGCCTGTCTGAGGCCGGCCATCGCGAGGCGCTATGAAGAAATTCAAACTCGACCGCATCATCAGCATTGCCACGTTGCTGGCGTCGTTGGTGGCCATTGTGCTGGTCCTCAAGAAACCTGCGCCAGTCGCGCAGTCTCAGGCTCCTGCTGCCATTGCGGAACACGCTCAGGCGTTCGATCAGAAGATGGCCGAGTTCCAGCAGGTTACGCAGCAATCGTCCGCGAGCGCTTCCTCAGATTCTTCGTCCCCTGCAGGACAGGGCGCGTCGGTGAATCCCAAGGCCGAGGTACGGATTAATTCCGACGAGATCGGCGCCGTGCTGGCACAGTCGTTAGGCACTGCATCTGGAACTCCCAGCCCGTCTCCAGACTCCAACATCGGCGGCACCGCGCCCACCATCAAAGATCAGCAGGTGAGTTTCGACGGCGACCTCGTGCATGGTCAGTTCCTCACAGAAATCGCCGGCAAAGATGTTTGGATCACGGTCTCCGGTCACATCGGCGAAAAAGATGGCTATGCCACGTTCGATCCCACAGATTTCAAGGTGGGTGATCTGAGCGTTCCCGTTGCGCTGGTAAATCCAGCACTGCAAAAAAAGCTGGCTGAAGAACGCGACCGGCTGAAGCTTCCAGACAACGTAGGCGCTATGAAAATAGAGAACGGCGAACTGGTGATGCAGCAGAAGTAGCGTGTGCCTGTTATTCAAGCTTGCGACCATGATATTGTTCCGGCCATCACCATGGTGGATGCGGAGCAACAATCCGTAGGTTCAAACTCAGCAGCGGCCCGGTTTGCGCGAGGCAGACCATTGATCCTCTTTTTTTCAATCGCTTATGCCTGGGCGTGGACCTTTTGGCTGATTGCGCCATGGGCCGCCCGCAGGAGTTTTACCGCGGCCCTCTCAGATCGCTTCGAGATCGCCCTTTTCATTGTTGGCGCATTCGGCCCGACCCTGGCGGCATTGGCCACCCGCTGGCTGGCTCACCGCGATCTGAAAATATGCTCCCTCTGGAGCGGGTGGCGCGCTCTCGCCACCGGCCTGGTGGTTGGATTATCTTGTTTCTTCATCACCACCGTTGTACTTCCCGCGCTCGCGCTCGTCCGATCACCCCTGCTCGCCCTGCACTGGCCGGTGCTCGCACACTGGAGCACTTATGCGGTCAACTACTCGACTTTTCTCGGTGGACCCATCAACGAAGAGCCGGGATGGCGCGGCTTTGCACTGCCCAAGCTGCAGGAACGCCACGGCCCCATCTTGGCGACGGTCATACTCGCCCCGCTCTGGGCCGGATGGCACCTACCCCTGTTCTGGGTAGAGGGCTGGACCACATCGACTCCGTGGGAGTTTCTGTTGATTCTTCTGGGAGCGTCGTTCCTGCTGACTGCCGCGGCGAATGTTTCACGGTTCAGCGTGCTGGTGGCGATCGTGTTGCACGCTTTCCTCAACACCAGTACCGGGCTCGTGAACGCGCTGACGCACAACTTGCCGCCCCGGCCTTATCCTCAGGTGAGCTATGCGTTGGCTGTCTTCGTTTCTGGCACGGCGCTGGGTCTGGGCACGCTCGCAGCGTGGCGGAAGGCCGTACAGCCGTCGTCCCCGGGCCAGTCGGCGATGGAACAATTCGATCAGGGCCTTTGACTCAGTCGGTGACCGCAGACCGCTGGCTCGTCCTCGTCGGCGTCAAAGGGTCACTCCCACGCGATTGTCAGCCGCCACCTTTGCGTACCACCGTCCTGAATCTTTGATCGTCCGTTGCTGCGTCTTGAAATCCACGTAGGCAAGCCCGAAGCGCTGGCTGTAGCCTTCCGTCCACTCGAAGTTATCCAGCAGACTCCACGCGTGATATCCGCGAACATCGGCGCCCTCGGCGATGGCGCGCCCCAGCGCCGCGAGATACTCGCGGTGATATTCAATTCGCCGGCTGTCGCGAATCACGCCGCTCGCGTCCGGCCCGTCGTTATAAGAACATCCGCTCTCGGTAATTTCGATCACCGGCCGGTTGTAATCGCGTGTGAGGCGCATCACCATGTCATAGAGAGCTTTCGGCCAGACCTCCCAGCCGATGTCGGTCTTCGGACCCTGTAGTCCGCCTTCCATCTTCACTGGGAAGAGCCAATCCTGTGCGTGGGCCACGCGCTCCATCGCGCCTGGCGCCGAGGCAATCGTCCGGTAATAAAGATTGATGCCGATGAAATCCAGCGGCGCCCGGATCCTGTCCATGTCACCGGACTTGATCCTCATCGCAGTCTCGGGAAGAAAGGTCAACGCGTCGGGATAACTCCCGCGCAGCGCCGGTTCCAGAAACCAGATGTTGGTGATGGCGTGCGCGCGTGCGGCGGCGAGCTTGTCCGCAGCGGAATCGGTTGCGGGCTCGCTGGGCGACATGCTGAACGCCGAGCCCACGCGCGCGGCCGGTCGAACCGCTTTCAATGCGCGGAACCCGGCACCCTGCGCCAGGTTGACCACGTGCGTGGCCCGCAGAAAGTCGAGCAGGCTCTGCCGGCCGGGCGCATGCGTGCCCTCAAGATAACCCAGGTCAACGAACGCAGCTGGCTCGTTGACCAACATCCAGTCGGAGACCCGATCGCCGAGAGCGCGCGCGACCAACTGCACATAATCCGCAAACCGGTCCGCGGTATCGCGGTTGGGCCATCCTCCGGTATCTTCCAGCGCCTGCGGCAGGTCCCAGTGAAAGAGCGTCACCAACGGCCGGATGCGCGCCTCGAGCAGCGCATCCACCAACCGGCTGTAATAGTCGACGCCTTTCGCATTCGCCGCACCCGATCCCGCAGGTTGAATGCGCGGCCATGCGATCGAAAACCGGTAGCTGTTCAGGTTCATCGCCCGCATTAGCGCAATGTCTTCGCGCCAGCGATGATACGAATCACAGGCCGCATCGCCGGTATCACGATTCTTAATTTTGCCCGAAGCATGCGCGAACCGATCCCAAATGGATTCGCCCTTGCCGTCTTCGTTCCACGCGCCTTCGATCTGGTAGGCAGCGGTGGCTGTCCCCCAGAAAAATCCCTTGGGAAATGTGAATGCGGACGATGTATCGAAGAGTTGAACCGGAGCGCTCGCCCGAGTGGTTGTGATCGCTTTGGAAGATCCGCTGCACGCCGAGAACGCAGCCGGCAGCCCGGCAGCTGCGCCAGCCCCGAGCATCGATTGCACAAACTTGCGGCGTGTCAGGCGCAACTAGACTGGATCTCCTCGGGAAATTGTAATTGCCGAAATGCGCCCGGCGGCTCTTATTCTCCCACAGACTCGCTCAGGACCGCCGAGCACAAATACGAAGTCTAGAATATTGTTGACCCTTACCTAACGTCAGACCTTAAAACCTTGATAAGGGGAGCCGTGAACCAGACCTACCTGCCTCACGAGTTCGCAAAGCGCGCCGGAGTGACCATCCGCGCCCTGCATCACTACGACCGGCTCGGACTGCTCAAGCCCAGTGGTCGTACTGCCGCAGGGTATCGGGTGTACTCCGACCGCGACTTCGCGCGCCTGGAACAGATCGTGGCGTTGAAGTTCATCGGATTTCCCCTATTCCAAATCCGGGAACTCCTTCATCGCAAGGACCACGATTTATCCGCCGCGCTTCGTCAGCAACGCCAGATCCTGGCCGAGAAGCGCGACCATCTCGACCGCGCCGTGCAGGCGATCGAGCGAGCGGAAAAAATCGTGGCGGCCGGTGGGGATCCCGATTGGGAGCCATTCCGCAAGGTCATTGAGGTCATTCAAATGCAAACCAGAAAAGACTGGATGAAAAAGTATTACACCGAGGAACAACTCGCGAACCTGCGCCAACGCTGGTCGCCGGAAGTACAGGCGGAGTCGGAACGCGGTTGGGCCGCGTTGGCTCAAGACACCGAGGCCGCCATCGCCAGCGGAGCCGGCCCGGCCAGCGACATCGGACTGGAATTGGCCGCCCGGAGGCAACAACTGCTTAGGCTGTTCACCGGCGGCGACCCCGGCATCGAGCAGAATCTCCAAAGCCTCTATGCCGACAAATCGAACTGGCCTTCGAGCTTCAAGAAGCCCTACAGCGACGCCGTCGACATGTTCCTCTGTCAGGCCGCTGAAGCGCTTGCAAGAACCCAGTCACACTGATACTGGAACAACAAACGATAAGAACTCAAGGCGAGCTTTACCCGCGCCTTGAGTTCTTACTCCGGATGCAAACTGTCGTACATCTTCCACAGCTTGTCCTGGGTGGGGCGATAAATCACCCAGCCGCTGCCGCTATCCGCAACTTCGCGGAACAACAACTCGCCGCGGCCGTCGCCGTCTGCGTCCACTGCGTCAATCAATTCAAGGCGCGGCGTGAGGTCAAGATGATATTTGTCGGTCACTCCCACGTAGACGCTGTGCAAGTTGTTGTAGATATCCGGATACGCCACTAACAAAACTGAATACTGTATATCGGAATCCGCAGCGGCATAAGGAGTGCCTGCGGGCGGCGGGGGCATGTGCGCGTCGGCGCTGAACACCAGGACGGGCTGATTCGTGGTCCACACGTCGAATGCTTTCATCTGCACGTTCTCGAGAATTGGATCCTTTCCCTTTGCGGCCGGAGCGCGCTTCGCAGACTGCGGGCCCGCCGGCTTCGACGTGGGCGTGGGCGTGATCCTTGCCTTGGCTCGCGCCTCCACATAGGCGCGAACCTGTTGCTTGGCCAGCGTCACCATCTGCGCCCGGCGTTCTCCTTCTTCATCCTTGAGCCACTCGAAGGCGAACGACCGTAGCGGTGGGCCCGTCGCATCAGAAATTGCAGGGACAATCTCGACCGGCCCTTTGTCTGCGGCAGGCTCCGCAGTCTTTGCGGCATTTGCGGGCGACGCAGCGGGAGCCACTGCGCCCGGCTTGCTGTAGCCCGGCACTACATCGTCGGGCAACGGCTCCACGGGCTTACCGCGCCGGAGCATCGGACGATTGGCCTCGGTGGCTCCGCTGTCGGATGCCGGCACGTTAGCGTGCTCCTCCGGCTTCGCATCGCCAGGTTTCGCGTCGCTCGGTTTAGCATCGCCCGGCTTCGTATCGCTCGGTTTCGAACTGTCGGGTTTTGAGTCAGCTGGCTTCTTGGGCGCAGTTGAATCTGACCCTGTCTGACTCTGGCCCGTCTGAGTCGAACCTGACGGCGAGCTCGACGCGGGCGGCGAAACGCCTTTCGTCAGACGCGGCGGCTCGTCCCCCGAGGCGGACGGCGCACTCGATTGTGGAGGGGCCGAAGAGGGCGCGGCGGCAGGAGCTGGCTGCGCCACCTTCGTGGGATCGCGCGTCAGACGCGGCGGCTCGTCGCCCGGATCGATTCCCGCCGGAACGCTCTCCGCCTTCAGCGCCGGCGCTGCCGCCGCTTCGCTTCCCGCGGGAAGCCACGTGCCAGTGCCCAGCCACGGACTCAGAAGATTAACAGCGTTGCTGTGCAGAGCGGCGCTCACCGTGAACAGGCCCAACGAACTGCCCGAGCGTTCGCCTTCGTAGACTGTGCCGGTCTCCAAAGCCATCGGGACCGGATCGGCCTTGTATGCCGAGGCGTCCCAGAATTTGCCGCCGATCAGAATCGCGATCGGCACCAGCGAAACCTTGCCATTCGCGGCCATCTGCAGTACACCCACTGCTCGCGGTCCCGCGTCTTTCTTCCGGGGAACTTTCCGCTCGCCCGGCATGATCTGGGGCCGCTCTTCCTGCGCAGCCGCGACCGCCGCCGACGACACCAGGCAGGCCAGCAGGGCGACCAGAAACAATCCGCCGTATAAAATCCTGCAGTGTAGAATCTTGAGCGGAGTTGGCTGACCTGACCCCGATTTCGCAGCATTCACGGTATCGGACTGTGCTTTCCCTGGAGACACTCGCATGAACATCAATGATAAGGCTCCTGACTTCACTTTGCAGGACGAGAACGGAAAAGAGATCGACTTGAAGGATCTGCTGGGCAAGACGGTTGTGCTTTATTTTTATCCGCGCGCCGACACACCCGGTTGAACCATCGAAGCTCGCGGGTTCCGCGACCTATACAAGAAGATGCAGAAGACCGGCGCCGTGCTGCTTGGGATCTCCCCCGACACTGCGAAAGCGCAAAAGAAATTCCAGGAAAAGTTCGACCTGCCCTTCAGCTTGCTCGCCGACGCCGACAAGAAAGTCGCCGAGGCGTTCGGGGTCATGAAAGAAAAAAATATGTACGGGAAAAAAGTCTGGGGAGTCGCGCGGACTACTTTCATCATCGGCCCCGACGGCAGGATCCAGCACATTTTCGAGAAGGTAAAGCCGGAGGGCCACGCCGAAGAAGTGCTGGAGTATTTGAAACAATCGGCCAAAGGGGCGGCCTAAGGGCAAACTTCCTCTCAATTCACAAGTCTCAAAGCGTAATCTCTGGAACGTCTATGAAAGCGATCGCTGTCATTCCCGCGCGTTTGGCTTCCACCCGTCTGCCCCGCAAAATGCTGCGCGAAATCGCGGGCAAGCCGCTGATTGGTGTGGTCTACGAAGCGGTGCGCTCTTCGCCGTTGCTTGCGGATGTCCTTATCGCCACAGACTCCGAAGAGATCATGCAGGTCTGCCGCGAACAGGGCTGGAACGCGCGGATGACTTCGGCGGCGCATCGCAGTGGGACCGAACGTGTTCATGAAGTGTCCGGCCACGAGGCGGCCGATGTCTACATCAATGTTCAGGGAGACGAGCCGCTTACGCGCCCGGAGCAGATAGCGACTCTGCTGCAAGTCATGGAAAATCCCGCAGCCCAGGTCGGAACGCTGATGACGCCGGCCGCCGAAATCGACATCGCGAATCCGAATGCCGTGAAAGTGGTGACAGATCTCAACGGCCGCGCGCTTTACTTTTCCCGCGCCACCATACCATTCGATCGCGACGGCGCGCGGCCCCGCTATTTCAAACACCTCGGCCTGTACGCCTATCGCAAACCTGCGCTCGACCGGTTTGTAACTCTGCCCGAGTCGGCGCTCGAAAAAAGTGAGCGTCTGGAGCAGCTCCGCTTTCTTGACAATGGCATCTCGATTTATGTTGGAGAGACGCCACACGACAGCGTCGGTGTCGACACGGAAGAAGACCTGCAACGTGTAATCGAAATTCTGCGAAAACGCCAGACCGCTTAAACCTGCGCGTCCAGGTTGTGCTTGCGGCCCCACTCCTGCGCGGCCACCAGCCGCCTCGATATAGCGGGATGCGAATGGAAGAACCATTCCACCCACTTCGAAGGAGTCCGCTCCGCGAGATTCTGTTCCGCCAGTTTGTTCATCGATGAGATGAAGGGCTCAACACTGGCGATGGACTCGAAGGCATACCGGTCGGCCTGCCGCTCGTTGAAGCGGGAATAGGCGTTGAGTGCCGGCATCAGAACGAATGAAACCACAACCGAAACCAGCGCCAGCAGCGGCAGGTTGGCAAAGTCGGACATTTCCTCAAACATGTGCTGGTCGACCGCGTAGTGCAGAGTCCAGTTCGCCGCCCAGAAACCGAAGAGCGTGATTCCGGCCTGAACGAAAATGCTCTTCAGGATGTGGCGATGCACGTGATGCCCGAGCTCGTGAGCCAGCACTGCTTCGATCTCCTCCGGCGAGTAGTTATCGAGCAGCGTGTCGGCCAGAATAATGCGTCGGGTCGCGCCCAGTCCGGTGAGGGCGGCATTCGCCTTCTTGCTTTTTTCCGAGAGCTTCCAGCGGTAAACGCCGCGCACCCGCGTCCCGGCGCGCTCGCTCAGCACCACCAAACGCCGCCGCAGGTCTTCGTTGTCGAGCGGTTCGAACTTGTAGAAAATGGGGAACAGCACGACCGGCGCAAGCTGCGCCAGCACGATGAACAGTCCCATGAACAGCGCCCAGGACACGATCCACCAATGCTGCGGCCATTGCCGGAGAGTGAAATACAGAACCTCCACCACCACAGCCCCCAACACCAGCCCGACCAGAAACCCCTTCACCTCGTCCCAAACCCACGAGCTCAATCTCTGGGTTGAGAGTTTGAATCTGCGTTCGAGCGAGAAGCCGTAGTAGTCCAGGCCAATGCCCAAAGCTTTGCTGATCCCAAGCAACAGCAGCAGATACATGAAGAGCGACAGAGAATAATTCTGAAATCCCAGCCGGTACGCCAAGTCGCGCAACCAATCCGACCAGTGCGTGGCCAATAGAACAATCAGAAACGTGAATCCCAGAATAAAATCGCCGACACCCAGCCACCGCCGGATTCGATTGTAGCGGCGCGCCTCAGGCGAGTCGGCCTGCACGGGATTGGGGTCGTCTGCCATATTGTCTCGCTGCCGGTTCATCGCAAACCGGCCACTGGTCACAAGCCACTAGTCACTGTTCCTCGCAAAGCCCTCTCCAATGATCAGTAATTCGCTGACCAGTTCCGGCGAGGATGCCTCAGTGTAAAGCCGCAACAGCGGTTCCGTGCCGGACGCGCGGAACAGAACCCACGCTTCCGCTCCATTTCCATTGGTCGGCGCATCGAGGAAAAATTTGACCCCGTCGAGATTCTCTTTCTTCAGCACACGGTACCGGCCCAGAGCCTGCGTGCCCTCCGCACGAGCCCGCTGAATTGCATTCTGCTTCATCTCTTCCGGAATGTGCAGATCGCGCCGCCCGTAATAATGCGGACCGAACTCACGCTGCAAATCGGCCACCAACTGTCCGAGCGGCTTGCCTTCCTCCGCCATAACGTTGGCCAGCAGCAGGCAGTTCAGCACGCCGTCGCGCTCGGGCAGAAAACGCGAGTACCCGATGCCGCCGGATTCTTCTCCGCCAATCAGAATATCGCCCTCCATCATGAGATCGGCAATATATTTAAACCCGATGGCAGTCTCGTGCAGCTTGCGCCCATATTTTGCCGCAATGCGATCCAGCATGCGCGTAGTATTGAACCCGCGGACCACGTCTCCCGGCCATTTCTTGCGCTCCAGCAGCCAATGCAGCAGCACGGAATAGATTTTGTGGGAGTCCACGAATCTGCCGTCTTCAGCAACTGCGCCGATGCGATCTGCGTCGCCATCGGTCGCGAGCCCGGCGTCGCATTTCTCGCGAACCACTGTCTCCTGCAGCGTCGCCGTGTTCGGTTGAATCGGTTCAGGATTGATTCCCGGAAACAGCGGGTTCAACTCCTGCCGAATTGCGACACACTGCACTCCGCGTTCGGCAAATATTCCGCTCAGGACGCCGCGCCCAGAGCCATACATCGCGTCAACCGCGAACTTGAACTTCGTCTTCGCGATAAGATTCATGTCGGCAAACCGGCAGACCGCCGCGACGTAGTCCTTCTTCAGATCGACTTCCTCGATGGCGGCCTTGCTCCCTTTCGGAGCCGCGTCCAGGGCAAGTTCCTCCTCGATCTTTTTCATGATCGCGGGCGTAGCCGAACCGCCGAACCTGGCCTTGAACTTCACGCCATTCCAGTTCCACGGATTGTGACTCGATGTAACCATCACTCCGCCCGCCGCCCCCAGATGTTTCACTCCATAAGAAACGGCGGGCGTGGGTGTGTAATCGTTCGCCAGTTTCACCGGAATCCCTGCGGCGGCAATCTCTTCGGCCACGATCCGCGCCGCACGCGGCGACGCGAAGCGGGTGTCGTAGCCGACAACGACTCCGCGTTGGGACTCCTCGTGTTTCAGAACATAAGAAGCGATCGCGCCCGCAACCCGGCGCACACTATCGAAGGTGAAATCATCCGCAATGATTCCACGCCAGCCGTCGGTACCGAATTTAATCTCTTGTGCCATGCGAGTGACCTCTTAGGTCAGCTTATGCAGTTTCTTCTCGTCCAGATGCTTCACAATCTTGCCCACATCCTGCGCGTGCAGCCGGGTCGTGATGAGCAACGCGTCGGGAGTCTCCACCACCACCAGATCGTTCACCCCAATGGCCGCCACAAACTTCCCCGGAGCATAAATGTAATTACCGCGCGCATTCAGCATGAACACGCCGGAACCCGCCACCAAGTTGCCTTCCGGCGGACTGGTCTTGGCGGTATGGTGCTCATGCAGCGCGGTCCATGATCCCAGATCGTTCCAGCCGAAATCTGCAGGCAGGCAAAAAATGTTTCCCGCATGTTCGCCCTTCGCCGAGCGCGGCTCAAGCACAGCATAGTCCACGCTGATGTTCTCGCACTTGGGATACAGCCTGCGAAAAACCGCGGAGAACTTGCGCGTACCAAACGCCGCGGCGATTTCTTCCAGTAGCGGCGCGGTCCTGGGCAGATGTTCCCGCAGTGCATCGGCCAGGGTGCGAGCGCTCCACAAAAACATCCCGCTGTTCCAGAAATAATTTCCAGCAGCGACAAACTCCGCAGCCTTCTTCGCGTCGGGTTTCTCGGTAAAGCGCCGCACACGCAGAGCCTCTCCCTGAAACCAGCTGCTCGCCTCAATGTACCCATAACCGGTCTCCGGTCGGTTGGGCCGGATGCCCAGCACTACAATGTTCGCGCCCGCCGCCGCAATCTCGATTCCGCGTTGCAGAGTCTCGCGATAGCGCTCCTCATCGGCGATCACGTGATCGGAAGGGAACATTCCAATCACGGCCTCGGGATTCTCCCGCAAAAGCAAGAAGGCCGCCAGGCCAACAGCCGGAGCCGTATTCCGCCCTACCGGTTCAGCCAGCAGCTGTGCCTTCGGCAGCTTCGGCAACTGCTTCGCGATGGCGCGCCGGAGATCTTCGTTGGTAATAATCCAGAAGTTGTTCGCCGGAGCCAGCGGCAGCAGGCGCGCTACAGTTTGCTGAATCATGGTCTGCTTGCCGTCGAGAGCGAGCAACTGCTTCGCCCTCTTCTTGCGGCTCAGTGGCCAGAAGCGCGTCCCGCGCCCTCCTGCCAGGATTACGGGATAGAAATTTAGGTTCTTAGCCACGGATTCTCACGGATCTACACCGATATGAAAAAGTCAACACGAAGCTACATTCTTGTTTCCGGCTCGGGCAGCGGCTTTCCGGGCACATATGCCCGCAAAAACTCCAGCGCCCATTGCGGCCGCACGCCAAACTTGCCGACACACGCCGGAACCACCACGGCGTCGCCTTTCGCCAAAGTCACCGGATCCATCCCCACTGCTTCGATCACCCCACATCCTTCGACAGCGACGAGAATCTGCACCGAACTCCGCCCGGAATCGTCACAGGTTGCAAGTTCCAACGGTTCCTTCGCCTCAAACATGTCGACGACAAAATACGGGGCCGCGACCAGCGGCACACACCGGTTCTTGCCCCCGCGGATCTGCTGCGGCGCCGGGCGCACCACCTTCCCGGAATTCACTTTCTCCTTCACCGCGGCCATGCCGTCTTTCAGCTGCAATTCGCGCGGCCGTCCGTAATCATACAGTCGATAAGTCGTGTCCGATTGCTGCTGCGTCTCCACCACGACCGATCCTGGTCCCAGGGTGTGCACCGTGCCCCCGGCTACGTAGATCATGTCGCCCGCATAGACATTGATCCAGTTGAGAACTTCCTCGGTCCGCTTCTGATGAATCGCCGCCTCCAACTGCGGCACACTGACTCCCGGCTTCAACCCCAGCGCAATCTGCGCCCCCGGTTTGGCGTGAGCAATGTACCAGCATTCGGTCTTGCCCCACGGCTGGCCCACGCGCAAAGCCTGCGCATCGTCAGGATGAACTTGCACCGAAAGTTTATCGTGGGGAAAAAGAAATTTGAGCAGCAGCGGAAACCGCTTTGAATCGCGGGCCGCATCACCCACCAGCTCGCGCTCGTGCTCCTCGCTCAACCGCGCCAGCGTTTTTCCTTTAAGCGGACCGTTTGCGACTTTGCAGTCGTCTCCGCTCAACCAGGCTTCGCCGATCTTCTCGTCGAATTTATGATTGGGATAAATCGGCGACAAATCGAGCGTGCCCCACGGCCGCGGATCAAATCCCGGAAGCATCAGCAACGGATAAAGATTTCCCATACCGAACTTACGCCCACAAAAAAAAGCCGCTCGCGAATGGAACGGCCTTTGCCGAACCTGATCATCCCGTTTAAAACTGACAAGCCTGGCTCTACAGCGCGGCGAAAAAATTCCGCATCCGATCAAGGCCGCGATCCAACTCAGCTTTCGAAGTGGCATACGATACGCGAATGTGCGAGCCCGTGCCGAAGCCCTCGCCCGGAACCGTCGCTACGTGGGCTTCGCGCAGCAGTCGCCCCGCCACGTCGGACGCGGACTTCAGTCCGCCCCGGCCCAGAAACGATGAGATGTTGGGGTAAGCATAAAATGCCCCTTCCGGCAGCGTGCAAGCCACGCCCGGGATCGAACGCAGCCCCTTCACTACGTGGTCGCGCAGTTGGATGTACTCCGCCCGCATCTGCTGCACGCACTCCTGCGGTCCTTGCAGCGCGGCCACGGCGGCCTTCTGCACAATCGAAGTCGGATTCGACGTGGACTGGCTCTGCAGTTTCGCCATCGCACTCGTCACCGCCGCCGGTGCCAGGGCATATCCCAGCCGCCAACCGGTCATCGCATAGGTTTTCGAGAGCGATCCCAGGACAACCATGCGTTCCTTATATTCACGCAGCGCCCCGACAGAAAAATTCTTGCCGGTGTAATTCAAGTACACGTAGCACTCATCCGACAGAACCCAGATTCCGCGCTCGTGCGCCAGGCGAACAACTTCCGTCATATCTTCCGGACTCATCACGGCGCCCGAGGGATTCGAGGGCGAATTGAGAATGATTACCCTGGTGCGCGGCGTGATCAGACGCACCACCATCTCCGCCGTGACGCGGAAACCCTGCGCCTCGTCGGACTCCAGCAGAACGCAATTCCCACCCGCGTAACGCACAATGTCTTTGAACGAAACCCAGTAGGGAACCGGCAGAATCACTTCGTCACCATGATCCACCAGAACCTGAATCGCGTTGAACAGCGCGTGCTTGCCGCCGGTCGAGGCGATCACTTCCTCGCGCCGGTAGTCGGAATCGAAATCCGCGTGATGGCGTTGTACGATCGCATCGCGCAGCTCAGCCGTGCCCGCCACAGCCGTGTACTTCGTGAAGTTGCCCTGAATCGCGGCGATGCCGGCGTCTTTAATGTGCTGTGGCGTCGCGAAGTGCGGCTCGCCCGCACCCAAATCGACCACGTCAATTCCTTGCTGCCGCAGCTTTTCAGCCTCAGCCACAACCGCCATGGTGGAGGAGGGTTCGATGCGATTAATTCTGTCGGTCAGTTTGAGAGCTTCTATGGTTGCGGTAGTCATGCCTTCTTTTTCCTTTTTCTGGGGACTTCGATCAGATGCGTGTCCCGCAGCTTGTAGGCGGGGTCCAGTTTTTCACGCAACTTTTGTTCAACCGCCTCGGGGACAAGATCTTTCACCGGCCCCCCGGCCTGCGCCACCTCGCGCACCAGTCGCGAACTCACGTACGAATACTTCACAGCCGGCATCATGAAGACGGTTTCGAGCGTGGGCTCCAGTTTGCGATTCATCAGCGCCATCTGCAGTTCGTATTCGTAATCGCTGATGGCGCGAATGCCGCGCAGCACACACATGGCGTCAATCGACTTGGCGTATTCCACCATCAGGCCTTCGAAGGTATCGATGCGAACGTTGCTCCAGTCGGCGGTGAGCTGTCGCAGCATCTCCAGCCGCTCCACCAGGCTGAACATCGGAGTCTTCTCCGAATTGCGCAAAACCGCGACCACCAACTGTTCGAACATCTTGCTGCCCCGCTCAATCAGATCGAGGTGCCCGTTGGTGGGCGGGTCAAACGAACCGGGATAGACCGCAATACCCTTATTCAATCGTCCTCACAGGAATGGCCGCGAGTCTGGCGCTTCGGAACAATAATTGGCGTAACAGGAGATTTTATGCGGGCGGGAGCAACAATGGCAATCGGGGATGCTGTTTGTGGATCTCTTTCTTGAATTGTCATCCCGAGCGAACGCGAGGGACCTGGGTTTCTGCATGCGCCATCACGTCTGCCAGCGCAAGCAAATACCCAGGTCCCTCGCGTTGCTCGGGATGACAACTCTTCTTAAGCTCTTAGCTCTTACCGCCTGGCGGCCACGATCGGCGCCTTCACGGGTTCCGCAGCCGTGGGCATGGTCGTGACCCGGGCGCCCGACGATGCAGCTTGCGGAGCCGCGGCCGGCTGCGCCGGGCCCTGCGTCAATCCCAGCGCCTTGCGCACCTCGGTATCGAGCTTGGCCATCACATCCTTGTTGTCTTTCAGGAACTGGCGGGCATTCTCGCGCCCCTGTCCGATGCGTTCTCCCTTGTAGCTGTACCAGGAGCCGGATTTTTCGACGATGTTGTTGTTCGAGGCGATGTCAATCAGATCGCCTTCCCGCGAAATCCCCTCCCCGTAGAGGATGTCGAACTCCGCTTCGCGAAACGGCGCCGCTACTTTGTTCTTGACGACTTTCACGCGAGTGCGCGAACCGGTGACCACGTCGCCATCTTTAATGGCCGCGATGCGGCGGATATCGATGCGCACCGAGGAATAAAACTTCAGCGCTTTTCCGCCCGTGGTGGTCTCCGGGTTGCCGAACATCACGCCTATTTTTTCGCGAATCTGATTGATAAAGATCAGGCAAGTACGCGACTTCGAAACTGTTCCTGTCAGCTTGCGCAGCGCCTGCGACATCAGCCGCGCCTGCAATCCCATGTGGCTGTCGCCCATCTCGCCGTCAAGTTCGGCCTTGGGTACCAGCGCCGCCACCGAATCCACCACGAGTACGTCGATGGCATTGGACCGCACCAGCGTTTCGGTAATCTCCAGCGCCTGCTCGCCATAGTCCGGCTGCGAAACCAGCAGATTGTCCACATCCACGCCCAGCTTCTTGGCGTAGCCGGGATCGAGCGCGTGCTCCGCGTCGACGAATGCCGCCATGCCGCCGGTCTTCTGCGCCTCCGCAATCACCTGCAGAGTAATGGTGGTCTTGCCGG
>Ga0210395_10000653_pt1 | contig 26670 bp, 26 predicted proteins | sample IncBWH4OmetaG_FD_150861 | JGI IMG/M metagenome (GOLD analysis project Ga0210395, IMG submission 150861) | Forest soil microbial communities from Barre Woods Harvard Forest LTER site, Petersham, Massachusetts, United States - Inc-BW-H-4-O ... | reverse complement strand
ATGGCGGATTCGCCCAGGTGTAAGGCCGCACGTTTTCAGAGAGAGCATTAGCCCGAAAGGAACGATCCGATGCCAGTTAGAAAAGTCGAAGTAGAGCGCTTCAGTCTTACAACATCAAGACCATTCGAGTCGGTGGTATGCGCCTTGAAGTCTAGTATCGGGCAACTGGATCTGGCCGCGTTCGCGAGCGCTTCCAAGTCGTCCGGCACATTCGCCGAGTTGGAGGAAGTGATCAACCGAAACATGGGGGAATCAGGTCTGATGTTGTTCTTGGAATTCGATCACGGTGCCGTCGTTCGGAAGGAAACAGGACTCGCGAAACCGAAGATCATGAGGCTAGTGATCGGCAATCCTCTAGTCATGAAGGAGATGGCCAAGCATGTTCCGGACGCGGGGTCATATGCGCCTGTGACCGTGCTCGTTGATGAGCGGGACGATGGCGTGCATTTGTCCTACGACAGGATGACCAGCTTTCTGTCCCCATACGAAAACCCGGATGCCCTAAAGGTCGCTCGGGAATTGGATTCGAAGGTAGAAAGACTGCTCAACAATGCCGCGGCCGAGTGAACTTCACGCTATATCCCAACGGTCTGAAGGCGAGAAAGGACGAACATGGATTTCGCAGGGATCAAAGTACCCGACACAGCGCTGGTGCACGACGCGATGGACTTGTCGCGGAGTTTGTTAAAGCCATTTCTTTTCAATCATGTGATGCGCTCTTGGTTGTTCGGAATCGTCCTTGCAGAGAGCGCCGCGATAGCACCGGACGCTGAGCTCTTAGCTGTAGCAGCGATCCTGCACGATCTCGGTTTGACCGAGCGGTACAACGGGGAGAATCGCTTCGAGGTAGACGGCGCGAATGCGGCTCGCGAATTCTTGAAAGAACGCGGCATCTCGGCTCAGCAGACGCAGCTTGTGTGGGACGCTATTGCACTTCACACGACCCCAACACTCGCTCTCCATAAAGAGCCCGAAGTAGTGATGACTCATTCAGGAATCGCGGTGGATGTCCTTGGCGCCGGTCTTGATCGCATCTCGCGGGAGAAACAGCAGGCGATCCTAACCGCATTTCCTCGGCTGGCATTCAAGGACGGATTTAAAGGATGCCTTTGCAACGTCGTTCGTCAGAAACCGATGACGGCGGTCGACAACATTCTTCGGGATTTTGGCATTCGATACGTTGAGGGGTTCACACCTCCAAATTTCGCAGACCTCGTCGCTGGGGCGCCATTCTCCGAATAGCTTAAGCTCCACGACGCGTCGCGCTGAGACCAACATTCTTTGGCCGGACTGACTGCCGATACCGCCGGGAATCCACACCTAGAAGGAGAACAAAATGAAAATTGCGCTAATTGGAGCCACAGGAAGCGTTGGCACCCGCCTGATTTCAGAACTGCGCCGCCGTGGGCATCAGGTGACTGCTATCGCTCGACACCCTGAAAAACTTGATCGACAGGACGGTGTGAATCCCGCCGTAGGGGAACGTGCAAAACGAGAACGCACTTGCCGCAGTGCTTGCTGGGCACGATGTTGGCATCCACAGCGTGAAGTTCCTTAGTACCGATCCTGCGAAGGTAATCGCCGCAACCAAGGCGGCGAAAGTGCCACGGTTGCTTGTCGTCGGAGGAGCGGGAAGTTTGGAGGTCGCGCCCGGACTTACCCTTGTGAACTCCCCGGACTTTCCCCCCGAATACAAACCTGAGACGCTCGCAGGTGTGAAGTTCCTGGATGTCTTGCGTCAAGAGAAAGAACTCGATTGGACATTTTTATCTCCTTCTTACCTCTTTGCTCCCGGCGAACGCACCGGCAAGTTCCGACTCGGTAAAGACGAGCTCTTGGTTGGTGCTGATGGTCAAAGCCGCATATCCACGGAAGACTTTGCGATCGCGCTCGTGGACGAGTTGGAACAGCCGAAGCACTCTCGCGAACGATTCACGGTCGGGTACTGACGGCAAAACCGTCCACAAAGTGAGCGGCGGAGCAAAAAGCCAATCGCCGACCACGAAGCATACGACAACGAAAGAGGTAGGCAATGGTTTTAGCAGGAATCAAAGTACCCGACACCGTTCTGGTCCGCGATGCGATTGATTTGTCACGAAGCGCGTCAGCGCCATTTCTTTTCAACCATTCCATGCGCTCCTGGCTATTCAGCGTATTGCTTTCAGAAAGCGCTGAACGTGCTCCAGATCCTGAGTTGTTGGCAGTAGCCACGATTCTGCACGATCTGGGCTTGACTGACCGCTATACGGCGGAAAGTCGCTTTGAGGTGGATGGCGCCAACGCGGCGCGCTCGTTTCTGAAGGGTCGTGGTATCTCGACGCAGCGGACGCAAGTTGTGTGGGATGCCATCGCGCTTCATACCACACGATCCATCGCTCTTCACAAAGAACCCGAAGTCGCTATAACCCATTCGGGAATAACGGCGGATGTTCTGGGGGCAGGCCTTGATCGAATTCCGCAGGACAAACAAGGCGCGATCCTGGCCGAATTTCCGCGCCTGGCACTTAAAAACGGACTCAAAGAGTGCCTTTGCAACATCGCTCGTCGGAAGCCGGAGTCCACCTTTGACAACATCGTTCGGGATTTCGGCGTTCGATATGTCGAGGGGTACACATCCCCTAACTTTGCCGATGTCGTCGCGAATGCACCGTTTTCCGAATAGACGACCTCCCGATCATCGAGTTGCGAACAACGTATCAGCGCGGCTAAAGAAGGAGACAACACGAACTACCAAATTCAAGGACTTTCCATCCATGCGGAGGTGCACGGGACTACGGAGCCGGCATGCTCACCAGGCAGGCGCGCTCATCTAACCGTGGGCCGACTTGGCTGCTCGTCGGGCTAATGCCCGACAGATTTATCGCCCGGCATTCGATCTCCAATCAAATGATGCCCCTACCGCCCAATTGCACAGTTAACGGGCACCTGAGTATTTGCAGAACAGCGGCAAGTCGCGTAGTATCTACGACGCGGGGTGGAGCAGCCTGGTAGCTCGTCGGGCTCATAACCCGGAGGTCGTCGGTTCAAATCCGACCCCCGCAACCATTTCCTAATTGAATTGAAACGGCTTAGAGGCGGCAACTTCTAAGCCGTTTTACTTTTCAGGTCCATTTCACGTCCGAAATCCCCCGAATTGCGCCGCCGAGCTGCGCCGCAATACGCTTTGCGTCTTCGGTAATCACGTGAGTGCGGCACGGGAACTTCTTTGTCTCGGTTTGCGTAAGAGTCCTAGGGGGCTCTCGCATGGCGGGGAGAATTTGGGAGGTGATCCAGCGCGTTGTCCTTCTCGTGCTGGGATTAGGCCTCGTCTCGATATGCGGTGGATCTGCCTACCGTGTGTACCGGCACCGCCAGATTGCCAAGGCCACCATGATCGACCCGGCGACCGGAATCGACGAGGCAATGTTTATAAGAGTCGGCGGAATCGAGCAGTGGATCACCATTCGCGGCCAGTACCGTGAAAATCCAGTGCTTCTCTTCTTGCATGGCGGTCCGGGCGTGGCGACCAGTCCCTATCCTCGCGACGTTCACTTTGTCTGGTCCAAGGACTTCACTTTCGTCCAGTGGGACCAGCGTGGATCAGGTAAGACCTACGGCCGGTCCGGGCCGCTCGCACCCGACGTCACGATCGATCGAGTGGCGCAGGACGGCGTAGAACTCGCAGAATTCCTCCGCCAACATCTGCACAAGCGTAAAATCATCGTCCTCGGTCTTTCCTGGGGAACCACGCTGGGCATTTACATGGTTAAGGCCCGTCCGGATCTTTTCTACGCGTACGTGGGCACCGGCCAAATGGTGAATGCGCGCGAAGCCGAGACGATCACGTATCGGCAAGTGCTCGACAAAGCCCGCGCGCGCGGCGACCGCGACGCCATCAAGGAATTGGAACACATCGGTCCGCCTCCCTACGCTTCGCAGGCCGCCCTGGGTGTGCAACGCAAATGGGGGCGCGCCTACGAACCGGGATTACAATCCAATTTGAGCATGATCTCAAAGGTGCTGTTCGAGTCCGACGTGGGTTTCCGAGACCTGCGAGACTACATTCGTGGCATCAACGACAGCCAAGACCATTTCATCGGCGTCGCGGCCGACGGTCCGGACACGAAAGTCGATCTCCCGGCGCTCGGCACCGATTTCGCAATCCCCATGTTCGTGTTCGAGGGTGCAGAGGACGATGTAGCACCCGCGGGGCCAGCCAAAGCATATGTTGACAGCATGGTCGCTCCGCAAAAGCAGTTTGTCGCGATCGCCAATGCCGGCCACACGGCGATGTACTCGCGGGCCGATGTATTCTTGAGATTACTGGTCGAACGCGTCCGGCCACTGGCTATCCAGTAGCTCCGTTCGAGCCGAGTTTTCTGCGCCCGCCTGCAGGCAGCGGCTAACTGATTATTCAGATTTCCGCACAAATGCCCGGCTGGTACTCCACTTCCGCGGTTAGCGTTCATCGGGCACTTACCCGTTTACTTCCGAATAGCCGACTACCCAGGAGTTATCGAGGCCAAGGCCGGACAAGTGATTCCTTCGCGAGATCGTAGAACTTCTCACAGACCCTTCTTCCAATACCCGTTCAGCAAGCCCCAGTCATCGCGATGTTCCTTCCACCATAACGCAGCGCTTTGGTTCCAGTATCGCGGTCCGTAGGTGTCGTCCTGAGAATCGGCTTGGCGCCGACTTGGCTTGAGCAGGCTATCTAGGCTGTTGAACGAGCTAATCCCCCCACCGGAATGGCATTCAAGACACCTTTGCATGACAGCGCCGAACGAGCGGCTGCTCTGCCCAGGCCGCCCATCAATCCCGTCAAAGCCTTGCGTTAGAAAGGTAGGTGGTTCCTTTTCATCGTAAGCCGTAGGCCGCAACCCTCCCTGTTTACCGGAGAACAGCAGCGGTCGGCTGATCCTGATCTCGAAGAACTCCTGGCCGCTGTTCAGTCCCATCGTGGCGAAACCGCCAGTAAAATCACGCGCACGCGCGTGCGTAATTTCCCGGCATACGCGTATCTGCACACTCTCGGTAATGGGTGACATCACCAGCTTGCCTTGGTTGTCGAACAGGACCATCTGACGAACCAACGCCATCTTCGTTCCAGCGGGAAAGGAGGGTAAGTCCGGATTTGTCACCGATGCATCGTCGGCTATCGGTGTATCCGGAGCCCAAGGCTGAGGAAAATCCCACAAGGTCCGAAAATAATCCAGTGTTGCCTTGCGCCCTTGTGGCAGCTGTACGAAAACCAAAAAAACGGAGCGCCCCGAAACACCTACAACATGTGACTTCGCCACCCCGCCATACTCCATGAACTCGGGGCTGACGGCGATGCAGACCCATGGCCCGCGAGGGTCAAACAGGTCCGGTGGCAAAAAGGGCTGTTGCGGATGTGTCTTGTCGTATTGTGCGGAGAACGCGCCGGATGCGACTGCCTGCACATAATTATCGGGTAGGGCTTTGATTTGCTCTGGCGTGAGCGCCAAACGACTCAGCAGTTCGGCAAGCCGGCTTTGCAACTCTCGTTTCTCGTTGTTGTATTCAGGCGTTCCTGTCCACTGAAGCTGCTGGACGGACCAATCAAACACAGCCCACAGATCGCGCTGTAACATGGCGCGTTTGAGCACGTCTTTTGTCAGATTTTCCGCGTGCGTTCGCAGAAACTCGTCCAGCACGCGAAGCGCGATTCCGTGAGAGGGCTGCGACAATAGATGTTGTGAACGCGGCCAGAGCATCGGATCGAGCGAATCTTCTCCGTACACTTTGCCCTGGGGATCTTCGCGGACTCGTAGGGCCGAGTAGAGGCGATTCCAAATGTGTGCAGGATTCTCATCATAAGTGGCGACGGAGATTTCGGAACCTTGCTGAGATTTCTCCGTGGTCGGATACGCGATCAGTATCACAGCGAGGAGCATAAAAGTCGCAGCAGGTCGCATCGGGGGGCCTTCCAAATAGCCAGATGCCATGGTCTCGCGCGTAGTAGCGCGGCTGACCATCTCTGATGATGCATGATAGCGGACAATTCGGAAATAACTCCACTTGCCTGGCAAGTCGCATTCTCGGACTTGTAAAGTAGCACTTCACTCGGATGGTTTACGCGTTAATCAGTCAGGATTCGGAGCCCACCGATGTCGCCTGAACATGCTCCAGTAGCGTCGCTCCGTTGGGGGAAGGGCTGTGCGTTGTCATGCCAGGAATGTTAGGATCACGTCCAACCGTTCTAAGGCATTTACAATGGCAACGCAAGATCGCGCGCTCGATCCTGCACGACGGTGGTTAGGGATAGAAGTTACCTCTTGAAAGACCTTGGATCTTTGTCCGCAGCAAATGATTCCAAATTAGGGCACGCGGGGAGGTCCGCCAGGGAATGCACTTCGATGCGATAATGGGGTTGGTAGCGATGGAATCTATCAACGCGGGAAGCCAATGACAGAGTGTGACGTAGCGATCATCGGTGCGGGGCCTTATGGATTGTCGATCGCGGCGCACCTTAAGGCGCGCCACGTCAACTTCCGTATTTTCGGCCATCCGATGCACACCTGGCTCACGCACATGCCGAAGGGCATGCGCCTGAAGTCCGAGGGCTTTGCGTCCTCCCTTTATGACCCGGATTCTGCGTTTACTCTTGAGGCCTATTGCAGGGACAAGGGGATTACATACGCCAAAATAGGTCTGCCCGTTCCCCTTGAAGTGTTTGCTGCCTACGGTCTGGAGTTTCAGAGAAGATTCGTGCCGGAATTGGAGGCGAGGCTCGTGAAGTCAATTCGGCGATCCGCGCAGGGGTTCCGTATTGGTCTCGAAGATGGTGAGTCCGTTGCAGCGCGCAGGGCAGTAATGGCGATTGGCTTAACACACTACGAGTATATCCCCCCCGTCCTGGCTGTCCTTCCAGACGAATTCGTGACCCATAGCTCAAGGCATCATATCGTTGACCGTTTCAAGGGGCGAGAGATTGCCGTGGTGGGAGCTGGAGCTTCAGCCCTGGACTTGGCGGCACTACTTCATCAGGTCGGGGCTCATGTTCAGGTCGTCACGCGCAGATCCGCCATTTATTTCCATAGCCCGCCCGAAGCCGAACCCACGTTAATACATCGGCTGCGCACTCCAGTGACTGGGATCGGGCGCGGTTGGAGGTTGTTCTTGTGCACCCACGCGCCGCTTCTTTTCAGGCAAATGACCCAAGAGTTTCGACTCGAGAAGGTGCGGAGGGCTCTCGGCCCGGCGGCTTGCTGGTTCGTCAAAGAACAGGTCGTCGGTAAGGTACCAATCATTGCCGGCGTTACGATCACGGAAGCAACGGCTCAGGCGGGCCGCGTGAGTCTTCGTCTTACCGACGGAGCAGGTGTCCCCCGGAAACTGATCACAGACCACGTCATTTCGGCAACGGGCTACAAGGTTGATCTTGGACGCTTAACCTTCATGAATTCAGATCTCCAATCGGAAGTCCGGTCTGTTGAAGCCACGCCTGTGCTGTCGTCGAACTTTGAGTCGTCTGCCCCCGGATTGTATTTTGTTGGTGCGTCGGCGGCGAATACTTTCGGGCCTCTCTTGCGTTTTGCCTATGGCGCAGGCTTTACGGCGCGAAGACTCTCAAGACATCTCGCGAAATCGGCAGATCGTGAGTGGCCGACGGTCGAAGCTAGGGCGGGCGTCGAAGCCGCACCCGCTGACGAAGTTTCCGTTGCTAAGTGAGAAAGGTGCGCCTAGCGGTATCGTAGACATCCAGATGGATCCCACTCGCGCTAACGGGGGGCCGGCACTTCATGGTTGCGGCGTTGGGAATTTGCATCGCGTTCTTCACGCTAGATGGTCCGATACCTTTTGATCTGTGCCGAGTTCGGAGTAGAGAGAATTCGAGAAACCAAACGCAGTAGGTAGGCCAGCGCTTGGGAACTGCCATTGATAGCGATAGCAGTATTACTCAGGAGACGTAAACCCAAGCGATCGTAGTTGCTTATCTTGCTGCGATGTCCACGTCGCCCAACTCCGTCCGTACTTCGCTAGAACTGCAGCCAGCGTTCGTGCACTTTGTAGAATCCTCGTCGCTCACCTTGGAAAGCGCGTTGTACTTGCATATCGGAGGGACGCCGGCGCTTGGGACACACCATTGCCACCCAACAGACGTGGTCTGAAACTGCCAGACAGTTGAAGGGTTCTTACAACTCTGTGTCCAGCTTGGCAGTGTGAGAAGAACGACCACTGCGCCCAGCAGAGAATCGGGTAAAATGCCCGCGCCTTATGTCTACTCGAATCAGTGAACAGAAACCGGACCCGTGGGAAGCGGCCTATCTGGCCTTTGAGACACCCGAGCAGGAGATTCGGAAATTTGTCGGGCGATTGACGAAACTTGGAGCCAAAGGCTGGAGCCGCGATGCCCACATTGTCGAATTGTTCTGCGGGCGTGGAAACGGGCTTCATGCTCTCGAACGAATGGGTTTCACTCACATCGAGGGAGCCGATTTGTCCGGTACACTCCTCGCGCAATATCAGGGAGTTGCTCAGTGTCATCTTTGCGACTGCCGCCATTTGCCGTTTGCCGATAATAGTAAGGATGTCTTGGTTGTTCAGGGAGGGCTTCACCATTTATCTACTCTCCCGACGATCTTGAGCAGACTTTTTCAGAAATGCAGCGTGCCCTCAATACAACTGGCCGAGTCGTTCTAGTCGAGCCATGGCTTACTCCGTTTTTGCGATTCGTACATAGGATCTGCGAAGTTCCCGTGGCGTGCCGACTCTCTAACAAGGTGGATGCTCTTGCCACCCTGATCCGCTATGAACAGCATACCTACGAGCAGTGGCCGAGCTAGCCGGACGAGATCTCGAAATTAGCGCGCTCTTACTTTTCCGTTGTGCAGGAATCTTTTGAGTGGGGGAAGTGGAGCTTTGTTGGCAGACCACTTATGGCGAAATCTCCGCCTCTCCGTAATCGTGTTCGAGCGGTTGAAGACTGATTTCTCGGGAGCTCGCATCTTCCGTGCTGACCCCGGTTATTCCGAAGGATCTCGAAATATTTTGGGATTTTGATCGCGTTATGCGGGGCAAAGCAGAAAAGGCCCACGCGGAGGGCACCCTGTACTTGACCAACATCCAACAGTTCTACGATAAACCAGGCCGCACGAACGAAGTTGAGCCAGATGAGATGACAGCCGCGCTGGGATCGAAGCCCCTTCATAAGTAGATATCATCGGAAACAAAGCCTTCCCTAATTTTGTGAATGATCTCGAAAAGCTGAAGCATTTTTCGATGAGGGAAAAGGAGGCACTTTGGGTGAAATGTTGAACCTCGACCCAGCAAATCGATCGAATCTCGGGGCATCGTCTCCTGAGGCACCCCAATCGATTGTGATTCGAATTAGTATAACCGATGAAGGACGGATTCCATGATTCCGAAGACAAAAACGAAGATCTTACGGACCGGGTCAAAGAGGACCGTGATTAGGTAGGTCAAGAGAAAGAGGAAGGCATAAAACGTTCCAGGAAACCGCTCGAGCCAGTACATGGCAGGCCGAGTCACGGACGTTCTCACCGCAGAGATTTTGGCCAACGAAGCAGAGCCCACTCCAATCACGGCGCCCGCCAAGATGTCCGTCGGATAGTGGAGTCCCATGTAGACTCGCGGTAACGAGACGACGACCAAGGCATGACAGAGAGCCAGGATTCCAGCGCCCCGCGAAACAAAAAAGATGCTGGTTGCGAGCGCAAAGAACAACGCGGCATGGTCACTTGGAAAAGAACTCCAGTGGATCACCTGGCTCGAAACGTCCACGTGATAGGGGAGTTGAAAATGGAGCGCCGCGTTAAGGCAGGGTCTCTCGCGATAAGGCAAAGTATCTGCGAACGCCCGCGCCACAAATACAGAAATAACGCAGGCAAGGATTCCACACAAAAGATATTCGCGATCTCGGACCTTACTCTCCCCAGTCCGAAACCACGCCCACCAGATCAGGGATGTGATCACACAGCCCTTCGTGAGAGTGTTGGAGCCGATCAGCATGATCAGGTAATCGAGGTTCGAGGAGCGGCGTGCGAACTGGTTCAGAAAGGAAATGATATTGGCGTCGAAAGAATTCAAGCTCGCCTCCGCCTCGTTTGCGACTCGAATCTACACGCACGTCTCGTCCCTCTTATAACATTATCGAACTTATGCATCAATGCAAGTCGGCCTACGGATGTAGCGGATGTAATCCCGGTTCTTGATTCTTTTATCTCGTTCTGCCCCCTCAAGTAACATCTTTTCGTTACGCAGTTTCCCCTCTGGCATACGACGTCTGGTCGCGCGGAGCCGGCGTTCAAGCGCGGGTCCAGGCCTACGTCGCTCAAGTTAGCGAGTATGGAAGTAGACCGCCGACCGGTTCGCGAACCTTCGCGGGCATATTTGCGAGTTCGCGAGGGAGAGTCCTAACCGGAGCGTCTGTGCCGTCCGAATCAGAAACCGGTACTTGTCAACGAAGCGGAGGTTGCTCAGATTCCAGCCCGCGAACCACAGTTGCCTGTTTCCGCACTCCGCATCCATCGCATCAGTGAAACCAACCCGCATGTAAGGCCAGGTGGTGCGCATAGTAACCAGATAATCCAAATAGTGCGGATTGACATCAGTCGCCCAATCGTGCGGGACATCAGATGGACCTACATATTTCCGGTTCCTGCACCGACTTCTTGGTTCAAATCCGACCCCGCAACTACTCACGGAGATAGCTTTCCGGATTTAAATTGCTCAGTCTTGCTGCTCCGATCTTGAGCGCTTCGAGATTGCGAAGAATGCCACCCGCGTGATTCATTGCCAGGAAAAAATACTGCAGTTGTTTTACAGGGCGATAGATATCGAACGGAAAAACTAGAAAGATTTCATTCACACTGCAATTTGCGCATCGTAGCTGCGCACCGGCTGCAATTTGGGACGACTCTTTTGGAGTAGACAACGACTTATCTACAGCCGTAGCCAGGCAACGTCGCTAATTTCTGACCTGCAACCGAATTCCCGCTATTGGACGCGGCTCGCAGAAGGATGCGCGCTTGTTCGCAGTTCTTTCCCGGCACACCGTCTCCTAGAAGGTAGAGACTTGCGAGCTCCACCTCAGCTTTGGTGTTCCCTAGCCCTACTGCCACCCACAAAAGGTGCGCTGCCGTGGCACGATCCTCCCGCACGCCGGCTCCGCGCAAGTACTGTTGAGCGAGCTCCAGCTCCGCGTGGCCGTCGTTTCGCAAAGAAATCTCCGGGGTATTGTGCTCTGACTTCGCGGAAGCACTCTTTGTCTCGGGTTGCGCCGACGGCGCTGATGCCTCTGGCTGCTTCCCTACTCTCGCGCGCGGGATCGGATCCGCCTGCCCCGATTCCAGCGGTGGAGCTGGTTCACCGGAATTGAGTTGTTGCCCCGTCTCAGTCGATGGCCGCGTGTTATCAGCTACAGCTCCAGAACCGATCGCGTCGGAATCGGCAGCCGCGCCCGGCGCAGAATCTCGAGCGTCATTGATCGCCGCTCCGTTTGCGCCCGGTGCGACGGAAGACGAAGAGCCATCCGGCGCCGACGCAGCGGCGGAAGCTGGAGCTACCGCAGTCTCTGGCTTCGCAGATTGTTGAGAGTGGTCGCCTGAGATCAGTTCTCCCAAACGGACCAGTGATTCGCCCGCTTCCTGCTTGTTGAGGAAAACGAACACCCCGGCTGCCGCACCGAGTAATAAAGCTACCGTCAGCGCGATTGCGCCATAGCCCTGCTTCCGACGCGGAGCGTCTGCCCAATCGTCCATGCCGCGGGGCGCCAAGGAGCTCCACCCGGAGGAAAACGACGGAGACGTGTTGTAGGGTGGCGCCCAGGCGAGCGGCGGAGGGTCGGGCGAGAATCTAGGCGGTTCGGAAGCAGGCTCGGCAGGAGACCTTGCGGCAACGGGCTGTGGCTGATTTCGTATCGGGGGAGCCGGACGCGTCGCGTCGACTACAAACGAGTGGCCCTCCTCGGCCGATATTGAATCTCGCTGTCGGGGAGCGGCTTTTTCAGTTGCCGCGGGCGATGGCTCTCGCACATTAGGTGATGGCACCGGAGATCCATCGACCCACTTATGAATATGTTTGCGCACTTCTTCTGACAGCTGGCCAAATCGCAGCCCGCCCCGCTTGCGAGTCTCATCGAGCCAAATCAGTTCACCGGAAAGTTCGATGTCGTTGTTCCATCCTGCTGACAATCGAAAATCAATTCGCTCTCCAACCGCGATAGGCGCAGCGGTTTGGAATCCAAGACCCGTCCAGGAAACATCGAGCAGAATGCCACCATTGTCCGGCTCGATATTCAGGTAGACGCAGTCAGCGACCCTGGTCCGCGGATTGCGGCGCCGTTCTTCCCTCGGGGTGCCTCCCGCGGGAATTTTATAGTCGGTTGTGGAATTACCCATCCGACCCATTCTCCCTCCCTCACGGGCGCGATCCAAGCTCCATCACGGTAAATCCGCGCCTTATCGTCTCCATCTTAACTCTGGCCTTGCCGGGAGCGTCTATCCGGCAGAAGCCTCACAAACCTTGCACGGACTACTGGAAACTACCTAGGGATTTCTATGTATGCCAGCGTGGCTCCGCTCGACAACATCTGCGTCGATTTGAGTCGATTTGAGTCGATTTGAAGGGCAAGTCTGCTCAAGAAACCCGGCGTCGGCAAGTAGGCGAACGTGCAGAGCAAGAAAGGACCTTCGCCGCAGACGGTCGTTGAAGGCCCCTGAACAAGATCCTTGGGTAAATGCCACTCCCTGACTACGGTCTTCTCCCTATTGTCCACAGTCGGAGGCGTTGGTAGATTTTCCCTGGTGGACCGGCGAAACATGTTTTCCTGTCGCGGGTTTACTAGGTGTCCAATTTTGAGACACGACCGGGTCTTATTAAAAGATGCAAGTACCATTGATTTTTGAAATGGACGATGAGTAGATTCTGAACTGCTGTTATGCAATTTGACAGAATCGAAGCTGGAAACCGAGGCTACAAAGTGCCCCGGAATCGGATCGATCACGATTATGCAACAAATAGAAATTCGGAGTTTGCTTTGGCTCTCATAGGACTCGACCATATGTACGTGGTAGACGTTTTGATTAGCAATGATCGAACATCCGGGGGATTCGCGCTACCAGTCCGTCGCCCCTGACTTGCCGCGTTACGGTGTTTTCCTCGCGGCACTCGACTTGGAGTGGTTACGAAGGGGATAGATCAATGCATCGATCAAGATTGTTGGGATCACTATTTCTAATTGCACTCGCTGCCCTACCATCTGGCCTGCGCGCTCAACAAAACGCCTCGGCGAGAGCGGCATCGACAAGTTCTCCTCAAGCCGCAGCTACGAGCAACTCTCCTGCCAATCCGCCAGACTTACAACAGCGATACCCTCGATATAAAGTTGGACCCGACGATAGCCTGGCGATTACGTTCCCTCTTTCGCCGGAGTTTGACCAACCAACGGTCATGGTTCAGCCGGATGGCTACATCAATCTTAATGGAGTCGCTAGCGTGTATGTTCAGGGACTGACGGTGCCAGAGATTGTCGAGGCCTTGAAAAAGGCCTACGCCGGCACGCTTCACGACCCAATTATCAACGTGGATCTGGCGGATTTTCAAAAGCCATACTTTGTGGCTTCGGGTCAAGTGGGCAAGCCGGGTCAGTATGATTTGCGCCACGAAACCACTGTCTCGGAAGGGATCGCGATCGCTGGGGGCCTAGCTCCCTCGGCAAAGTCGCAAGTATTTATATTTCACCGCGTGTCGACGGGCTGGGTCGAAGTCAAGAAGCTCAACCTCAAGGACGTTCTGAATGGCAAGAAACAAAACGAAGATGCGTATCTGGCACCTGGCGACTCCATATTCGTGCCGGAATCATTCATTACGAAGTTCCGCAAATACGTACCCTATTCGCTTTCAGGCGCGACGGGTTCGTATATAGCCCCGTGACGGTTCTTTAGTTCACTCGGGGCCGCTGAACGGGATCGGGACCCTAAAGGAGCAAGGTGTAAATGTTTCTAAACTATTTCAAGCTCGCTGAGGAGCCTTTTGGCGTGACTCCGGATCCCCGTTTTCTTTTCCTGGGTAGACAACATCGCGAGGCGATGGCCTCTCTTGCTTATGGGACGGCAAGCAATCGAGGTTTCATGGCACTTATTGCCAAGCCCGGAATGGGCAAGACATCCTTGCTCTATCACTATCTCGAGGGCCTGCGCGGCCAGGCTCGGACCGCATTTGTGTTTCGTACGGATTGCAATTCGCGGGAGTTGATTCGCCACATTCTTCTGGATCTGGGCGTCGATACCTCAAGCAATGATTTGCCAACCATGTACGATAGCCTCAACCGAATTCTAACCGAAGAGATGACCCGCGGGCGGCGTTTCGTTCTTGTGATTGATGAAGCGCAGAATTTGGACGAACCGACTCTTGAATCGGTCCGCTTGCTCTCAAACTTTGAGACTCCCTGGAAGAAACTGATGCAAATTGTCATTGCCGGCCAGCCAGGCCTGGCCGAGAAGCTGGCTCGTCCCTCGCTGACACAGCTTCGGCAACGGATTTCCTTAGTCATGCGGCTTGAGCCGCTCGATGATGGGGAAATCTCTTCCTACATTGACCACAGACTTTGGGTTGCGGGATGCGAGGATCCGCGTTTCTTTACGCCCGGGGCCAGAGCATCGATTGCGGAGTACAGCGAAGGGATTCCTCGTAACATAAATAACCTTTGCTTCAATGCGATGTCTTTGGCCTGTGGTTTAGGGAAAAAGACCATTGATCGCGAGATCGTACGTGAGGTCCTTGCCGACCTCGACCTCGAGTCTCTCAGCTACAAGAAAAAGAACGATGTCGACTTACATCAAAAAGCGCCGCCGAAGTTTATGGCCGCCGGAACCGCCCGGACCGCGCAAAGGCCAAAAGTGTCAGTTCTGCGGAGATGGTTTCCGAAAGTGGTTGTCGCGAGTGTATCTGCACTGGTGTTAACGGGAACCGGTGGTGACCTGAGTCCCGCAGGTGGAAGAACGGCCAAAACAAACGATGGGTTGGCCCCGCATTCATCGTACGTAGACATCGCGGAACCATTGACCGAACACTTGAATGTTTCGGTCACTGCATCCCCCGGTGAGCTGTCTCAAAGCGTTGGTAAGAATGACAGGGAAATTTCCGAGGGGATTAACCACGCGAATGTTCGGCAAAGACAGGATGCTGGGCGTTCGCGTACAGCCGAATCGTTGGTCGACCCGCGGGCCGTTTCCACATCGGGAGAGGTGGGGCCCGATGAGTAGGAACTTTGAGTTGATGCAAAACCTCAGTCGGGACGTCGCGGAAACTTCTATACCTCGACCGCGGCGTGTGATTCCCGTTGAACCGGATGGACTTCGCCGAACGAGAACTCGTTTTGATTTGAGCCAAATGGCTCGCGAAGAGACACTCCGGCTCGTGCAGCGGCTGTTCCTGCAGCAGGCGCAAAAGAGCCCGCGCGCGATTCTGTTTGCGGGGATCGAACAAGGTACCGGTTGCAGTCAGGTCTGCTTGCTGGTCGCCGAAATCTTGAGAAGCGCCGTAACCGGTTCCATATGCTTAGTCGACGCCAACTTTAGATCGCCGTCGCTTCCGCGCCTGCTCGGAACGACGAACGGCTATGGCCTGACCAATGCCTTGCTGCAGGAAGGTCCAGTTCGATCCTTCGCGAGGCCGCTCCCGATCGAGAATTCGTGGCTGTTATCGTGCGGCTCGCTCGGCCCTGATTCGATCAACCTTCTAAACAGCCAACGTATGAAGGCCCGTTTCGACGAGTTGCGGGCGCAATTTGACTATTTGCTGATCGATGCGCCGTCTCTATGCCGGTATGCCGACGCCACGGCCCTGGGTCGGCTCACCGATGGTCTGGTGCTGGTTTTGGAAGCGAACACGACCCGAAAAGAAACGGCTCTCAATGTAATGGGGAACTTACGTGCAGTTCAGATTCAGGTTCTCGGTGCGGTGCTGAATAAGCGCACGTTCCCCATACCGGAGTCGCTCTATCGCAGGCTGTAGAGAGAGCCCTATCGGCAGAAGGCCGGCGAGTTTTGTTTGGTTCGCCACGCCCCCTATTTCTAAAAAGGGGGCAGTTCGATGGATGTGGCGAACGTAGATTTCCAGCCTCGCAGTGAGGTCACCTGCCCATGTGACCGGGTTTAGCGGAGCTATGTGCAATCTCATTCAAACGGCTTCTAACGTGTCGACGGGTCCCTCACAAGACGCTCATTGTGAGTTTCCGTTGTGGTTTGCAATCCAGACATGGCCGCAGTATGAGAAGAAGGTCGCGACCGAGTTTCAAAGAAAGGACGTTCAGGTGTTTCTCCCTCTACTCTCGTCCAAGCGCAAGTGGAGTGACCGCTACACAACGGTTCACATGCCCCTGTTTCCTAATTATGTTTTCGTGCGAATCGATGAGTCATCCAATGCGCGGATTGGTGTGTTACGGACCAATGGCGTAACTGGGTTTGTCGGAGTGCGCGGGAAGGGCGTTTCGATTCCCGAGGCGCAAATCGAGTCGGTGCGTTTGCTAGTCGCCAGCGGCGTCCCGTTTCAGCATCATCCACTGCTGGCCATCGGTAAGCGCGTTCGAGTACGAGGCGGCAGCCTCGACGGGGTAGAAGGAACTCTTCTAGCAAAGAATGACGATCTGAGCCTGCTCGTGTCCATCCAGATCATTCAAAGATCACTCGCTATTCGTGTCGAGGGCTACAGGATCGAGCCGATCTAGTTCAAAGATTTCCGAAGAGGAAATCCTTAACGTCAACGCTTCTTACCCCCAGCCGCCACAAAACAATTTACCGGAATTCGTTGCTTCGGGGACCCTGCACATGAACGCAGCCAAACGCCGTTTCGTTTTGAGCGGACTCAAGTTATTCGACATTTCCCTGCTGATTTTATCCTTCGGACTGGCGAGCGCGCTAGTTGCGTATGGGGATAAGGGGGTTGGCCTCGAACGGTTTCTTTCTATGCGGGTAAAGTTGTCGAATTGTATCGCTTTCGCCTCCATTGTGCTCGCGTGGCACATGATCTTTTCTCTCTGCGGGTTGTATGAGTCAAGACGATTGTCTGCCAGGCGCGCTGAGCTGATTGACGTGATTAAGGCTACGACGCTGTCAAGCGCTCTGCTGGCCGTGCTGGCCGAGTTGTATCGAATTAGGATGATTACGCCGAACTTTCTGGCTTCTTTCTGGCTGGTCAGCTTGTTTCTATTGACGGCGTCGCGACTCATCCTCCGGCCCCTGCTGGCCAGCCTGCGGAGGCACGGTCGAAATCTCCGATACGTGCTTGTTTTAGGCACAAATCCGCGGGCGATTGACTTTGCCCGAAAGATCGAGGCGAAACCGGAACTCGGGTACCGGATCCTGGGATTTGTGGATGACGACTGGCATGGGATGTCCGAGTTCAAACGCACGAGCTTCCCCCTCGTGTCTGCCTACGAAGACCTGCCCGAATTTCTGCGACGCAACGTGGTCGATGAAGTCGCCATGTATCTCCCGTTTGGAGAATTTTATGAGGCTTCTTGTCAGGCTGCTGCGCTCTGCGAACAGCATGGCATCACCCTGAGATTTGACGGTGATATTTTTGGCCTGAAGAAATCGCGATCCACCCCGGATGAATTTGACGGTCATCATTATGTCGCTACCTCTGCCGAGACTCACGACTGGTGGCTTTTGGCGATGAAGCGAATCTTGGACATTGCCTTCTCTCTGATTCTCTTAATTCTGCTGGCCCCAGTGCTCGTAGTCGTCGCGGTACTGATTCAGTTTTACTCCCCGGGGCCGGTCCTGTTTCGGCAGGAACGCATTGGTTTAAACAAGCGCAGGTTCCTAATCTTTAAATTCCGGACTATGGTTCGCAACGCAGAGAAGATGATGGCCCAACTCGAGAGCCACAATGAGGTCCCCGGCCCCGTCTTCAAGATTAAGAATGACCCTCGAATCACGCCGATCGGGAGGATCCTGCGACGAACCAGCATCGACGAACTTCCTCAACTCTTCAACGTACTTAAAGGCGACATGAGCCTGGTAGGGCCAAGACCTCTGCCGGTTCGGGATTACGAGGGATTTAGCGAGGACTGGCAGCGGCGGCGTTTTAGCGTACGGCCGGGGATCACGTGCCTCTGGCAAGTGAGCGGCCGCAGTTCGCTTCCTTTCGAACAGTGGATGGAACTGGATCTGCAATATATGGATGAATGGTCACTATGGCTGGATATAAAGATTCTGGCGCTGACTGTCTCCGCGGTATTGAAGGGGTCGGGTGCTGCGTGATTTGGAGACGGGCAAGCAAAACTGCACGGTATTGAGAAGTCGGCGGCAGACAAAGCGGAGGAGCCGATGCAAGACACAAAACTAGGTACGGGACTCATTCAGTCCGGGGGCGACATTGCTCGTCGCGACGCTCTGGCGCCTGGACTAGACATTACTGCTCGCGACGTGTTGGCACCTCTGTTTCGCCACAAGCGACTGATGATCGTCAGTTTCCTGTTGGTAGCCCTATTGGCCGTCCTAGCAGCCTTAGCTGTTTCGAATTCATATGAAGCGCATATGGAGATTTTGGTGAACCGCGACCGAGTTGATCCTGTGGTGACAACTGAATCCGCATCTCAAGTTTTGATTCCAGCGTCTGCCGTGACCGAAGAAGAGATCAATTCCGAAGCCGAATTGTTGAGGAGTCGGGACGTGCTGGAAACGGTGGTCCTTGCGAATGGACTCGAAGAACCGGAAAAGAACACGGACTGGCGGCATTTCAAGCGAAACGAGTCAGAGTATCTTTCGTTAGCCGTTAAGCATCTTGGCGCGAGTCTCAAGATCGCGACGCCCCCCAAAACAAATTTAATCAGCGTAAGTTATGTGTCCGGGAATCCCCGGACCGCATATGGAGTCCTGAACACATTGGCAACCGCATACGTAGAGAAGCATGTCGCGGTCCATCGCCCGACAGGATCTTACGAGTTTTTCTCGAAAGAAACGGACAAGTACCGGGATGCGCTCGCCGATTCGGAAGCTCGTTTGGCGAATTTCGGCAAGGAACAAGGCGTCGCTGCGCCTGACGTCGAACGAACCAATATGGCTCTGGTCGTCGCTAACTCCGTTGGCTCGTTACACCAAGCAGAACAAACCATCGCCGCTGATGAGGAGCGTATCCGCAACGACCGAGTGCAAATGAAGGAGACCCCCGAACGGTCGCTCACACAGCAAGCTTCCGATGCTTCCGCTAGTTTAGTGCAGCAGCTGGAAAGCAATCTCCTTAACGCACAGGTTAAGCGAACCCAGCTTCTGGCGAAGTTTGATCCAAGTTATCCACTCGTGCGAGAAGCCGAGCAAGAAATCGCCGATACGCAGGCCGCGATTGCCAAGGCACAAAACACACAGTTCGTTAATCAGACTACAGATCGGGACCCTACCTTCGAGTTGCTCAGGGAGGACGCTGCGAGAGCAGAGGTCGATCTGGCCGCTCAGCGCGGGACCGTTGTCGCCCTGAAACAAAGCATTCAGAACATGCAACAGCAAATGGTGGACTTAGATCAGAAGGCGCTAAAACAATCGGACCTACTCCGAGACGCCAAGGCGAATGAGGATAACTACTTGCTATATCGCTCCAAGCAAGAGCAGGAGCGCGCCGATGACGCGTTGGATCAAAAAAGAATCGGCAATGTTGCCATTGCTGTACCACCTGCAATCCCGACATTACCTCAGTTCAGTTTCCTCATGGTCATCGCGATGGGCCTATTTCTCGCGATCATTGTTAGCGCCGGCGCAGTATATACGGTTGACTATCTCGATTCGTCATTCCGCACTCCTCAAGACGTAATAGACGTCTTGGGAATTCCAGTTGTAGCGGGAGTCCCGAAGCAAGGCATCTTCGCGAAGCATCCTCTCGGACTCTTGGAGATGGAGCGACGAGGATGACTTTCAGTGCCTGAGCGAGTCACCGAACCAAGACCTTCCTGGGCGTTCTTTTTTCCAGCGAAAGTTGAATCACGATCCGAAGGCACGCTACCTAGCCGAACTGACGCACCCACTGATCTCATGACGACCGTAAGTTGGTACTTATCGCGGTTGGCCTCGATGCCGCCTGCTGAAATTGCATGGCGCGCGCGCTCCTCCGCAACATTGCCCTTCGACTGGGCGCGCTCCAAAGCGCAACCAGGGACACCGGCTCCGGATTGGACGCCGCTGCGAGCCGCGTCTTATCCGGTGCAGATGCACGCGGGCGACGCCTTGATGGAGCACATCCGCGTATTCGACCTCGAGTTCCCGCTGGGCTTCGAGTTCGATTGGCACCGTGACTATCGCGATGGCCGGCAGGTGGAACGCCGTTTTGCCGGCGCTCTAAACATCCGTGATACGGCCGTGGTGGGCGACATCAAGTACGTGTGGGAGCCCAGCCGTCACCAGCATCTTTCGGCGTTGGCGTATGCAGCGAATGCCGAGCAGCACGCAGGTTACATTGTCCAATCGCTCGACTCCTGGTTGAATGCGAATCCGTATCTCCGCGGCGTGCACTGGACCAGCAGCCTGGAATTGGCAGAGCGCGTGCTCTCGTGGGCTCTGTTGTACCCGCGCATCGCAGAGCAGGTGGCGCACCGCGGGGACTTCCGCGAGCGGTGGCTCGGCTCGATCTATTCGCACCTGGCGCGGATCGCTAGCAAGCTGAGCCTTCATTCATCAGCTAACAATCACCTCATCGGCGAGCTTGTGGGTTTGTACGTGGGTTCGTCGTGTTTCAACTTCTGGCCGGAGTGTCGGATCTGGTGTGATACCGCGCGTCGATCGCTCGAGCGCGAAATCCGATTGCAAGTGGGAGAAGATGGAGTTAATCGCGAACAGGCGATCGCCTACCACCTGTTCACGCTCGAACTCCTCTTACTCGCCTTCATCACCGCCCGTAAGAGCGGAAATCCATTCAGCGACGGATACGCACAGCGATTGCGGGCGATGGCGCAATTCCTAGACACGATCGCCACATCCACAGGGGATCTGCCATGGTACGGAGATTCGGACGACGCGCGCGGGTTTCTGTTCTCCGACGGCGAAACCGCGCTCGAGGTTACTACACAGTTGGCCGGACTCTTATTTGACGAGCCCGCGTGGTTTCGTTTCGGGACCGCGCCTACGCAGGCGGCGCGAGCGCTGCTCCCCGACCTGCTCCCAAAACTTGATCATAGCGCGCGGGTCGAGCCCCCGCCACGCGAGTTGTTTGCTGATGCCGGGATGGCCTGCGTGCGTACGAACGACGGCAATATACGTTTGCTGATGGATTTCGGTCCACTCGGTTTTAACAGTACCGCCGCGCATGGCCACGCGGACGCGTTGTCCGTTTGGCTATCGATCGGCGATGAATACTTTCTCGTCGACGTCGGGACCTACGCATACCATTCGCATCCTGAGTGGCGACGGTTCTTCCGCGGCACCGCGGCACACAATACGGCGCGCGTGGATCGTCGCGATCAGTCCGAAATGACGGGCCGCTTCCTTTGGGGTTCAAAGGCCGCAGCCCGCCTGCTGCGGCTCGAAAGCAATTGCGAATATGTGACTATCGAGGCCGAACACGACGGTTATGGACGGCTGGCCGACCCGGTGATACACCGACGGGCTGTCGGCTTCGATCGCACCACCGGAAGTGTTCGCATCGAAGATAGTTTTCAGTGTGCGGGAAGGCACGAAATCGAGTTGTTCTTCCATATGCATGAGGACGCCGTGCTCCTTGAGGCTTGCGACGGCGAGGCCCAGGTAGCCTGGCGCGAACACAGAGTCGTATTTTCTTCTCCCGACCGCAACGCTCGCTGGGATGTCGTCTCCGGCTCTGAGAGCCCTAGACTAGGCTGGCGGTCTCGCCGCTTCAATCAAAAACAGCCCATCGCCACGTTGCGCATCCGCTCGGAGATCGAAGGCTGTAGCAAAATCTACACTCATTTGGACATCCACTCATGAACATCACCGTCGTTGGCCTCGGGTATGTGGGCACCGTGTCCGCCGCCTGTCTAGCGTGCAAAGGACACTTCGTTTGGGGCGTGGATATCAACCACGATAAGATCCGTATCATCAATGATGGCGATTCGCCAATTGTCGAGAACGGTCTCGCCGATAAAGTGGCAGAAGCGCGGCTCGCCGGACGGCTGCACGCTACCGCTGATATTGAGGAGGCACTGCGGGAGACGGAAATTTGCTTTGTCGCCGTAGCTACGCCAAGCCGGCCGAATGGGCAGCTCGATCCTGACCATCTCTTGCGCGCCTGCGAGCAAATCGCCCGCTCGCTCGTAAAGCTGGGCCGCTCTCAAGTCGTGGTCGTCCGGAGCAGTGTGCTCCCCTCAGTGCTGAAACGCTGCGAAGACGTTTGCAGCACGATCGCCCCTGGCAAGGTAGAGCTGTGCGTTAATCCCGAATTCCTGCGCGAAGGCACGGCGATTCGTGACTTCGAGAACCCGCCATTCACGCTGCTCGGCGTCGAGGAGCCTGCAGTTGAACTCGTGCTGAAATCCGTTTACAACGACTTTATCTCACCGATCTATGTGCTGCCGCCCCAAGAAGCACTTCTGGTGAAGTATGCAAGCAATGTTTATCACGCGCTGAAGGTTGCGTTTGCCAACGAAATCGGCATTTTGTGTCAAAGCGCCGGTATCGATGGCCACGCGGTCATGTCGATGTTTTGTAGGGACAAGCACCTGAATATCTCCGCACGTTACTTGATGCCCGGGTTCGCCTTCGGTGGATCGTGCTTGCCCAAGGATCTGCGTGCCGTGCTGCATCTGGCCAAGCAATCTGATCTTGATCTGCCTCTGATCAACGCACTGTTTGCCAGCAATGAGAAAGTGATCGAGCGCGCCGTGCGCGAGGTGATTGCATCCGGCGCCCGCCGTGTCGGTCTGATCGGATTGAGCTTCAAGCCGAATACGGATGACCTTCGTGAAAGTCCGTACGTAGAGATTGCTGAGCGGCTTCTGGGCAAAGGCTTCGAACTCAAGGTTTACGACCCGAACGTGTCACTCGCGCGACTGACGGGCGCGAACAAAGACTATATTGAACGTGTCATCCCCCATCTTTCCCGTTTGCTTGTGCCGTCGCTAGCCGATCTAGCTGACTCCGAACTGGTGATAGTTGGCCACAACTATATGGAAGTGGCGGCTTTTCTTGAGGACATCGACGCGCCAGTTGTCGATCTTACGGTCAACGTCCACGCCCTACAAAGGGAGAGGGCCGTTGGAGCCTGAGCGCAACATTCTAATCATCGTGCAGAATCTGCCGGTGCCGTTTGATCGCCGTGTGTGGCAGGAGGCTACCAGCCTGCGCAAGGCTGGTTTTGGCGTTGCCGTGATCTGCCCAAAGAAGAAGATTTACACGAGGAGCTACGAGCAACTCGAAGGCGTCGACATCTACCGCTATCGTTTGATCTACGAAGCCGACAAGGGTGTCGCCGGATACTTTGTGGAATTCGTTTACTGCTGGATCGCGTCGCTGTGGCTGGCGCTGAAGGCCTACTCGCACCGCCCGTTTCACGCCATACACGCATGCAATCCGCCGGATACGTTTTTCGCGCTCGCCATGCTGTTCCGGCCACTCGGCGTAAAGTTCGTTTTCGATCACCATGACCTGTGCCCCGAGATGTATGTTGCTAAGGGCCGCCCGCCCGCGGGACTTTTGTACCGTATGCAGCTACTGCTGGAACGTCTCACGCTGCGCTCCGCAGATATGGTGATTGCCGTAAATCGGTCACATCGCGACATTGCTTTGCGGCGCGGTGGCGTTGATGTCGCGAAGTTGGCTATTGTCCGCAGCGGACCGCCCCGCGCCTGGGCTGACCTTCGCCCGTTCGAGCCCCGGCTGAAGGGCGGGCGCAAATACCTGGTTGTGTATCTAGGTGAGATGTGTCAGCAGGACGGCGTCGACCATCTCGTGCGCGCTATTCGTCACTACGCCGATTCATGTCCTAAGGACGCTCAATTCGCGCTCATAGGCGGCGGCCCCGACCAGCAGCACATGAAAGATATGGTCCAGCAGATGGAATTGAACGACTGGGTTCACTTCACCGGGCGCGTGCCCGACGAGGTCCTCTGGCAGTACCTCGCAACCGCGGACCTGTGTGTCGATCCCGATCCGTATACCGAGTGGAGCGACCTCTCCACCATGAACAAGATGATTGAATATATGGCGTTCGGCAAGCCCGTCGTAGCATTCGATCTTGCCGAGCACCGTCGATCGGCGCAAGACGCTGCGGTCTACGTCGATCCGAACGATGACGTAAAACTAGCCGCTGCCATTCGCGAGCTGCTGCTCGGCGAGGAGCGGCGCAAAGCAATGGGGCACTACGGTCAGCTGCGCTTCCGTGAGCACCTCGCATGGGAAAACTCGGAACAGGAACTGGTAAGAATATATTCAGAGTTGCTAATTGGTGCGACGGCGGCAGGTGCACAACCTGAGCCACATCGGGCAACGGATTAAGCTAATTGTGAAGGCGCGCTTCGCCTCGTGACATAATGAGTGACTCCAAATCCTGAGAGCCGCATGCGTCGCAAGCAACTATAAGAGCAACTGCTGGACCAGCGAGGTGAAGAATGTGCGGCATTCTGGGCGGGATCAACATTAACGGATTAGCTGCAGCCTTGCCAGCGCTGCTGGACCGTATCGCACATCGGGGACCTGACGCTTCCGGCACGCATGTGGAGGAGGGACGGGGTGGAACCGTTGCCCTCGGCCATCGGCGACTGTCGATCATTGATCTAAGCGCGGCGGCTAACCAGCCTTTTGAGAAGGACGGTCACATTCTCGTCTTTAACGGCGAGATCTATAATTATCGACAGCTGACGAAGGAACTGAAGGCACTCGGCGTCGTCTTTCGCACCCATTCAGATACGGAGGTGGTGCTTGAGGCGTGGAAAAACTGGGGCTCCGCTAGCTTGTCGCGGATGCGCGGCATGTTCGCATTCGCAATTTATGAAAGGCATAGTGGGCGCCTCGTGTTGGCGCGCGATCCTTTCGGGATCAAGCCGCTCTATGTGATGAAACGGGGCGACGGCCTCGCATTCTCCTCGGAACTGAAGGCTTTGGTGCCATTGCTCGGGGCCGGGGCCGAGGTGGACGACGGTGCCGTCCTGGCGTCGTTGGTCTATAGCTGGTTGCCCGATGATTACTGCCTCTATCACGATGTCTTTAAGCTGGCGGCCGGGCACTGGCTGGAGGTGCGGCCCGGCGGCACTGTGGCGGAGCATGTCTACTGGGACGAAGGACGCGATCTGGCGCAATCGGATCGTCCCGAAGTAGGGGTCGAAGAACTGCGCGAAATCATCGCCGAGTCCGTGAAACTCCACATGGTTTCCGACGTTCCTGTCTCAACGTTCCTCTCCGGTGGGCTCGATTCCAGCATTCTCACCGTCCTGGCCAAGCAGCATGCGGGGCGGCTGGAAAGCTACACGACCTTCTTTCGTGCCAAAGATCAGGCGCTTGAGGCCATGCCCGACGATCTGGGCTATGCACGGCAAGTCGCCAAACTACACGGCATAACTCTGCACGAAATCGAGCTCCAGCCTGACGTGGCCAAGCTATTGCCGCAAATGGTCGATATCCTGGACGAGCCGTTGGGGGACGCCTCAGCCATCAATGTTTACCTCATCTGCCGGGCGGCTCGCGACGCTGGCGTGAAAGTCCTGCTATCGGGTATTGGCGCCGACGAGATTTTCGCCGGTTATCGCCGGCAATACGCCTGCACGCTGGCCAGCCGCTACCAACGTCTGCCAGCATGGTTGCGGGACGGCGTGATCGCCCGGTTGGTGTCGGCGCTGCCGGTCGCCGGTGAAAAGCGCGGCTACCGCTCCATCCGTTGGGCTAAACGCTTCCTGAGCTTCGCCAACTTGCCGGAGGAGGAGGCATTTCTTCGCAGCTACGCGCATTACGACCGATGCGAGCTTGTCGCCGCAATGGGACGCGAGATGCCGGGCGAGGTCGAGGAGTTGTTTCACCGGCATGCCGTCTTGTACGCCCAAGGGCCGGTTGGCGAACACGTGAACCGTATGTGCTTTACTGATCTCAGATTATTCTTGCGTGGGCTCAATCTCTTCCTCACAGATCGGGCGAGCATGGCGGCGTCGACCGAAGTGCGTGTGCCTTTCGTCGACCTTGAAGTGGTCAAAGCGGCCTTCGCCACCCCGGGCGCGCGGAAGATCGTCGGCCAGGAGCGGAAAGCCATCCTGAAGAAGGCGGCCGAGGCCTGGCTGCCGAGATCGATCATCTATCGCCCAAAGGCCATGTTCAGCATGCCGCTGCGATCATGGATCCGGCGTGATCTGCGGGAGTTGGTGGACGACACGCTGTCGGAGGGGGAGATCGTCGGCAGGGGCTATCTCAGCCGGCGGCACGTTCGTACCCTGATCGACCGGGACCGCGCGGGGATCGTGGACAATTGCCGGGAAATCTGGAAGCTTCTGACAGTCGACCTGTGGTTGCGGCGGCAGAAACAGCTGGCCGTGGCCGCGGGGGTATTGAATTGACGAGGGGATGAACGAGATGAGCGCCAAGCCGATCAGGGTGGCGATCCTCCACCAAGGATTCATTCCGCAGTACCGCGTGCGGTTCTACGAGTTGCTAAATCAGGTCAGCGAGGCGCAATACGTAGTGTTCCATGGGGCGCCGGCCTCCGGTAGTGGTTGGATCGCAGCCGAGGGGCCGTTCGACTTTCCCAATCGCTGGTCCGAGAACCGGGAGCTGCGTCTCG
>Ga0210395_10000652_pt1 | contig 26697 bp, 22 predicted proteins | sample IncBWH4OmetaG_FD_150861 | JGI IMG/M metagenome (GOLD analysis project Ga0210395, IMG submission 150861) | Forest soil microbial communities from Barre Woods Harvard Forest LTER site, Petersham, Massachusetts, United States - Inc-BW-H-4-O ... | reverse complement strand
AAAACTGCCGCCGGATCAGGTTGATTTGCTGATCTCAGCCGGCCGCGACGCGCTCAAGGCCAACAAGGTGTTTCGCGAATTTCTCAACGCCGGGCCGCGTTTGCGGCCGCCGCCACTGCGGCCGCATGGCGCGCCGGTAGCAACCGCCGCGCCTGATCCTCAAGACGCCGAAGAAGCGCACGCCGAAGAGCAGCAGCTGCGGTGACGCGGCGTGACGCGGCGTGACGCGGCGTGACGCGGCGTGACGCGGCGTGACGCCGTAGCCGGCTTGATTAAGCGTCCATTTAAGCGTTGAATTTTGACCTGTTCCAAACGGCGGCCATAACGCCGGCAAAATTGTTTTCGGTAAAGTGACGGGAGGAAAAATCATGGACGAGATACAACGGCGCGCCTTCATGAAGGGCGCGGCCATCGGCGCGCTCGCGTTTTCCGTCGGCGGCGCCGAGGTCATGCTGACGCCGCGGCAGGCGCAGGCGCAGAACGTTCCGCTGCGCACGCTCACTCCCGAACAGGCGGCCACTCTTGGCGCCATGGGCGAGGCGCTGGTTCCCGGTGCCAAGGATGCCGGCGTCGTCAATTTCGTCGATCAGCAGCTGTCGATTCCCGCGGAGCAGGCGCTACTCGAGGCGCGCATCATGAATGTGCGGCCGCCTTACGCGAATTTTTATCGCGCAGCGCTGGGTGCGATCGAAGGCGCGAGCCAGGCCAAGTTCAGTAAAGCCTTCACCGCCCTGACGCCGGCCGAGCAGCACGATTTCATCGATCTCATGCGCCAGAACAAGCTCGACGGCTGGAAGGGGCCAGGGTCGCCGTTTGTTTATTTCCTGCTGCGCACCGACGCGGTCGACGTGGTCTACGGCACCATGGATGGCTACGCCCATCTCGGCGTACCCTATCAGGCCCATATCGCACCGACACAGAGCTGGTGAGGAGCGCATCATGGCGAACGAAAAAGTCGATGTGGTGATTGTCGGCGCCGGCGCTTCCGGCTCGGTCTATGCCGCGGTGCTGGCGCAAGCCGGCAAGAAGGTCGTGCTGCTTGAATCCGGACCGGATTGGCAGCTCACCGATCTGATCAGCTCGGATTTCTGGGGCCGCCGCATCAAGCCGGCCGGCCCGCCGTTCCTGCTCGAAGGCAAGAATCCGTATGGCTATGTGTACCAGTCCGGCTGGGGAGTAGGGGGCGCGGCGCTGCATTACTTCGCCAACTTCCCGCGCCTGATGCCGAACGACTTCAAGGTCAAAAGCACCTACGGCAAGGGGCTCGACTGGCCGATCGATTACGCCGACATCGCGCCGTACTGGGACAAGGTCGCCGATGACGTCGGCGTCTCCGGCGACGCCAAGGCCGAGGAAATCTGGCGGCCGGCGGGGAAACCTTATCCGATGCCGCCGATGAAGACGTTTGCGGGCGGCGACGTCTGGAAGAAAGGTTTTGAGGCGGTCGGCCTGCGGCTCACGCCCGCGGCCGTCGGCATCAACTCGACGGACTACAAGGGCCGGCCGGCCTGCATCTATGACGGCTGGTGCCATGTCGGCTGTCCGATCGGCGCGCTGTCGAACCCGCTCGTCACTTATCTCGGCGACGCGCGCAAGGCCGGCGCCGAGGTCCGCGCGAACGCGACCGTGACCCGCGTTCTGACCACCGCTGACGGCAAGCGAGTCACCGGCGTCGAATATTTTGACGCCAAGAAGGAGAAGCAGGTGCAGGAGGCAAGCATCGTCGTGCTCGCCGCCTGGTCGGCGCAGAATCCGCGCCTCATGCTCAATTCGGCGACCGACAAGCATCCGAACGGGCTTGCCAATTCAAGCGGACTTTTGGGCAAATATCTAACGGCGCATTTCTCCTCGGGCACCTCGGCGATGTTCGACGAGGATCTGCAGCCCTACATGGGAACGATCGCGGCGCAATATTTCTCCTACGATCTCTACGACAAGAACGCGCACAAGGACAAAGGCGCGTTCGGCTCGACCTTCATGGTCGCCGGCTCGGCGCAGCGCTATAGCGCGCTCGGCGGCGTCGCCAATGCCCGCGTCGATCTTTTTGGGGCGGAGCTCGCCGCCTTCATGAAGCGCGCCGCGCGCGGCTATACCCGCATCGGCGCGTTCGGCGAGGAAATGCCGGTGATCGACAACCGCGTCGAATTGGCGAGCGACAAGGACGAGTTCGGCATGCCGCTCGGCAAGATCACCCACAGCTTCAACGACGACGCGGTGGCGCTGTTCAACGCCAATTTCGACAAGGGTTTGGAAATCGCCAAGGCGACCGGCGCCAAGGAGGTCTGGTCGAACAAGGGCGCGATGCCGACCATTCATCTCATGGGCGGCACCATCATGGGCCACAACGCGGGCGACTCGGTGACCGACAGCTACGGCACCACCCACGAGATCCCGAATCTCTGGATCGCCGGGCCCGGCATTTTCCCGACCAGCGGCGCGCCGAACCCGACCTACACCATCTTCGCGCTGTCGCTGCGCGGGGCGGAGAATTTGGCGAAGAATTGGGGGGCGTTCGCGGGGTGATGTCACTCTGGGGCCGAGCCAACGGGTCCGGCCTAAAGTGGCCGGCACGGTTACAAGCTTCGCGACGGCCGGTTCGTCCGGGTCACGGTCTTTGCTCGCGGCCGCAAATGGCGTGTATGGTCAGGTGCGCGCTGCTATAAGTTGCGCCTAGCCCAGTCGGACCTCAAAGCAATGGCCCGCTATTCGTCCGAAGATATCGACGCAATCGCCAATACGCTGCGCAGCGCCCGCGATCGCGGCAAGCCCGCTCACATGCTCATTGGCGCTGGATGCTCGAAAGCCGCCGGCATCCCTTTAGCCTCCGAAATCGTCGCCGAAATTCACCAGCGCTATTCAGGTTACTGCCGACGTTTGAACGAGGCGGATCGGCAGAAATACGGCGCCTGCATGAAGTTACTGTCGCCCAATGAACGGCGCGACCTGCTCGCTCCCTATTTGGCAAGAGCGAGCATCAACTGGGCGCACATCGTGCTCGCACAATTTATGAATGAGCAATTCATCGAGCGCGCGCTCACGGTCAACTTCGATAATCTCCTGGCTCGCGCCTGCGGTCTGCTCAATCTGTATCCGGCCGTCTATGACTTCGCTTCAGCGCCGACGGAAAACGTTGCGCTGATCGTGTCGCCGGCGATCGTGCATCTGCACGGTCAAGGGCACGGCGTCGTATTGATGAACACGGAGGAGGAGACCAAGGCGCATGCCAAGAATATCGCTCCGGTGTTGCGCCAAAGCATGGATCATCCGATTGTCGCCTTAGGATACAGCGGAACGACTGATGACGTTCTGCGGATTGTGCGCGAGCAGTATTTGGGCAGTGAATTCCTCTATTGGCTTTCGCACGACGCCGATCCCGATCCTATCGTTCGCGGTTTCGCCGAAGGTCGTAGTTATTTCAAGTGCGTCGGCGGGATCGATGCCGATCGTTTTTTGATCGAGCTCGCCCAGAGACTCGGGTGTTGGCCGCCCACGATTTGCACCAATCCGGTCGGTCATCTGCTAGCTGAACTGAAGCCGGTCACGGAATATCCGACCATACCCGACAGCGAGGTCAACGTCTTGTCGGCGCTCCGGTCCCGGCTGGCGGAGCTGGAAAAAACCGACCAGCAAACCGAGCAGGCGACGCGCGAAATTGAAAAGTCGTTTTATGAGGGACGCTATGACGACGCCGTCCGCGCTTTCGCGGCAGTCCCTATCGGTCGCGTCACGGAGGTCCAGCGCAATCTTGCCGTCGCGGCGCTGTTGCTGTCCGGCAACAATTTGAATGACGAGGCGGGCAAGGCCGCCGATTCGGAGCAGGCGGAGAAGCTGTTCAAGCAGGCTGAGATGAAATACCAAGCGGCCCTGCAGATCGAGCCTGACAGCCATGACGCGCTGAATAATTGGGGGGTTGCGCTTTCTGAGCGCGCCAGGCGTGCGCGTGATGCGGCGGCTGCGGAGGACTTGCTCAAGGAGGCGGAAGGAAAATACGAGGCGGCGCTGCGGATTAAGCCGGACTATCACGAGACGGTGAACAATTGGGGGGTTGCGCTTTCTGAGCGCGGACGACGTGCACGCGATGCGGCGGCTGCCGAGGAGCTGCTCAAGCAGGCGGAAGGAAAATATGATGCGGCGCTACGGCTCAAGCCGGACGATCACGAGAAGCTGAACAATTGGGGGAGTGCGCTTCACGAGCGTGGGAGACGTGCGAGCGATCCGGCGGCTGCCGAGGAGTTTCTCAAGCAGGCGGAAGGAAAATACGAGGCGGCGCTGCGGATTAAGCCGGACTATGACGAGACGCTAAACAATTGGGGGATTGCGCTTCATGAGCGCGGGCGACGTGCGCGTGATGCTGCTGCGGCGGAGGACTTGCTCGAGCTGGCCGAAGGCAAGTTTGATGCGGCGCTGCGGCTCAAGCCGGACAATCACGAGACGCTGAATAATTGGGGGCGCGCGATCGCAACGCGCGCGCGGCGGGCGAGCGGGGCTACTGCCGAAGTTTTATTCAAGCAGGCGGAAGGCAAGTTCGAGGCGGCGCTGCGTCTCAAGCCCAATGACAATGGAACGCTGTTCGCCCTCGGGAGCGCAATGCTTGAACACGCCAAACGCGCCGATGCACGAGATCAAACGCCAAAATTGCTACACGCCGCGATACAGTATCTAATGGCGGCGAAAACGTTCGGCAATCCAGAATCGTACAATTTGGCTTGCGCCTATGCATTGCTTGACCAAGTCGACGATTGTCACGCTGCATTGGAGGCTGCTGAAAGCATGGGCGCGCTGCCCGCGCCAGATCACATGCAGCGCGATGACGATCTCGCGCGCGTTCGTGACCTGTCGTGGTTCGCAGAAATGATCAAGCGACTACAAAAGAAATCGGCTTAATCCGCTCACTCCGCCGCCGCCTTCGAATGGCCGAGCCGGCGGTTGAGGCTCTTCAACAAATCCTCCGCGGCCTCTGCGATCACGGTGCCGGGCGGGAAGATCGCTTCGGCGCCGGCTTTTTTCAGCGCCTCGTAATCCTGCGGCGGCACGACGCCGCCGACCACGATCATGATATCGCCGCGGCCTTGTTTGGTCAGCTCGGCCTTGAGCTCCGGCACCAAAGTCAGGTGAGCGGCGGCGAGCGAGGAGACGCCGAGAATGTGCACGTCATTCTCGACCGCCTGGCGCGCGGCCTCGGCCGGCGTCGCGAACAGCGCGCCGATGTCGACGTCGAAGCCGAGGTCGGCAAAGGCGGTGGCGATCACCTTCTGGCCGCGGTCGTGGCCGTCCTGGCCGATCTTGGCAACCAGGATGCGCGGGCGGCGGCCTTCGTCGTCCTCGAATTGGACGACGAGTTTCTGCACTCGTTCGACGGCGTCCGTCATGCCGACCTCCTGCCTGTAGACGCCGGAGATGGTTTTGATCTCCGCCCGATGCCGGCCGAACACCTCTTCGAGCGCCAGCGAGATTTCGCCGACGGTGGCCTTGGCGCGTGCCGCGTCGATGGCGAGCGCCAAAAGATTACCGTTGCCGCCCGCGGCGTTGCGCGTCAGCGTCGCCAGCGCCTCGGCGACCGTCTTGGGATCGCGTTCGCGCTTGAGCCTTGTGAGCTTGTCGACCTGCAATTGCCGCACGGCGGCATTGTCGACTTTGAGAACGTCGATCGGCGCCTCGTGCTGCGGCCGGTATTTGTTGACGCCGATCACCGCCTGCACGCCGGCATCGATGCGCGCCTGGGTGCGCGCCGCGGCTTCCTCGATGCGCAGTTTCGGCAGGCCGGCCTCGATCGCGCGCGTCATGCCGCCGAGCGCCTCGACTTCGTCGATATGTCCGAGCGCCGCCCTGGCGAGATCATAGGTGAGCCGCTCGACATAGAACGAGCCGCCCCACGGATCGATCACGCGGGTGGTGCCGCTTTCCCGCTGCAGCACGATTTGGGTGTTGCGGGCGATGCGGGCGGAAAAATCCGTCGGCAGCGCCAGCGCCTCGTCGAGCGCATTGGTGTGCAGCGACTGCGTGCCGCCGTGGATCGCCGCCATGGCCTCGATGGCCGTGCGCGACACGTTGTTGAACACGTCTTGCGCGGCGAGCGACCAGCCGGAGGTCTGGCAATGGGTGCGCAGCGACAGTGAGCGCTCGTCCTGCGGGTTGAACGGCTTCATCAGCTTGGCCCAGAGCAGGCGCGCGGCGCGAAGCTTCGCCACCTCCATGAAATAATTCATGCCGATGCCGAAGAAGAATGACAGCCGCGGCGCGAAACGATCGATGGCGAGGTTCGCCGCGAGTCCGGCGCGGACATATTCGACGCCGTCGGCGAGCGTGTAGGCAAGCTCGAGATCGGCGGTCGCGCCGGCTTCCTGCATGTGATAGCCGGAAATGGAAATGGAATTGAACTTCGGCATGTGCGTCGACGTGTAAGAAAAAATATCGGAGATGATGCGCAGCGACGGCTTTGGCGGATAAATATAGGTGTTGCGCACCATGAATTCTTTGAGGATGTCATTCTGGATGGTGCCGGCGAGTTTTTCCGCCGCCACGCCTTGTTCTTCCGCCGCCACGATGTAGAGCGCCAGCACCGGCAGCACGGCGCCGTTCATGGTCATCGACACCGACATCTGGTCGAGCGGAATGCCGGCGAACAGGGTGCGCATGTCGTAGATCGAATCGATCGCCACGCCCGCCATGCCGACGTCGCCGGAGACGCGCGGATGGTCGCTGTCATAGCCGCGGTGGGTGGCGAGATCGAAGGCGATCGAGAGGCCCTTTTGGCCGCCGGCGAGATTGCGGCGGTAGAAGGCGTTGGAATCCTCAGCCGTGGAGAACCCGGCATATTGCCGGATGGTCCATGGCTGGGTGACGTACATGGTCGGGTAGGGGCCGCGCAGGAACGGCGCGATGCCCGGATAGCCGTCGAGCTCGGGAATACCGGCGAGGTCGGAGGCCGCGTAGCCGCTCTTTACCGAAATACCTTCCGGCGTCAGCCAGGGGGCGGCCGGCGCCGCGGTCGCGGCCGGCGTATCGGCGAAATCGATCTTGGCAAAATCCGGGATCTGGCTCATCGGTCCATTTGATCCTTTGGTCGCCCGGCGGTATCCAATTAAATCTATCACGCACTGCAGCAAATTGCGACTGGATAGGTTTTGTCCAGCCGCACTGCAGCCATGGTTATCGTCATGCTGGGCGTAGTCCTGCGCCCGGTCCCGCCGCTTGCACGATCCTAAACCCATCCGCCCAACCACCAGCGCCGCCGCCCAATGGGCGCCGCTCGCCCGGTTCATCGCGGGCGATGCGCGGCTGGAGCACTGGGCCGCCCAGCGCCGCACCACCGCATTCGCCTACGAGTTCATCCGCTTCGGCGTGAAGCAGGCCTGGGCCTGCTTGTTCGGCGGCGCCATGGTGGCGCTGATCGTCGGCACGTCGCTGTGGTATCCGCGCGGCGCATTTCTGGCGCGCTACGATTTCATGTTCCTGATGGCGCTGGCCATCCAGGCCGCCATGCTGACGTTCAAGCTCGAGACCTTCGACGAGGCCAAGGTGATCCTGATCTATCACGTGGTCGGCACCATCATGGAGGTGTTCAAGACCGGCGTCGGCTCCTGGATCTACCCGGAGCCGAGCATTTTCCATGTTGCCGGCGTGCCGCTGTTCTCCGGCTTCATGTATGCCTCGATCGGCAGCTATATCGCGCGCGCCTGGCGGCTGTTCGATTTCCGCTTCACCCACCATCCGCCGCTATGGTCGGTCGATCTTTTGGGGCTCGCGATCTACGCCAATTTCTTCGCGCACCATTACACCAGCGATCTGCGCATTATTCTGTTTGCCGCGGCCGCGCTGTTGTTCGGCCGCACCTGGATCTATTACCGCATCCACCACCGCTACCGCCGCATGCCGCTGTTGGTCGGCCTGTTCCTGGTGGCGCTGTTCATCTGGATCGCGGAAAATCTCGGCACGCTGACCAGGACCTGGCTCTACCCGCACCAGATGGCGGGCTGGTCGGCGGTGTCGCTGGGTAAGCTCGGGTCGTGGTTTCTGTTGCTGATCATCAGCTACGCGCTGGTCGCGCTGGTGAACCGGCCGCAAAAGTTCGAGGAAGGGCTCGCGCGCAACGACGAGCCTCAGCCGACCAAAATCTGATACGCCGCCTGCAACGTCGCCAGCGCATCGCAGCCGGCGTGGATGAAGGTTTGCACACCGGCATTGCGATAAGTCGTTTCGTTCTCGCCCGGTTGTCCGGCAAGATAAATGTGCCGGGCTCCGGCGAGTACACCCGCGACGCTCGCAACATCACTCTCATAGGTCTTGTCGGAGCCGCACAGGCAGGCGAGCGCCGCGCCCGATGCTTTGAACGCCGCGGCAAGCGGGGAGGGGGCGTCCTCGCTGCCGACGACTTCGATGCCGCCGGCCTCGAAAAAATTCTTGGCAAAATTGGCGCGGGCGTTGAAGTCGGCGGGCTTGCCGAGCGTGGCGAGGAACACTTTCGGCCGTGCGCCGGTTGCGGCCAAAATTTTGTCCGACGCGTCGCGCAGCTTTTCGAACGGCTCGGCGAGCCTGATGCGCGGCAGCGCCGCCGCGATAACCGCCGCCTCGTCTTTCGGCGCCGCCGTCGGCGCAACGTCGAGAACCGCGGGCAAAACCTCGTTGATGTTTGGATATTCGTTGGTGCCGGTGAGAATGTCGGTGCGGCGGGCGACCGCGCGTTCGCGCTCGGCGCGCACCGCCGCGGCGTGGCGTTGAATGAGGCCGGTTTCCAGCGCCGCCCATACGCCGCCCGCGCTTTCGATCTCGCGGAAGGCTGCCCATGCCGCGGTGCACAGCTCCTGCGTGAGGGTTTCGAGCGCGCCGGAGCCGGCGGCCGGATCGCCGACGCGGGCGAGGTTGGACTCTTCCAAAAGCACAAGCTGCGTGTTGCGTGCGACGCGGCGGGCGAAAGCGTCTGGAAGGCCGAGCGGCGCGGTGTGCGGCAGCACCGTGAGGTTGTCGGTGCCGCCCAAGCCCGCGGCGGCGACCGCGATCGCGGTGCGCAGCATGTTCACGTAAGGATCATGCTTCGTCATCATGCGCCAGGCGGTCTCGGCCGCGATCATCACTGGCTTCGGCGTGAGAGCGCAGGCTTGCTCGATGCGCGCCCACAGTTTTCGCGCGGCGCGGAATTTCGACATGGTCAAGAACTGGTCCGCGTCCGCCGACAGCCGGAAATAGATCGCGTCGCGCGCCGCGGTGAGCGCCATGCCGTGGGCTTCCAGTGCGCGCAGGTAAGCGACCGCGCTTGCCAGCGCGAAGGCCAGTTCCTGCGCTTCGGAGCCGCCCGCATTGTGGATGACGCGGCCATCGGCGACGGCGAACGGCCCGCGGAAGCCAGCAGCGGCAAGCTCGCCGACCATCGCGGCGAAAGATGGGGCAAGCTCGTCCCAGGTCCGCGGCCCGCGACCGGAAGCAGCAAAGCCGCCGATCGGATTGATGCTGGCGCGCAGATCGACCGTTGACGCCGCGATGCCGCGACCTTTGACCAGCGCCGCGAAATCGCGAACGACATGCCGCGTCGCCGGCGAAAGGTTGAGATCGATCGCCACGGCGGTGAGATCGACGCCGTCGAGCGCGCGCGTAAGCGTTGCCGGCGACGGATCGAGGCCAAAACCGTTGGCGCTCACCGAGCCGGCGAATACCAGCACCAGGCCGGTCGCGCCGTTTTCCAAATCGTCGAGCGCCTGCGCGTTGGCGGCCGCCGGGTCGGGATGATCGACGCGCTGCATGACGGTCCAGGCCGCCCCCGGTGCGCGCCGGCCAAGCGCGGTTGCCGCGGCATCGCGCGCATAAAGCGGCTCGATGGTCAGGCCGTCAGAGGTCCGGCTTTCGAGCCGCGAGAACGGCGCGCCCTTGAGCACGGCATCGACCAAGCCGCGCCAAGCTTCTTCCGTTGCCGGGGGAAAATCGGCGGCCGGGGTCGGGTTTTGCGGGTCCGTCATCATTGCAAAGTGCCATGCCGGTCGCCGCCGGCCAACCTGTGAAGCCGTGCAATTGGCGTGCCGGGTCTTATGGCCCGGGCAGCTTCTCGATGCCCGCCGTATCCACGCGCTTGAGCGCGTCGTTGACCCGAATGCCGGCAATGACCCGGTCGGGCGCGATTTCGGCGAGCGGCACGAGAACGAACGCGCGCTCGAACAGGTGCGGGTGGGGCAGCGTGAGGGTGGCGTCGTTGAGGACAACATCGTCGTAGGCCAAGATGTCGAGATCGATGGGACGAGGTCCCCAGTGTTGTTCGCGGGCGCGGTCGCGGCCGAGCGCGCATTCGCAAGCTTGCGCGCGGGCTAGAAGCTGGTGCGGTGCAAGCGTGGTCGAAACGGCAATGACGGCATTCGTAAAAGGCGGCTGGTCGGTGACGCCCCAGGGCGGCGTCAGGTAATCCGACGATCGCGCCAGAAGCCGCACGTCCGGGCCGTCACACAATATCGCCACGGCGGCATCGAAGGTCGCACCTACGTCGCCGACATTGCCGCCCAGCGCAATGAACGCTTCGGCCAAGGTATTAGCCCCTGCCGCGCTCTGGGTTGCGATCTTGGCGCGCGCGCTCGATGACGACGCCGACGTCGTCGAAGGTCGCGGCGATCGGGGCGTGCGGCTTGTGCACGGTGACGCGGATGCGGCGCACCTGCGGGTAGCGCTCGAGCACCGTCTCGGCGACGGCGCCGGCGGCGGCCTCGACGAGGCGATAACGGCGCGAGCAGAACGATTCCGTCGCCGTCTGCACCACCTTGTCGTAGGAGACGGTGTGCTTGAGCATGTCGCTGCGCGAGGCCTCGGCCAAATCGATGTCGAGCGTCAGATCGAGCTTGAAGGTCTGCCCGACCTTGGCCTCGTGCTGCATCACGCCGTGATAGGCGTGCAGCGCCAGCCCGCTGACAAAGACAGAATCGCTCATCGCGCCCGCCTGATGGCCGCCGCGACGGCGAGCGCCTGCACGGTGGGCGCCACGTCGTGGACGCGGATGATGGCGGCGCCGTTCTCGACGGCCAGAAGATGCGCGGCGAGCGAGCCGCCGAGCCGCTCCGCCGGCTCCGACGCCACGACGGAATGGATGAAGCGCTTGCGCGAAGCGCCGACGAGGAGCGGCAGGCCAAACCCGCGCCAGGCATCGAGCCTGGCGATGCAGGTCAGGCTTTGCTCGGGCGTCTTGCCGAAGCCGATGCCGGGATCGAGCACGATGCGCTCGCGCGCAATACCGGCACCGGCGGCGATGGCGAGCGAGCGCTCGAAGAACGCGGTGACGTCGGCGACGATGTCGATCCTCGGATCGGCGGTATCGCGATTGTGCATGACGACGACGGGCGCATCGTGCGCGGCGAGGACATGCGCCATGTCGGGGTCGCGCTGCAGCCCCCACACGTCGTTGACGATCGTGGCGCCGGCGTCGAGCGCCCAGGCGGCAACGGCCGCTTTCATCGTATCGATCGAAACCGGGAGGCCGAGCCCGATCACGGCCGGCAGGATGGGGGCGAGACGCGCGCGCTCCTCGTCAAGCGGCACGGCAACCGCATTGCCATAGGGTCTTGAGGATTCCGCGCCGACATCGAGGATATCGGCGCCTTCGGCGGCGAGGCGCTGGGCCTGGGCAATGGCGGCCGCCGGATCGAGGAAGCGGCCGCCGTCGGAAAACGAGTCCGGCGTGACATTGAGGACGCCCATGACCAGCGGCCGGCCTTTGGCCAAAAGGCCGCGCAACAGGCCAGCGCCCGGGGCAGGGTGCGACAGTAAATCGTTGCGAAAATCCAGACTTGCGGCCGTTTCCTGGCCCATCGCTGCAACGGTCCTCGGCGGATCTTAAAGTGCTTTCTAAGCCGTGGCTTTGCGCGGTCGCTCAAAGCGAGTCAAGCCGTGGCGTGGCCACGCCGCGGGCAAGGCATAAGCGCGTTTTTTTGGACGATCAGTAGCGGATCAGGGTCGGCAGCTTCTTGGCGCTTTCGATCCAGCGCTCCACTGTCCGCTTCTTCGGCAACAGACGCACCAGATTGCGCTTATTGGCCTCCCGCATCCGCTCGACCAGGTGCTCGGGATTGCGGAATTTTAGTTCGTTGACCGTCTTGACGCCGACGGCGCGCAATAGCTCGGAATATTCCCACCCCACCCCTTTGACCCGCATGCGGTCGGCAGCGGTGACCCAGCCGAGAATGCGCTCGGAATTGGTTCCGGTGACCTCGGCGAGCTTGAGCCGCTGTTTGGGCGTCTTGGCCGAGCGCAAAAGCCCGATTGTGGTGCGAATCCCTTCCGACTTGAGGACCGCGGCCGTGTCCGGCCCGATGCCCCGGATGTCGGTGATAGGATACGCCATCGATGCCTCCCCCTCGGCGCGTCGTTACGTGAACTGCGAAAGGCTGGGGAACGCAACAACGGTCTTGTCGACCGCTTCTGCGCCGGCTTGTTCGCCGACAAAGTCGGCGACGTCGCTGCCGACGCTTTTTACCTGCTCCATGCTCAGCCCCATCGCCACCCTGCGCATGCCCGCGCCTATCACTTCGCTCATACCGAAACCGCCGGCATTATCGCTGGCGGTTAGCCGCAGCAAAGCTTCGGCTCCCCCGAGCCTGGCCAAGAGCGGTCGCACTTTGTTTGCTGGTCCTTCCATGACCGGAAGTCGAAAATTGTCCCCACCGCCTTTTCGGCAGCCAGCGCGATCTACTCCGAGATCGGCGACAAGCCGGCCGACGAGTTCGTCTATTGCCCCAACGCCATCCCCGCACTTTCGGCGGTTTCGGTTCAATTAATGTACATTCCTCGGGGCGTGACAAGTATGCACCACCCACCCGGAGGCCATTTGACGCGCCGCACACGTCGAAGCGTCGCCGAGCGTTGCAAAGATGCAACGCTGTTCCGGCGCGGCAACAAAAAGAATGCGTGGCCGACGTGGCAATGACAAAGCCCACGCTGTAAATTTCACCCGGCGAACATCAGAAGGTGACCCCATGACGGCATCCGAAGCTCTGCCCAAGGTTCTCGACCGCATCGACCGTGACCTGGATGCCAGTCTGGATCGCCTGTTCGCGCTGTTGCGCATTCAATCGGTGTCGACCGATCCGGCCTATGCGCCGCACTGCCGCACCGCGGCCGAATATGTCGCGACCGATCTGCGCGGGCTCGGCTTCGAGACCAGCGTGCGCCCGACGGCGGGCCACCCGGTCGTGATCGGCAAAAGCGGCAACGGCAAAATCAACGGCAACGCGCCGCGGGTGCTGTTCTACGGCCATTATGACGTGCAGCCGGTCGACCCGCTCGATCTGTGGCAGACGCCGCCGTTCGAACCGCGCCTCGAAACCCTCGATGGCGGGCGCAAGATCATCGTCGCCCGCGGCGCCTGCGACGACAAAGGCCAGGCCATGACCTTCGTCGAGGCCTGCCGCGCCTTCAAGGCGGTCACCGGCACGCTGCCGCTGGATATCACGATGATGATCGAGGGCGAGGAGGAGTGCGGCTCGAAGCACTTGTTCGGCTTCGTGCGCGACAACGCCGCGGAGTTACGGCGCGACCTGGCGCTGGTGTGCGACACCGGCATGTGGGACGCGCAAACGCCGTCGATCACCACCTCGCTGCGCGGCCTGGTCTACGAAGAGATCCGTCTGACCTGCGCCGACCGCGACCTGCATTCCGGCCTATTCGGCGGCGCCGCGCGCAATCCGATCCATGTGCTCGCCGACATTCTTTCGGCGATGCACAATGCCGACGGCGGCGTCACCATTCCGGGCTTTTACGACGGCGTCCACGACCTGCCGCCCGACATCAAGGCCGATCTCGAAGGGCTTGGCCTCACTGCGGAAAAATTCCTCGGTCCGATCGGCTTGAAGATTCCGGCCGGCGAAAAGGGCCGCATCCTGCTCGAGCAAATCTCGACCCGGCCGACGGCGGAGGTCAACGGCATCATCGGCGGCTATACCGGGGAGGGGGCCAAGACCGTGATCCCCGGCAAGGCCAGCGCAAAGGTCTCGTTCCGCCTGGTCGGCAGTCAGGACCCGGAAAAGATCCGCAACGCCTTCCGCGACTTTGTCCGCGCCCGCGTGCCGGCCGACTGCTCCGTCGCGTTCGGCAATTTTGGCTGCAATCCGGCGTTCGAGGTGGCGTTCGATAATCCGGCCCTGGGCAAGGCGCGCACCGCGCTCGCCGAGGAGTGGGGCAAGAAGGCGGTGACCATCGGCGCCGGCGGCTCGATCCCCATTGTCGGCGACTTCAAGACCGTGCTCGGCATGGATACTTTGATGGTTGGCTTTGCGCTTGACGACGACCGGGTCCATTCGCCCAACGAAAAGTTCGATTTAAAATGCTTCCACAAGGGCATCCGCAGCTGGGCGCGGATTTTGGCGGCGCTGGCCGGGTAGCGGAACGGCCAACGGCGCATAACGCCGCCCCCTTTTCGCCCCTCGCCATTGGCGCGTCGCGACGCTAAGCAAAGCGATGGATTCGCTGTCGCCGCAGCCCTCGTTGCTGCGCCATCGCCCGTTCGTGCTGTTCTGGTGCGCCCGCACCTCGACCAGCGGCGCCTACCAGATGCAAGCGGTTGCGGTCGGCTGGCAGCTCTACGATCTCACCCACGATCCGCTCGACCTCGGCCTGGTCGGCTTGATGCAATTCTTTCCCGTCGTCGTGCTGGCGCTGGTGATCGGCCAGACCGCCGATCATTTCGACCGCCGCGTCGTTGCCGGCACCTGCCAGGTGGTCAAGGCGATCTGCGCCGCCTTGTTCGCGCTCGGCACCCTGCAGGGCTGGCTCGATCGCGGCTCGATCCTGACCCTGATCCTGATCACCGGAACCGCGCGCGCCTTCGAGGCGCCGACCTTGCATTCGATCGTGCCCGGCATCGTGCCGCGCCCGCTTCTGCCGCGCGCCATCGCCGCGTCGGCGACGGCGCAGCAGACCGCGATCATCTGCGGCCCGGCGCTCGGCGGCTTTCTCTACGTGCTCGGGCCGGCGGTGGTCTACCTGCTGTGCACGGCGATTTTCATCACCGCGTGTATCCTCATCAGCTTCGTTCAGGGCAAGCACCGCGCCGCGCAAAGAAAGCCTGTCAGCGTCGAGACGCTGTTCGCCGGCTTTCGATACATCCGCAACAATCCGATCCTGCTCGGCGCCGTCTCGCTCGATCTGTTCGCCGTGCTGTTGGGCGGCGTCACCGCGCTGTTGCCGATCTATGCCCGCGATATTCTCGGCACCGGTCCGTGGGGACTTGGCCTTTTGCGCTCGGCGCCGGCGGTCGGCGCGCTCAGCATGTCGGTGTTTCTGGCGCGCCACGCCATCGAGCGCCGCGCCGGCCTATTGATGCTGGGCACGGTCTGCATATTCGGGCTCGCCTCGACCGTCTTTGCGCTGTCGACTTCGATTGCGCTGTCGTTCGCAGCCCTCATCGTCTACGGCGCGGCCGACGCCATCAGCGTGGTGATCCGCCAGTCGCTGGTGCAGACGCGTACGCCCCATGACATGTTGGGCCGGGTCATGTCGGTCAATTCCATGTTCTCGGGCTCCTCGGGCACGCTCGGCGAATTCCGTGCCGGCGCCTTGGCGGCCTGGATCGGCGCGGTGCCGTCGGCGCTGATCGGCGGGGTCGGCGTGATTTTGGTCGCGCTCGTGTGGTCGCGGCTGTTCCCGGCGCTGCGCCGGATCGAACGGCTGAACGGCGAGACCGGCGAGCTTTTCCCCGACGATGCCCTCACGGCGGAATGACGCAGCTGCAGCGGCCGCACAATCTGCTATTGTAATTTCATAGGCGTAAGGCGCGCGGCGCTGCAAGACCGACCCGCCGACCAAAATAACTTGCGGAATTCTGGGAGGGATCACCCATGAAAAAGCTGCTTGTTGTCGCCGTGGCCGCGATCGCCGCCGTGGTGTCGGGCTCAAGTCTTCACGCCGACGATTTTCCATCGCGGCCGATCACCTTCACCAATCCGTTCGGTCCCGGCAGCGCCAGCGACACGCTTTGCCGCATCATCGCCGATCCGCTCGGTGCCGCGCTCAAGCAACCGGTCGTGGTCGAGGATCGCCCAGGCGCGGACGGCGCGCTGTCGGCGCTTTACGTCCATCACCAGCCGGCCGACGGCTACAACCTCTTGATGGCGACCAACTCGCCGTTGTCGGCTGATCCATTCTTGTTGAAAGACGTGAGTTACGATCCGGTGAACGATTTCATGCCGGTGACGCGGGTCGGAAGCTTTACGCTGATGCTGGTGGTCTATCCGGGCCTGCCGATCCATTCGATGAAGGAACTGGTCGATTACGCCAAGGCCAATCCCGGCAAGTTGTCTTACGCCAGCGGCAACACCGCCGGCGTCGTCGGCGGCAAGACGCTCGCCAATCATGCCGGCGTCGACATGCTGCATGTGCCCTACAAAAGCACGCCGCAGGCCATCGAGGACGTGATCGCCGGCCGCGTGTCGATGATGTTCGCCGACTTCACCGTCGCCATGCCGCATGTTGCGGCCGGCCAGGTGCGAGCGCTGGCGGTGTCGCGCATCAAGCGCAGCGCGCTGTTCCCGGATTTGCCGACCTTGGATGAGGCGGGCATAAAGGGTTTCAATCTCGATGCTTGGGCCGGCCTTGTCGCGCCGGCCGGCACGCCGCCGGACGTTATCGCCAAGCTCAACGGCGCGCTGCGCAAGATCATCGACAGTCCGGACGTCCAGGCGAAGTTCAAGAACGTAGGTTTTGAAGGATTTTCCTCAACGCCAGAGGAACTGGGAAATTTCATCAAGGTTCAGCTCGGCGAGTGGGGCAAGATGATCAAGGACGCTGACATCCAACCTTACTGAGGCTGCGGTACGGACCGGCTCGTCACAGTGTGCTCTCACAGCGCACCAAGGGCGATCAGTGAGAGAACCAAGGCCGGCGGCATGACGACGGCACCGAGCCGGAGAAAAGTCCATGCGCCGACGTGAAGTCCTTCGCGCCGGAGCACGACCAGCCATAGGATCGTCGCCAGCGAGCCGGTCACGGACAAATTCGGGCCAAGGTCGACGCCGATCAGCATCGCGCCGGTGATTTTGGACGGCAGTTGATCGATCGCGACGACCGAACCGGCAATCAAGCCGACGGGAAGGTTGTTCATCAGATTGGACGCCAGCGCGACGACAAGGCCGGCGCTCCATGCCGAGGCCGTACCTGAGCGTGCGACTTCGGCATGCAAGAGCCCGCTCAGTGCCGCAATGACTCCGGTGCGATCGAGCGCTTCCACCAGGACGAACAAGCCGGCTACCAGCGGCAGCACGCTCCATGAGACGCCGTTGAGCACCGGCCATGGCGATTGGCGGTTCAAGGCCAGCACGATCGCGGTCGTCACCAGGCCGCTGACCAAGGTCGGCAAGCCGAGCTGCACATTGAAAGCCGAGCAGCACAACAGCACGACGGCAACCGCGCCAATGCCGGCCATGGTGAGGCGCCCGCCATGGCCGAGCGGCGGTCGGGCCGACGTCGCCGCGATCTTCTCTGCCTTAAGCGCCCGGCGCAGCATCAGCCGTAACGCCAGATAGGTCACGACGATGGCGATGACCGACGGCAGGCCGAATTGCCCAAGCCACGCCGCCAGATGCGGCATGCGGCCGGCGAACACCACCAGGTTGGCCGGATTGGAAATGGGCAGCACAAAACTCGCCGCGTTGGCAATGAAGGCGCAGATGAACAAATACGGCAGCGGCGTCGCGCCCGCGGCCCTGGTCGCGGCATAAACCGCGGGCGTAAGAACGACGGCGGTCGCGTCGTTCGACAGCAGTACCGTGACCACGGTGCCGACCGCGTAAACCAGCGCGAACAGCCGTTGCGGCGAGCCGCGGGCGTGCGCCACGGCGAGCGCCGCGAGCCAATCGAAGACGCCTTCTTGGCGCGCCACTTCCGCAATCAGCATCATGCCGGCGAGGAAGCAGTAAACGTCGAGGCCTTTGCGGATGCCGGACCAGGCGTCGGCCCACGGCAACAGACCGAACGCGACCAGCAAGACGGCACCAGCCGCCGCCCAGATTGCTTCCGGCAAACGAAACGGCCGCGCAATGACCCCGGCCGTCGCCACGGCGGCGATGCTCCATGCCGCGACAGAACTTGCGTCTATGGCCACGGACACCGCGTGCTCCTCATAGGCGTGCGCAACTATTCGGCGGCCAGCGCGGCGCGCGTTCGGCCCACTTTAGCCTGCTCCCGCGTTTGGGTTTCGGGCATGACGAAACAATAAAGCGCAAGACCGGCAGCGGCTACACCGGCGAGCGCCAGGAACGCCGCGCTATATCCGGCATGAACGACAATGAAGCCGGCAACGCTGGTCGAGAGCGCCGCCCCGATGCCTTGGGCGGTGATCACCGCGCCTTGCGCCACGTTGAAGCGGCCGGTGCCGCGCATCAGGTCGGCGACGATGACCGGAAAAATCGCGCCATAGATGCCGGCGCCGACGCCGTCGAGCAATTGCACGCCGACCAGCCAAAACGGGTTTTCGGAAAGCGGATAGAGACAGCCGCGAACGGTCAGGACCGCAAGCGCAATCAGAAAGAACGGCTTGCGTCCCCAGGCGTCCGCCTTGGCGCCGACCAGCATGGCCATCGGCACCATCACGAATTGCGCCGCGAGGATACAAGCGGCCATCAGGCTCGTGCCCAGGTTCTTGTCTTGCAGCGCGAGCTTTTGGCCGACCAGGGGCAACATGGCGGCGTTGGCGAAGTGGAACATGATGGCGCAACCGGCGAAAATCAAAAGCGGCCGGCAGGTGAGAAGCACGTTCAAGCCGGATGGTGCATCGCCGGTTTTGCCTTGGCCCGGCGGGGCATCGCGCAGACCGCGCGCCAGCTCATGATCGATGGCGCGTTCCGGAATGGCGCTGACGCTCACGATGCTCGCAACCGACATCGCCGCGAGCAGGTAGAACACCACCGTCGGCCCCCACAGATAAGCGAGAACGCCCGAGGCCGCGGCGGCAAACGCGTTGCCGGCGTGATTGAACGTCTCGTTGCGGCCGATCCTCCTGGTGAAGGCCCGGTGTCCGACGATGCCCAGCGTGACGGCAGCGAGCGCGGGACCGAACACGACGCCGGCGGCATGCGCCGTCGCTTGCGAAATGGCGACCGGCCAGAACGACGACAGCCAGGGCAGAATGAGGGACGCCGCGGTCACCGCAACGGCGGCCGCGATCATGAAGGCCCGCTTCGCCTTGATCGCATCGACCAGGGCGCCGGCGGGCGTCTGCGCCAGGATGCCGGCGATGGTGGCGACCGACATCACGACGCCGATACTGGCCGCATCCCATTTACGTTCAGTCAGGAGATAGATGGCGAGATAGGGCCCAAGCGCGTCGCGCACGTCGGCCAGGAAAAAATTGGCGGCGTCGAGCGCATGATTGGCGCGGCTGATCTGCCGCGCGTCTTTACGCGCGATTTGGCCGGTACCGGTCGTCACAATTGAACCCGCCTCAATCAAACGTGCGGCCCGCCGGAGGCAACAATCCTATCTTGAATGACAAAAGACGGGTTTGGTTCCAACTTCGCTTATGTGGGGAGCCAACAGCCTTGTCCTCAATCCGCCTGCTGGCGTACCACCAGCACCGAGCAGGCGGCGTAGCGCACCACGTGGCCGGCGTTGGAGCCGAGGAAATAGGTGCGCATGCCGGTGCGGTGCGAGCTCATGACGATCAGGTCGGCGTGCATCCGCTTGGCTTCGTCGAGGATTTCGCGGTCGACGTTGCCTTGAAGGACGACGCTCGAGATTTTGTCCGGCGCCAGTCCGGCTTCCTTGGCGACGATGGCGATCGCTTCCTCCGCCGAAGCGCGTTGCTGCGCCTCGAAGTCGGGCGGCACGTATTCGGCGAGCATCACTGGCGTCGTCGGCAAAACGTTGACCAGGCGCAGCGAACCGTTGGATTCTTTCGCCATCATCAGCGCGGTGGCGATGGCGGGCTTGGCCAGCTCGACATCGGCAAGATCGATCGGCACCAGGATGCGTCTGTACATGGCTTGCCCCTTTTCTTGCCCCCTTGTGAAGCTTTTAATCCGTCGCAGCCGCGATCAGCCGCGGCGTGATGAAGCGCTCCAGGCGCCCGCTGTGCAGGTGCAGGCGCGACCAGTCGTCGAAGGCAAGATCGATGACGACGAGGCCCGCGGTCGGCAATTTCTCCGCCACCCGCTCGCGCGCGTCGACGTCGCCCGATGCGATCAGTTGTACGGCGATGTCGTGCAGGCCGGGATTATGGCCGACGACGACAAGACAGTGCGCGCCACGCGCCTCGCTGACGATTTTGAAAAGCGCCTCGGTCGCTGCGTTGTAGATGCGTTCTTCGTTGGCGAGCCGCGGCGGCTTGGCAAAGGCCGGCGCCACCAGCGCCCAGGTTTCCTGGGCACGCTTGGCCGGTGACACCAGCGCCAGGTCGGGGTTAAGGCCATGGCGGGCCATGTAGGCACCGATCACGGTGGCGTCGTCGCGGCCGCGTTTGGTCAATTTGCGGTCACGGTCGCGTTGGCCGGGCTCGGCGCGCTCGGTTTTGGCATGGCGCAGCAACATCAGACGGCGCATGGCGGCAATGTCGCTTTCTGAGCCCAGGGAGTCTAGTCTGCGCCTCGCAGCGGCGGACCGGAACGGCCTTTGGACATGAGCGAAACCGATACCACAGCCTATGGCCAAAGCTGGTACGCCGCCACCATGGTGGACGCGCCGCGGCGACCGGCGCTGCACGTCGATCTCGACGTCGATGTTTGTGTGATCGGCGGCGGGCTTGCCGGGCTGACCACGGCGCGCGAATTGGCGCGGTCCGGCTGGTCGGTCGTGCTCTTGGAAGCGGGCCGGCTGGCGGCGAGCGCGTCGGGCCGCAATACCGGCTTTGTGCTGCCGGGCTTTGCCGCCGACGCCGAGAAGCTGATCGGCCGCATCGGTTTCGAGCACGCCAAGTCGCTGTGGGCACTGGCCCAGGCTGGGCTCGATTACGTCCGCGACGCCGTCCAGGAAGAAGGTTTTACCGGCATCGATCCGCAGCCCGGCTGGCTCTACGTTTCCAAGGTCGACAATGGCGACGAGTTCTTGGGCCTGGTGCGGCTACTCAACGATCTCGGCTGCGAGATCGAAGGCTGGCCGACCGAGCGCGTGCGCGCGGTGCTGCATAGCCAGCGCTACTATCACGCCATCAATTATATCAACGCCATCGCCATCCACCCGCTCAATTACGCGCTGTCGCTCGCCGCGGCGGCGGAGCGCGACGGCGCGCGCATTTTCGAAGGCACGCCGGCGCTGGCGATCGATCCAGCCGGCGTGCGCAAGCGCATCGTCACGCCGGGCGCGCGGTTGCGCGCCAACCACGTCGTGCTCGCCGGCAATGTGCAGATCGGCGGGCTGATGCCGCAGATCGGCGCGACGCTGTTGCCGATCACCACCTATGTGATCACCACCGCGCCGTTCGGCCAAAAGCTCGGCGAGGTGGTCGGCTATCGCGGCGGCATCAGCGACACCGATCTCTCCGACAATCATTATCGCATCGTCGGCGGCGACCGTTTGATGCTGTCGGGCCGCTCGACGACCTGGGCGCGCAATCCGCGCCGCTACGTGCGCGCGCTGCAGGCCGACATCAAGAAAACCTATCCGCAGCTCGGCGACGTCGCGGTCGACTACGCCTGGGCCGGCACCTTGGGCAACACCGTGCACCGGATGCCGCAGATCGGCGAGCTCGGTTCCGGCGTCTGGCTGGCGTCCGGCTTCGGCGGCCACGGGCTGAACACCACCGCCATGGCCGGCACTCTCATCGCCCGCGCCATCATCGAAGGCGATCAGACCTGGCGGCAATTCACGCCGTTCGAATTGGTTTGGGCGGGCGGTGTTGCCGGCCGCGTCGCCATTCAGATGCGTTCCTGGATCAAACGCTTTCGCGATCGCATCGCCGAGCGCCGCGCTCATGCCCGCGAGATCGCCCACCGGCAGGCGCGCGAAGCCGAACTTTTGGCGCAGGAGGCGGCGCGTGCACAGGAAGCCGCCGCGCAGGCCGAAGCGGCGCAAAATGCCGTCGCGGAAGAAACGCCGCGCTATGCCGAGCCCGAGCCCGTCGCCGCCGCCGAAGCCGAGTCGCTCGGACGGCCCGCGGCGGGGCGGCATCGCTCAAGGCGCCGCAAGCGGCGCGAACGCAGCGAAGGCGTGAGTTGATTTTAGTGGAGCATGGTCTTTTCGGAAAACCGGCTTCCACTTTTCCGGATCATGCTCAAATCTTCTCGAAATGAATCTGCTCGGCCACCGCCGTCCATTTGGCGATGTCGTCGATGAGCCGCTTCTTGAATTCGGCCGGTGTCGTCGGCGCCGGTTCGTTACCGAACGTGTGCATCCGATCGACCGTCGCCGGGTCTTTGAGAATGCGCACCGTTTCGGCGTTGAGCCGATTGAGGATCGGCTCGGGCAGGCCGGCCGGCGCCACCAGGCCCTGCCAGGCGCTGACGTCGAAACCCGGCACGCCGCTTTCGGCAATGGTCGGCGCCGACGGCAGCGCGAAATATTCTTTGGCGCTCGACACCGCGAGCGCGCGCAATTTTCCGTTGCGGATGAATTCCATCATGGTCGCCGGCGGATCCATCATGAAATCGAGCCGGCCCCCGACCAGCTCCATGACGGCGGGCGCGCTGCCACGATACGGCACGTGCAAGACCTTGATCTTGGTCTGAATGGCAAACAGCTCGATGGCGAGATGCGGCCCCGAGCCGACGCCCGGCGTGCCGTAGAGCAGCGGATTTGGCCTGCTGCGCGCGGCGCTGATCAACTCGGCGACGCTCTTGATGCCGCTGTCGACATTGGTCGCCATGACATAAGGATATTCTGAAGCGAGCGTGATGGTGGTGAAGTCGTCGACGGAGCGATAGGGCAGATTGGCGAAGGTCGCCGCGGCGCTGGCGTGGCCGGAGGGAATGACGCTGAGCGTGTAGCCATCGGGCGCGGCGCGCGCGACCTGCGCCGCCGCCGCGGTGCCGGAGGCGCCGGGTCGCGGCTCGACGATCACCGCTTGGCCGAGCGAGCGTGACAGACCGTCGGCGATGAGGCGGGCGACGACGTCGGACGGCCCGCCGGCCGGGAAGCCGTGGATGATGGTGATGGTGCGCGACGGCCATTCCGTGTCGGCGCGGGCGTTGGTGGCCGCGACGGCGGTAAGGCCGCCGAGCACCGTGCGGCGCGTGAGTTTAGTCATCGCAGGTTCTCCTGCAGCTCCAAGCAGTGTAGCCTGAATGGTGCGTGAGAGAAATCCCGGATAGCCCCGGAGCCAGCAACGCCCAAACGGCTGCGCGGCAAAGCATCATTAAATATTGAGGGCTGGACATGCATGCGTTTCGCGTACGCTCAATCGAACCGTCCAAATTCGGAATTGTTAAAATTCGCCGACAATTTCCCGCAGAATTCTCACCCGGCGCGAATACATATCTTGCGTGCAGCGAAGGTCGATGATGCAATTCACGAGCATGACAAAGATAAAAACGAGAGACGCCCGCGATGTCAGGGACGAGTGTAAAGGCATGTCCTCCAACAGCGCCAGCATGATCACCGCGCATAAGGAGTTATTGACGATCCAAATTTTGATATGTTCTCGGGGCGTGATTGCGCGAGCAACGTCGTTGCCAAACGCTTGCATCAAAGCACCCCAATGATATGCCTCCTGCCGATAATTAATGGCAAGATATATGCTATTAAACACCATCAGAAAAATGTAGGTGCGAACAAAAACCTCTATGCTGTTGAGCGAGCCGGCAATGATGTATATGATGGTCGTTTGAAAAAACACTGGAATTGAATCGAGAAAAACACGCCACAGTCGGGAATATTCGCTAGATCTCTCAAATGCTTCTTCGTAGTCTCCTGGAATGCCTTGGTTGAAGAATTTCCCGCGAAAGGAAGCGATAAGGCTCGGTACTTCGATATATTTGACGTCACAGTACCTGATCCATCCCCAGTAAAATCGGAACAGAGTCAGCGAATAAATCAAGAATAAGAGAAATGTCAGCCACAATTCTAAGTTGGACGGCACATTGTCGCTGATGCGGTTCATTACGTTGGTGACGGGAATCCCTAAATATTTCGAATACGCACTATCGGCCCAAATAATTAGCAACTGCCCTGCGAGAATTGCAGAGCCGCCCATGAGAATCGTGAATATCCATTTCAGGGAATCGTGAAGATTCTTCAGTACAAGAAGGGCGTAATCATCCGCCTCTATTTTCTGCTGCAACGCAGCTGCAGGCTGTCTCCTTGCCAAACTCATGTCGAAGCCACGAGAAAATATTAATTTTAGCAATTTATAGTTGCATATAAGCTCCTCCAATGTCAACTCGGAATGCAAAGCCCGTCGAGGTCCGGGGGCGTCGCTAGCTGGTGCCTTACCGACCCTCTCGCCGCGCCATAAACGCCAGCCGTTCGAACAGATGCACGTCCTGCTCGTTCTTGATCAGCGCGCCGTGCAGTGGCGGAATAAGCTTCTTCGGATCGCGCTCGCGCAACGTCTCGACCGAGATGTCCTCGACCATCAGCAGCTTTAGCCAGTCGAGCAGTTCCGACGTCGACGGCTTCTTCTTCATGCCTGGCACATCTCTTATTTCATAAAAGAGTTTCAGCGCTTCGGCGACCAGGCGATGTTTTACGCCGGGAAAATGCACCTCGATGATCGCGCGCATCGTATCCGCATCGGGGAAGCGGATGTAGTGGAAGAAACAGCGGCGCAAGAACGCGTCCGGCAATTCCTTCTCGTTGTTGGAGGTGATGATCACGATCGGCCGGCGCCGGGCCTGGATGGTCTCGCCGGTCTCGTAGACGAAGAACTCCATGCGATCGAGCTCTTGCAAGAGATCGTTGGGGAATTCGATGTCGGCCTTGTCGATCTCGTCGATCAACAGCACCGGCCGCTCGTCGGCGACGAAGGCGTCCCACAATTTGCCGCGCTTGATGTAGTTGCGGATGTCCTTGACGCGGGCATCGCCGAGCTGGCTGTCGCGCAGCCGCGTCACCGCGTCGTATTCGTAAAGCCCCTGCAGCGCCTTGGTGGTCGACTTGATGTGCCATTCGAGCAGCGGCGCGGAGAGCGCCTTGGCGATCTCGATCGCCAGCACGGTCTTGCCGGTGCCCGGCTCGCCTTTGACCAGCAGAGGCCGCTCCAGCGCGATCGCGGCATTGACGGCGATTTTCAGATCGTCGGTGGCGACATAGGCGCTGGTGCCTTCAAAGCGCATGAGGGTCCATGGGTTCGGTGATTTGCCGAATAATTAGAACACGGCGAACTTGTCGCTCACAAGGCGCCGCGGCGCTCGCCGACGCAACGCTGAACGTTCCGACCCGGCAATATCTGCCGGCAGGTCGGCATATCCGGCCCCGGGCCGCAGCCGCGTTATCCGCATAAGCTATTGATATTTAACGATAAACATGATGGCACGGCACTTGCTGCGAAGTGCGCGGCGAAGGGCCGCCTGTCGTGACCCGCCGCTCGTCGAGTTGAGGATCGAGTTGGAGAGGTAATGTCATGGGTATCTTCGATGCATTGACCACCGCGGTGTCCGGTCTGCAGGCACAGTCGTTCGCGCTGCAAAACATTTCCGGCAACATCGCGAACTCCCAGACCGTCGGCTACAAGGAGACCGATACCGCCTTCGATGCGCTGGTCTCGCAAGCCGCTCTGGGCGAGCAGACATCGGGCGGCGTGTTCGCCACCTCGGTCGCCAGCAACGGCGTGCAAGGCACCATCCAGAACGAAACCGTCGCGACCGACATGGCGATCAACGGTCAGGGCTATTTCGTGGTGACGCAGCCAACGGGAAATTCGGGCACCACGCCGCAATTCAGCGGCGTCAGTGACTATACGCGCCGTGGCGATTTCCAGGAGGACAGCAATGGCTATCTCGTCAACGGCGCCGGCTACTACCTGATGGGCGTTCCGCTCGACCCCGCTACGGGAGCTCCCACGAGCAGCTCTCCGCAAGTTTTGCAATTCAACAACAACTTCCTCCCGGCGCAGGCGACAAATAGTATCAGCTATGCGGCAAACCTGCCCAGCGCTCCGCCGACGGGTGTGCTCAATCCTGCCAGCTTCACCCCCAGCTACAATCCCCTCGACGCCGCGAGCGGCGGCACCGGCACGGTGATTGGCCAGGACGCCACCACATTCACGAATGCTTCACTCGACGGCGGTTCCGTCACCGCCTACGACTCCTTGGGCAATCCGGTCAACGTCCAGCTCCGTTGGGCCGAAACGCTCAACTCCGGCGGGACCAGCCAGTGGCAACTGTTCTATCAAACGAACTCGAGCGCGACCGGAACCCAGGTGGCGTGGCAGAACGTCGGCCAGACCTTTACGTTCAATTCAAGCGGCCAATTGACTTCGCCCACTTCGAGCAGCCTGAATTTGACAGGTCTGGCCGTGAACGGCGACACGGTCGGCAATGTGACGCTGAACTATGGCTCCAACCTGACGCAATTCGCATCCACAACCGGCAGTGTGCAGGTCAATAGCCTGACCCAGAACGGCTTCAGCGCCGGTTCATTGCAATCGCTCTCGGTCGCGCAGGGCCAGATCGTCGGCTCGTTCTCGAACGGCCAAACTGTCGCTCTGGCAAACGTCACGGTAGCGACGTTCACCGGCCAGGATTCGCTGCAGTCGCTCAACGGCGAGGCTTTCGCGGCCACGCCTGAATCGGGCAATCCGAACTACTCGGGCGCCGGCAATGTCGTCGGCAGCTCGCTCGAGGCCTCCAACGTCGATATCGCCACCCAGTTCAG
>Ga0210395_10000651_pt1 | contig 26708 bp, 19 predicted proteins | sample IncBWH4OmetaG_FD_150861 | JGI IMG/M metagenome (GOLD analysis project Ga0210395, IMG submission 150861) | Forest soil microbial communities from Barre Woods Harvard Forest LTER site, Petersham, Massachusetts, United States - Inc-BW-H-4-O ... | reverse complement strand
CACCGTTGATCGCGAATTTTTCCAGAAGGTGTTGGCCAGCGCATTCATGGTGCAGCAGAGTCAGATGGATGTTCAGTCGCTCTCTGCCATGCTCGAAATCGAACGGTCGATGATGAGGGAAGAGCCAGTGGATGGGGCACTGCCTCTGGTCGCCGACGGTTCGATAAACGTGGTCAACGCCAGTGGAGTAGCTGTCCGTCCATTCGCTGTCGCTCCGCCGGGTAGTGTGCGAAACCTCTTGCCTGGCCTTGACCTTAAAGAGCTTGAACTTAAAGAGCTTGAACTTGATGAAGAGGATGATCGAAGTTCCAGGGCCTCGCAGTCGCATTTGACGAGCCCGCTATCCGGCGGCGGGGACGAGCCGCGAACTGCCGCCGATAACGAGGATGCGTACTTTAAGGCATTCCGGATGAGCTCGTCCGAAGTCATGAGCCCGCCCGAAGTGAGGAATGCTACACTCCCGCCTCCTCATCTGTGGACGCGGTCGCTGTTGATTCTGGTGATTGCTCTAGCTGTGTTGCTGGGCTGGATGCTCGGTCGAGTTACGTTGCGGCGGACCGCAGACATGAAAGGACCGCCGCCACCGGTCAGGACAACGCCTGATGCTGCTCCTTCACAATCCAAGGAGACTACGCGAGCCGACTCTAACCCTCCGCTTCCAGTCGCCCAAAAGGCAGGAACGCCCGAGACACCCTCCAGCGGCTTGGTAGTTTATCAAGACGGAAAAGTTGTGTTCCGCCTGAAATCGTCGGAGAACGTGACCGCGTCCAGCCTGAAACCTGCAAAGACCATGCCAAGTCGGCAGACGATCGCGAGTAAGAGCATCAATCTGAATCCCCGGGCGAGCACCGAGGCGATGGTCTCGCTGGTGATAACGAACGGAACTCCTGAGTCCACAGTCGAAGTTGATGGCAAAACGATAGGCAGGCTTGAAGCGAATGGGAGTCTGGAGTTGCCCAATGCCCTGACGGAAGGACAGCATTCGATAGTCCTGGCGAAGGCAAACTTCGAAAGCCGCGAGTTCCCGGTTAGTGCAAAACCCCCGGAATTTCGACTCCCGGATGTCAAGCTTACTTCATGGCCAAAACTGACGTTTCAATCCACAACTCCGAACGTTACGGTGAAATACCAGCGATCTGGCGATTCGCAGGTGCATCAAGCGCCTGCTTCGGAGAAGCTCATACTGCAGCCTGGCCAGTACGATTTTACGGCTGAGGTACCCGGATTTCAAAACTACACCACCAAAGTGAATTTGGTTCCCGGTTATGAAGGGAGCATTCCGCTCAAATTCGATCCTATCCCAGCCTATCAATTTCAGGATGCGACGCAAGTAGTTCACGATGGCCCCGAGTGGTTCAAATCGAAGGACGCTCACGCGTTTGTACAGTTGAAGCCCGGTTTGTTGCATGAGACCCTCATTTTTACCAAACCGGTGAAGATGGAGGTTTGGAATAAGAAAATCTTTACCAAACCGCCGAAGATAGTGCTTGGGAGTAAGAAAATCGAATGGAAAATCGAAGCTCCGGATCGATCGGCAGGCGTCGACTATATCCTGGACGGTCAGAAAATGGTGAGAAAGCTAGTCATCGGAGAATCGCCTTCCGACATAAAAGAAGCCAAAGTTGACCTTACCGCTGCGACTCAGTCGACCTCGCTGTCTGTGCACATTGACGTCGATGGATCTCATGTACAGATTCGCAATGACAAGGGCCTCGTTCTTGACAGTTACACTGCGCCGCAGCACAACTTCTCAGGCGGCAGAATTGGCATCAAAACAGAGTCTCTGTTCATCGTCAGGGATAAATAGCTGATGCTGATCGGGAGGACGGCCGGAGAAAGATTTCCCTGCATCGGTCGTCTGGGCGCGCCGCTGTTTCCATAACCTTCAAACAGGTAGTCCGCCTGATGCAAAAACATTACGCGTTGTGCACGGTTGACGTTATCAGACCATAGCACGTTTTGACCGCTGGTCGATGCGCGCAACCGAGCTCTTGCGACGGTGAGAGAGGCGGCTTCCTCCCCCGGTAATTCCCGACCCGCCCTTTTTCACTTCCTCAACAGGTCCTTTACGCTTTGCAGCAATGCGCGAGAGGGAGCGATGTCTCTTAGCTCCGCGATCTGCGATAGTGCTTTGTCGATTCCCGCGTAGCCACAACGATCCAGCCATGCCGCAATCAGGATTGGCGACCGGCTCATCCCCGCCAGGCAATGCACCAGCAGGTTCCCTCGCCGAACGCCTATCGCTATCGCGAACATAATGTCATCGAACTTTTGCGCCGAGATCGGGCGCGAGTCTGCAATTGGGATGTGGATGTAGGTGATTTTCGGAGCTCGGTGAACCGGCTGTTCCCGGCATAGCGAAACCACGGTCGTGATCCGCTGCGGATTGGAACGCACCAGTAGCTCCGCATCTTTGAGACTGCCGAGATAAATCCGTTCCCAAATCCTCGTCACTTGCTTTCCTGGTTCGAGTCAATGTCTTGGGCCGCCCCGACCATGCGGCGAGCCGCGCGAAACGGACCTATCCTGCCCTTCTCAATCACGACGCAGAATCATAACTGACGTGACCAGGCGAGGTCACTCATTGCCGGGAGTTTCAAGTGTAACCGCGAGGTTGCGCCAATTGAGAATGGCGCCGACCGTCATCCGTTCAATGGCACGGGTCGGAACAGCCCGGCCCCTAAAAAGAACCCATTCTTCTGCAGTCGGACGCTTACCTTTACACTTCTCGAACAATTAACAGATAACTTGACAGAGTTCCTCTTATAATTAGTTGCTTTTCAAAAATCGCTCGCTTGAATTAGCGAGCTATTAGTGCGCTGGCTGGAGGATTCCATGAGAGCCTGGTTTTCCGCTCCCTCTGCGTCGTCACATTCCTTCCTGATAACTCTTGCTTTGCTATTAGGCATCGGAATCGCCACCGGCTGCGGTTCCAGCGGAACGACTCCGATCCCACCCAAGTTCAGCGGAAATACTTCAGTGACCGTATTGCTCGCGAGCACGGCGAACGACCAGGTTACGCGGCTTGAGGCGGATCTTCAGACTTTGACTCTGACCAGCCAGTCGGGCAAGACCGTTACTTTGCTATCGTCACCGCAACCCTCCGAGTTTATGCACTTGAACGGAGGCATCGAGCCGTTGACGACCGTCACTGTTCCTCAGGACATTTACACTTCGGCCACGATCACGCTGGGGGGGGCAGTATTCGTCTGTATTGCGCAAGCTCCAGGCGGCGGCCTCGGGATCGCGAATTATTCAATCATCAATCAAGGCCCCACCGTGAATTTAGCGTCTCCCATCACGGTCACGGGCAGCAGCATGACCTTACTGCTGAATATGCAGGTTTCCAGTTCGGCGATTTTTCCCGCTTGCGTGAGCAACCCTCCATTTGAAGGGTTCTCCATGATGCCGACCTTCAACCTCGCTCCAATTGCTGTGTCCGCCTCCCCGACAAACTCCGGAAACGGCAAAGTCAGCGGCCTCACGGCAGAGGTTGCCTCGGTGGGAACGGCAGGGTCGAGTTTGACGCTCGCGATTGCGAGCGGACCATTTGGGACCAGAACCCTTTCTGTGAGTTCCAATAGCCAAACGGTGTTTCAGGGCATCAGCGGCGCGTCTGTTCTTTCCACCGGAATGTTCGTGAATGTAGACGGTGCGATTCAATCCGACGGATCGCTGCTGGCGACTCGAGTTGCAGTGGAAGATCCCTCGGCGATCAATGAGTTCAGCGGTCCTGTGATGTTTATTGACACCCTCGTCCCGGTTCTTACGGTCTACGGGCGCCTGGAGCAAGGTCCGCTTGCTCCTGGCCCGAACGGCAACGGCAACTATTTCGACACTCCGGATCTGGACTTCAGCAATGCAGCATTCCAGATTTCCGGTCAACTCACGAATCTGCAGAATTTGCCGTTCGCCCCCAGCTTCAAGGCGTCGAATATAGTAGCGGGCCAAAATGTCGACATCGATTCTGCTGTCCTATCGTTCACTGGTGGCGTGTACACTCCCGCGAACACCATCACACTGGTCCCGCAGACGATCAATGGGACTGTGGTCGCTTCGCAACAGAGCGGTAACTTTACGGATTACACCGTCTCGCTGGCGTCCTACGACTTGTTTCCAACGTTGGCGGTGCAGCAGGGACAAACCACTCTGCTGAACAATCCGAGCCAAGTCGAAGTCTACATTGATAGCAGTACGCAGCAACTCAATACTCAGGCCCTTGTGCCGGGCAGCGTGCTACGCTTCTACGGGTTGGTGTTCAACGACAACGGCACGTTGCGCATGGATTGCGCGCAGGTGAATGATGGAGTGACAGTAACACCGCAGGCCAGTTCTGCCGCCGCTCTGCCGGGCTTGACCCGAGCGGTTCGCCGCAATTTGGGCGGGCGTGTGCTGCAGATGGTCACAACGACAAAGTGACAGTGTCGCGGGCCGGAGATTTCTCTGACTGGATGAAGCTGTGGGGACTGGACGCGCGCAAGAAATAATCATCGGACAAAAAAGCCGCCCGCGAGGGCGGCTTCCAGTTTCCGGCTGACAAAACTACGCTGCGGTTTCTTCCAGCGACGCCGGCGCCGGGGGATTGAACGGCTCATCGTAGCTGCCGCCGTAGATCGAAGGCACTTTCGATCCCATGGGTCGCAGATACGTCGCCAGCTCGCCGCGGTGATGGATGCTGTGGTTGTTGAGGAATCCCAGATACAGCACCGCTGGCAGGTTGAACACGCCGAAGAACTCGACCGGCGTCATCAGTTGCTCCGCCGACATGGCGCCGATGGCAGCTATGCCGCGCTTCATGTTGCTGTCATACCAGGCCACTACTTCGGCCGAAGTCTGGGGCTTATGCTCAGGCGTTTCCATGTTGAACTTCAGGTCGCTAATACCATCCAGGAATTGGATGTCGCTGTTGGCCACGTGCCACGCCAGTTCCTTCGCGGTGCGCGCGTTGGGGTCGGGACGGTAGTCCGACTTTGCGTCGGGGATGGCGCCGATTACTTTCTTGGTGATTTCCGCTTCGCGGGCGATGCCGTCGAGCATCATCGCGCGATAGCCGAGGACAAATTCGGGAGTCAGGCCATGGGACATAATCTTTCCTCCAGTAGAGATCTGTTTTGTTTCTTCCGGGCTACAGGGACTGAAGGGGCGCTTGGTGCGCCCCTTTCATCAGACGTTCTTGATTCGACGAACTTCGATCCGAAACGAGAGCCGATTATACGCCGACCGGCTGCTTGCTGCCGCTTTTGCTTCCTACGGGAACGGGCGTCAGCCAGCCATGGCGGTCGGACTTCTCGCCGCGCACGATGGCGTAGAACTCTTTCTGCAGCGCCTTGGTGATGGGCCCAACCACGCCCTTGCCCACCTTGATCTTGTCGACGGAACGGATCGAGGTGACTTCCGCGGCGGTGCCGGTGAAGAAGGCTTCGTCGGCGATGTAGAGCATTTCGCGCGGAATCATCTGCTCGACGATAGGGATGTTCAGGTCGCGCGCGATCTGCAGCACCGAGTCGCGCGTGATCCCAGGCAGCACCGAGTTACCCAGCGGCGCGGTGATCAGCTTGTCGTTGTGCACCAGGAACAGGTTCTCGCCCGAGCCCTCGCTGACGAAACCGCTGGCATCGAGTGCGATGCCTTCCACGTATCCGTTGACGATGGCTTCCATCTTGATGAGCTGCGAATTCATATAATTCGCGCCGGCCTTGGCCATGGCGGGCAGCGTGTTGGGCGCGAGCCGCGTCCATGACGAGACGCACACGTCGCAGCCTTCACCCTCGCTGCTCAAATATTTTCCCCACGGATAGTTGATGATGTAGACCTCAGTCGGCGAGTTGAAGGGATTCACGCCGGCCTCGCCGTATCCTCTTAAAACAATCGGGCGAATGTAGCAGGGCCACGCGCCGTTGTGGCTGACGGTGTCGACCATGGCCTTGACGAGTTGCTCGCGCGTGAAGTCGACGTCGATGCGGTAGACCTTGGCGGAATTCAGCAGGCGCTGCATGTGCTCGTCGGCGCGAAAAATCGCGGGGCCAGTGGGCAGTTCGTAGCAGCGAATGCCTTCGAAAACCGAAGACCCGTAGTGAATGACGTGCGACATCACGTGGATGGTCGCGTCGTCCCAGTTAATGAACTTGCCGTTGTGCCAGATTTTGTCGGTCTTCTGAATCGCCATGCGAACTCCTTGAACTCCATTATAGACGAGGGGAATCGAGTTCTCTGGTTCGCGGGCTGACGGGTTCAGGGTTGGGCGCGGCTGTGCGGCTTTTCTCATCTGACTGCGTGAGGGCAGCGGCGGGGTGCATATTGATATCGCGACATTTTTTATGGCTGCGAGCTAAATTCCTTGGTTTAAAAGAGTTAGGGTGTGGGGATATGATTTCGAGTCCGCAAAATATTGGAAACGTTGGAGTTGGGGGTAAAATATTGTGGATAAATGATTTAACGCCAGAATTTCCGTTGGAGAGTTTTCCTGTTTCAGGGCGGACGGCGAATTTCTTGCAGCTAATCACTATAGAGCATTTTAACATCCGTAGATGAGTGGAGCTGTGGAAAACGGGTTGTATGAGGTTGGGGGAGTAGGGGATAAAAATATTTTGAGGGGGGTTGACAGGGATAGGGACTGGGAGGGATTCCCGTTTTGGACACTAATTTCGAGAGGATCGGTGCGAAGTCTGGGCCAGCCCTCCTGCCCGAGAAAGGCGGTAACCAAACACCAAGGTAGCCCATCTAATGTAAGGCGGGAGTCTTTAGGCACATTGACGGGATGGTTCGTACTGCTGGATACTTGAAGTCACCCCCGAAGAGACGAGCTTAACATGCCCCAGATCATGGCAACACCGAACAAAGGCCCGGATCGAGATGTAGAGCCTAAGAAGACGACTTGGGTCGATTTTCTACGTCGGCTTGCATTCTGGAAGGTAGCCAAGCAAGAGCAGATGGATCGCTTGTTTACTGAAGCCGTGAATGAACTGCACCCAGAGTGGGAGCGAAGGCGCCTGTCAAACAAGGCCGCCCCTCGCTAGATAAAGATCCCTTCTTGTTTCGCGAACTCGGTCATCAGGTGAGCGTGCGTGTGGAATTTTCCGGCTAGGTAGGCTAGCACCTCCTTGTTTGTTTCCTTGGAATGGCCGAACGTCATTCTTACGAGCAATTCCCTCAGAATCCTGTTCTGTTCCTCGCCATTGGGTGCCTTGACAAAATCGTAGGCGAAGATCTCAAGTGCGGTGCGAGGGTCCGTGGTCCAGGCAAGGCGATGCCCCCGCGCGATTTGGCGCAAATATTCTACGTCTAGCACTTCAATTGCGTTCAGTTTGTCAGCCATTGAGCCATCGCGTTTCCCCTGAGCCAGGGTTTCGATCATAAAGTGCCGCGGCCGGTCGCCCCCAGCGGGCGCCCGGCATGTCCTTGCTGCTTTATTCGGACAACTTCTGATAAAGGGATGTGATCTGGTAGAGCGCCGCGTAACACGCTTTGCTCTTTCCCATTAGCCAGGGGTTTGAGTTCGCGATGTTCTGATAGACAGACTTCGCCGACTTGATGAGTTCTCTGTCCTCAAAAACTCTCGGCGGCTTAATCGTCCAGCCTTGACTTGTCTCCTTTGCGAAGGCGGCAAGGGAGGCGAGGATGGGGAATATGATGCCGTCCGGGACCTCGACAATCTCACGGCCGTTTCTCGCAATTGCTCGTATTCCGGTGCCGGCGAAGCCTTGGTGCGCCTTCCATTTCTCGTACAGATCGTGAGCTTGCGGGGCGATCTGCAGGTAGAAGTTATAGAGTCTCCTAGCGCGTTCTTGTTCCTTTGCCCGAGTGGAGTCGGGGTCTTTGCGCTCGTGCGCCGCGGTCCAGACTCTCTGAAACTCCTTAAGGCACTTGGCTTTCATGCTGTAGGTGAAGACCTTATTTGGACTCTCTCTCTCCGCCTGGTTGGGCCAGAGTTCGTGAGGAATTAGGGCTGTGATCACCTGAAGGAGTCTTTCAGTAGCGACGTAGTCGTCCGAGAGTTCGGTCTCTTTCTTCCTGAGCTTTGCTTCTGGAATGCTCTCGCGAAGGCTCTTCTCAAGTTCGTCTAGTTGGCCCCTCCGTCCGGCGATCGATAGGTTGGCGACATCGTTCTGGAAGTTCCGCGCGATTGATATCTCCCCAATGAGTTCCTCGTCGTCACTAACGATCAACTCGTACTTGATGTGAATGTCGGGGGGATCGAGGTCCTCTTCCTCCATTCTCTTGAAGAAGTCTCGAAGCACGCCTTGTGTCTGCGAGCCGTTGATAATATTCGCGTCAGTGAGCCGCAGAGTCTTCTTCTGCTCGTCTACCTCGTGGTCCCTAGCGACGATGACCACCCCGCCGTTCAGAATCGAAAAATTGTTTGGGCGTTTTTCTAGAGTGTCTTTGATCTCGAGATTGACCTGTGTCGGCCGCCGACGTTGTTTGCCCTCGGCGTCGAGTAGGTAGTCGCGGACGTTTTCGTCTGTTGAGAGGGGTAGGACGGAGGCGATGGGTGCCTGGCCGGCAAAGACCTTTCGATCGTTGGCTAGATCCTCGGGGCAGCTTATATTTCGGAAGGAGTGAAACGGAAACCGGATTACTTCAGGGGCCTTCATGTAGTTTGTCCTGAGCCGCCCATCCTGATTTAGCGCCGGTCACTGACCAGCACCAGATGTGCAACCCGACTAAAATTCTAACACGACTGCACCGATCATAACACGACGTTTATTCGCTCCGACTGGTAAAAAAGGGTCATGGCTTCGCATCGCCATGACCCCCTCATAGTCGGGGTCCTTTTTACACTGGTTGGGGAGGGAATGCCAGCCACTTTTGTGGTGGGTTGGGGCACGGGGTCTCGGGGGCTGAAGCCGGTTCTGGTTTTAGGGCTTTACGCGGCGCCGAAGCGCCGCTCTTCCACGGTGGCGCGGGTACGTCTTCCCAATTTGGAGCTTGACCGCGCTCCAGCGCAGACCTATTCTTGAAATAGAGTTTGCCGGTTCCTTGAAACGGCAGCTAAGTCCTTATTCCGCAAGATTTTGCCTGCAAGTTGTTGTCGCCCTTGGACTTCTTCGCGTTTTCCCGCTAAGGGCACAAATATACTTGCCTAACCCAAGACCTAGAGAGTAAGGTTGGGGGTGAGCGGTGAGGTGTATTTCCCCCAAGCGAAATGCACCTGCTAAGAGAAGTCAGATGGATATTCTGGCGTCTCTCGTGCATCCCCGTGGGGGAAGGCGCTGGAGGAATCGGTTTGTGATGATGGAAGCGTATTTCGATGAAAGCGGCATTCACGACGGGGCGAAAGTTTGCGTAGTAGCTGGCTATTACGGGACTCAAATAGCATGGCGGAAATTTGAGGGGCAATGGAATAAAGTACTTCTGGATTACCCTGAGATCAAAGGCGAGGGTTTTCACGCGAAGCGATTTTTCGGTCGGGATGACAAACATGAGCGACTCGATGGATATGTAGGTTGGTCAGATGACAAAGCTAATAAATTTCTGGAACGGCTGATTCAATGCACCCTCCGGAATCGCATTTTCCCGATTGGCTATGCAATCGTAGTCGATGATTTTCTGGCGCTCCCGCTGGAAAGCCGACAGTGGTTCACTGGCGCTAAGTTCAGCAAGCCCGATGGCAAGCTCGAAACTAGCGGGTGTCCAAGTAAGCCTTACTACCTGCCGTTTCAGTTTTGTGCCCTAAAATCCGCTCAATTGTCGAATGCCGAAAAAGTCCATTACTTCGTGGGCATCGACAGAACATTCCAGGGCTACGCAGCGGAACTTTATAAATTCCTAATGATTGATGATCGTATAGACCTCGCAATGCGAGAGCGACTAGGTGGGACTCTATTGAATCCGCCAGCCAAAGAAACTCCGGGCCTTCAGGCGGCTGATCTATTAGCGAACAGGATTTATCGGGCTGCTCTCGCAAAACTGGCGGACCCCAATTCGCCGGATTCCAAGCTATTGTTGAAACTGTTAACAAATTGGAAAGCAACTCTCCGGTTAAGGCTTATGAATGCTGAATTATTTTCAGAAATAGAAAAGGCTGGGAGAGTAGCCTACGAAAAAATGATTAGAGAGCAAGGGATCTAGCAGACAGGTGGATCGCCAATCCAATTCCGGGGAGCCTTTATTTCATGTCCCTGCGGGCAGTGCAAGCCATCCCAGAGCCAAGTTTTTATATCGGCTGAACGCTCCTCGACGGTGGTGGTCGCGCTCCATGCTGCGAAGACTTCTAGGGGAGTTTTACAACTTCCCTCGACGCATCCTAGCCGTACTACGGCAACCGTCTCTTTCGAGGGGGCCGACACTTCCGCTCGCCCCAGAGGGTCATAATCCGGGGAATTTTTGTGAAGTGAATAATTGGCTACATGCCTGCAATGAGAACATGCAGCACCTACAGAATCAACACGGATGGATCGGTGCGCTGGATTTCCAAATGGCTGCCCAAGCGTTTGCGCTAGGAGCCGGATGGGCCATGAACAATGCTTGCAAGAAAACACGTACTGAAGGTGTTCAATCATAGCGAGTATGATGAGCGCATGAAGTCTAAACTCGACACCGACACGACACCAGCGCAAAAGTACCAGCAATTCGAGACTGGATTGCGCCATGTGCTCACAGTCTCAAAGACTGATCTGCAAGAGCGCGAGAAGCAATACCAGGCGGAGCGTGCAGGGCAAAAGAAACGCGGCCCTAAACCCCGTTCTTAGGCTTAGGACCGCGCTTCGAGCGACGGGGATTAGAAAGGCGTTTCCCCCACCTTGCCTGTTAGCTCGGCATAGGTAAGGCGCTTGTGTGCAACCTGCCCTAGAACCTTCTGGAATCGTGCGTAATCGTCCATCGGCACTTCTTTGTTGCCACGATTGTTGAATCTGAAAACCTGTTCATCCAAGTAGCGATCCAAGTGGAACGGCTCTACGGCAACGTATGTACCGCGAAGATGCCGTTTGAACAGACTCCAGAAGTTTTCCAAGCCGTTTGTGTGAACCTGTCCGCGCACGTATTCATTGGCATGGTTTACGACTTCATGGACATAATGCCAATTGAGGCGATTGTAGGGAACGGCATCATCGGTATAAACCCTAGAACCAAACTTGACGTTCTTTAGAATCTGCTCCTGCAAGGTCTCGCGCTTTACGTCTGGAATGCGCTTCGCTCTAATCTCGTTAGTCTCACGATCCAGCAAGCCAATCACGATAGTCTTGTGAGTTCCACCGCTGGGACTGGCATTCTCGCGCCGATATCGTTCGCGCCTTTCACGGTGCATATTCTTCGGCTTTGGGGCAAAGAACGCCTCATCCACTTCCACGGCTCCGCCATCATCTTTCCCGCCGAGCTTACTTCCCAGATCGTAGCCTTTCATTGCGAGTCTGAGCCTGTGAAGCATGAACCAAGCTGACTTCTGGGTAATCCCCAAAGCGCGGTGAATCTCCCAAGACGAAACGCCATTTTTGCAATTGGCCAGCATCCACATTGCAGGTAGCCACTTCTGCAAAGGCAAAGGCGAATCCTCGAAGATGGTTCCGAGTTTGACCGAGAACTGGCGTCTACACTCACGACATTTGAACCGTTTCTGAGTCTTGAGATAGTAAGGCTCTTTGGTGAGACAGGCAGGGCAATACGCTCCGTCAGGCCAGCGCATCGCGGCAACGGCATCAATGCAGACCTGCTCGTCGCTGAAATACTGGATTGCGTCTTGTAAGGTCTTTGGCTGCTTACCTTTGGCGTCCATATCCAGCAAGATAGCAGACATTCGTGGGTTAGTCAAGGATATTATTGCCCCGCTAAGTTGATGATTCCAGTAGACCGGGAGTAGGGGGGGCTACCTCGCCCGCCGCGTTCCCAGCCAAAAAAATTCATTTTAAGACTCCTCCAAGATCCATGTGGGACGGACACTCCTGTCCGTCGCTTTTGACTTTGCATTTCGATTTTGATCTTCCTGGCTTGCCGGAATGATTCCTTCGAGAACCAACCCCTAGGTCAAAGGCAGCGGACAGGAGTGTCCGCTCCACATGACCAATCCTTTCTCAGGATGACAAATCAAATTTAGATGACAGGCAAATTTAGACAATTTGTTACGGCTTTGGATGGTCTGCGGTGTAGGGATGGCAGCAGGGTTTTTGCTTGGGAGTGAATTCCATGATTTCGACGCGCGTGCCGTCGGGGTCGTAGGCGTCGAGACTGTCTTTGCCGTCGCGGCCGATTTCGGGGCCATCGAATTTGCGCAATTTTCTGGCGCGAAGTTTGGCTGCGGCGGCGTGCACGTCTTTGACGCCGAATGAGAAATGATTTTGGATGCCGAGTTCACGATGGTCGGCGTGGGCGGGAATGTTGAGCATGTATTCGATCCAGTCGGGGCCTTCGGGCAGCTGGAGTTCATACCAGTCAGTGCCGTCGTCTTTGAATCCGCCCTGCCAGTAGAGACGAAAGCCCAGGAGGTCGACGTAGAAACGATTCTCAGCGGCCAGGTCTTTGACGACAAAACCGGCGTGGATCAGGTGCGAACTGATCTGTTTCGACGCGGGCGCTTCGGGATCAGCGGGCGGGCGGTGGACGAAGGCAATGTGGTTTTCCTCCGGGTCCAGAACGCGAAAATGCTGGGTGGCGTCGAGGTCTTTTTCCACGGGGCCTGGCTGGAAACCGTGGGCTACGAGGTAGTCGCGCATGTGGGTTACGTTGTCGGTTGCGAATCCGATTTCTGCAAGCCAGTTTTGGTGGGCAGCCGTTCTTATGTCGCCCGTCGCTATTTTCAGGAGAAGACGCTGGTTCGAGGGGCGTATCAGAAAACAGGTCTCCCGCCCGACATAGTGCGGGCAGCCAGGGGTCAACCCCAGAACATGTTCATAGAAGCGGAGGGACTTGTTGAGGTCGGTGACGTAGATCGTAACGTGATCGATGCCGGTGATGCGGGGGCGCTCGGGTTCGTCGGCGGATTGCGAGGCGGACGATGTCGGCAGTAACGCGAGGCAGAGCAGGAGGGAACTGACGGCAGAGATCGAGGAGGAGATGATCCTGGGCGAGGAGTGCATGGCCGCCGATTGTATCGCAGGCTGTCCCTGCCTGTGTATCGTGCAACGCTGAGAAGGAAAGGCCTGCGGCGCGATGCTTCCGGGCGCCTGGACGGACGAATGCGTCGTCCCCACACGAGCTGATTGGGACGACTCGCTACTTGATCGGAGTTAGCGCTGCCTGCGTGGATGGTACTGGGAGCTCGTCGCCGCGGAAGTATTTGGCTTTGTCTTTACCCTCTTTCAAATCTGCGGCTTTCATTTCGGGCATGGCTTCGTAGGGCTTGCTGTAGTCGTTGGCGGCGTTCCAGAACAAGAATCCGATGCCGCCTTTTTCCTTGGCGGTTTCTACCTGGATCTTGATGTATTCGGGCGAGTAGGTTTTGGTGCGCCAGTGGAAGGCTTGCAGCCAGGGACGGATGACTACGCCGGATCCTTTGGTGATGAGTTCGAAGCGGTCCATGGATTCGCCGATGAAGTGGGCGGGCTCGTCGCCGGGGTGCTGGATGTTGTCCATACCGAAGAAGTGGCTGGGATAGATCATGGGGCTGAGGACGTCGCAGTAGTGGGCCATGCCGACGATGTCCTGTCCGGTGTGGGCGAGGTCGACTGGGCGCTGCCAGGCCATGACTCCGAAGACGTCGAGGCTTAGGAGGACGCCGGTGGGGTGGAGCTCGGCGTAGGCTTTTTTCAGGAATCCAGTGATTACGTCGGTGCGTTGGGGGCCTTTGGGTTTGGCGGCCACGCTGCATCCGTTGTTCTTTCGCCCCTTCGGGGCTTGCTCAGGTTTTTCGTCTTTCCCACGGCTTGCGTCCGTTCGACTCCGCTCAGGACGGGCTGTATTCTTTTGCCCCTTCGGGGCTGCATCCGAGGCGGCAGTTGCTGAACAACCTTGGTCCGCGCTGTTCTCGGCTGTCGCGGATTCCGCTTGCGCGGGCTCTGGTTGCTGACCTTGGTAGACGAACTGGGCGTCTTTTTGGTCGCCTTCAGCGGGGAAGCGGACGTAGTCGAATTGGATTTCGTCGACGCCGAGGCCGGCTACGTATTTGGCGAGGGCGATGTCGTAGTCCTGGACTTTGGGATTGCTGGGATCGGTCCAGACTAGTTTGCCGTTTTCGCGCCAGGCGGTTTTATTCTTGCGCGACTGGACGGCTAGTTCGGGATGGTTCACCACCAGACGCTCGTCGCGGAAGATGGCGATTCGGGCGATGGCGTGCATGTTTTGCTGGTGGACGAAGTGGACTAGCTTGGGGACATCGTGAATGTAGACCTGGTGCTGGCCCAGCAGCGGATGCTCGAAGGGGATGGTGACGCTGCCGTCGGAATCTTTGATGTCGAAGACGACCGAGTTGCCGCCGACTTCGCGCCAGTGCTTGATGATGCGGAGTCCGTGGTCGCTGGCGGCCATGATGCCGGTCAGGTAGATGGCGCGGACCTCGAAATCTTTGGCGACCGGGATGGACTTCTCGGTGACGGGCGCGAAGAGCATTCCGGGGATGATGATGTTTTCGTTGGCTTTCAGAATGTTGCTCGCGTCGGATTTGTGGTTCACGGCGCGGATGGCGTCGGCGAGTTGGGACGACGTCAGGTAGCTGGTTTTGCCCAGATATCGACGGGCGATCGTGGGGATTGCTTCGCCGCGTTTCGCGGTGTAGAGTTCGGTGCCGGGCGCGGCGAGGGGCTTGGGCTCGGGTGGCGTCGTGAGTTTGGTGGTGGGCACGGAGGCGTTGACGGTATGCAGCTGTGAGGCTTGTGCGGGCGCGGCGGATGCGGGCTTTACGGTTTGGGCTTCCGCGGTGAAGTCGGAGGAAGATTTGGAGCCCACCTGCCATGCGGCGGCGGCGAAGAAGACACATGAAATCCCGGTGATGAGGCGAACTGATGAAAGGCGCAAGCGAATCCTCCGCGAACTTCTTAGATGCGATAGTAGCGGCGGGGGTTATGGGGTGCTAGTTACGGGGGGAGTAACACGAGTGGCGTCAGGTACTGAGTCGCTGAACGGCGGGACCGGATTATCGGATTCAAATGACCTTGAAGGCCACGTTACTTTTGAGCTTTCTGCCAGGCGTAGTTACTTCAACGGTGCCGGTGGTGGCGCCAACGGGGACGGTGGTTGTGATTTCCGAAGGGGAGACGACGGTGAAGGTGGCAACGATGCCGTCGAAGGTGACTCTAGTTGCGCCTTTCAGATTCGTCCCCAAAATGACTATCTTCGCTCCCACTTTTCCTGAGTTCGGCAACGCTCTGACAAATGGGGCCAATCCAACACTGAGCCGGAATATCGTGCCCACCCCGGCACCAGTGCCGTAGACCGAGGTTGTGCCGTAGAAGTTACCGTTGGTCGCCTGGAAGAGACCTGCCCACGGAGTGGCTCCATCGAGGCCATCAAAAGAGTGGAGCGTGGTCAGTTTGCCGCCGGGTGTGAGTTTGAATACCGTACCGCAACCTTGGTACGCGTAGCCTGTGCAGGTAGAACCTCCCTGCGTCGTTGTCCCATAAAAATTGCCGTCGGTTGCCTGAATCATGCCCGCAAAGGGCGAACTGCCATCGGTACAATTCGGTTGAGAGCAAGAAGTGTAGAGTGTGGTCATTGTACCGCCCAGCGTCATCTTGAAGGCTGTTCCACTCGTTGTGCCGTACAGGTTCCCGTCCAGGGCTTGAATCAGGGATCCGACAGTTTGCACGAATGGCGCATGATCGTAACCGCTGTACGGAATCGTCAACTTGCCAGACAAACTGGTTTCCACGATATCGTAGCCAACGGCGCCGTAGAGGTTCCCGTTGCTGGCCTGAAGCAGGCCCCAGTTGGGAAAGTACGGTACTTGTCCGCAAATGCTGCAAAAGTTATATAGATTTGTGAACCTTCCCGACGGGGTGATTTTGAAAATCGTTCCTCCGCCCTGGTTTCCCCCATTGCTAGCTGTTCCATAGAAGTCCTGGTTGCTCGCGAGGACTAGAGTGCCCAGAGGGTAGTCACCGTCATAGCCGCTGGACCCGAAGCTGAATATCGTGGACAACTTGCCTTGGGATGTAATTTCGAAGATCGTGCCACAACCGGAGGGGTTGCAATAATTGCCCACGCCGCCGTATTGCGTAGATCCATATAAGTTTCCATTCGCCGCGAGAACCAGCCCCGCGTGAGGGTTGTAGCCGTCGGTACAATTCGGCTGGGAACAGAAGCTGTACAAAGTGGTCAACACTCCATTGGGGGTCACTTTGAACACCGTGCCGCAGCCGTACGTAGAAGTACAGTTGCTACCCACCCCACCGAGGACGGTGGTCCCGTAGAGGTTGCCGTCGATACCCTGAACGAGGGGCCCATAGCCAGGCTGATCGCCATTGGTGATGTTGAAGTTCACCAAGTTAGTGAAGGTCTGAGCATGAGAAGCGACCGCCAGCGCCACGAAGAAAAACATGACAAGGGATGGCTTTTTCCAATTCGTTGGGTGCATATGGCATTCCCCCAATCGGCTTGTGGAAGAAATTACGGACAAATCAGCAGCTTACACTTTAGCGGTTCTCTTCACGACTCGAAATCGAGTATGATCCCGCGAGCGACGCGCCGCTCCCCGCGGGATCGATTTAAGCGGTACAGGTTCCTTCCTGGATGGTGCAAAGTATTTCTCTTTGGGGAATTGCGGGGGTGGGTTCCGGGTTTGGGAATGGGGATCAGGGGGAGCTAAACCTTGGTGGATGTTGGGGTTGGCGGGGGCGGGGAGATTGGCGGGGAGGTGGCCAGCGGGTTGCTTATTCCTAAGGCAACCGGATGCGCCAGTCCGGGAATGGGTAGAGAAGAGCTGAGAAAAACGGCCGAAAGGGAAAGAAAGTCCGGAGCCCCGGGCATCGAAAATTATGAGAACGAATCTGGCTACAGTGCTCGATCCGAACCGTCGCAGCAACGATGCTGGTGAATTTGATGCCGCTCTGCGCCGCCGAATTGTGGGGCAGGACGCCGCCGTCGAGAAGGTGGTTGAGATCTATCAGATGTTTCTGGCGGGATTGAATGCGCCGGGACGTCCGGTGGGGAACCTGCTGTTTCTGGGGCCCACGGGATCGGGTAAGACGCGCGTGGTCGAGGCGATGGCCGAGGCGCTGTTTGGGGATGCGCGGGCCTGCATCAAGATTGATTGCGCGGAGTTCCAGCATTCGCACGAGATTGCAAAGTTGATTGGTTCGCCTCCGGGATATTTGGGACATCGGGAGACGCATCCGCTGCTCACGCAGGAAGCGTTGAACCAGTGGTACACGGAGAAGCTGAAGCTGTCGATTCTGCTGTTTGACGAAATCGAGAAGGCGTCGGACTCGCTGTGGCAGTTACTGCTGGGGATTCTGGACAAAGCAACTTTGACTTTGGGCGACAACCGGCGGGTGGATCTGTCGCAGTGCATCATCATTTTGACCTCGAACCTGGGCGCGGGCGAGATGACGAACCTGGTGGATGGCGGGTTTGGATTCGCGCCGAAAGCGGTCGAAGTGGATGAGAAATTCGACGACAAGATTCAGCGCACGGCTGTGGACGCGGCGCGGCGCAAGTTTACGCCGGAGTTCATGAACCGCATCGATAAGACGGTGGTGTTCAAGACGCTGCGCGACGAGCATCTTTCGCAGATTCTGGACATCGAGTTGGGCATGGTGCAGCAGCGCGTGCTGATGGCTGCGGGCACGAACCAGTTCGTGTTCAACTGCACTTCGTCGGTAAAAGAATATTTGCTGAAGGAAGGCACCGATCCGCGGTACGGAGCGCGTCACCTGAAGCGGGCGATTGAACGCAATCTGGTGTTCCCGCTGGCCAATCTGGTCGCGACCGGACAGGTGAAGCTGGGAGATTTCGTGCGCGTCGACATGGCTTCGGAAAACACGATGATTTTCGTGAAAGAAGCCGAGAACAGCATGGCTCCGGTGCTGCTGGAGCGTTATGGAGCAGCGGCCGCGGCGCAGCCGAACGCGCGCGTGGCGCGGACGGCGGTGAACAGCCGGCGCGGGGATTTTGGGGCTACGCCCGGCCCGTCGGTGGCGGAGAGTAAGTGAAGCTTCTAGCTGCTAGCTTTTAGCTAGGCAAGACAAGTTTTGAGTTCTCGCTTGACCGCATCTCGCGAGTTTCTCTCATAGGCGCCGGATAACTCCGGCGCCTCTTTTTTCATCTCACCAGGCCAAGAAAGACATTTATACTGTTTGCGCGGAAGGTGTCACCATGCCACGGAAACCTTCGTTTGCGTTTCTGCTTTCCTTGCTGCTGGCGGGGTTGTCGGCGGGTTGTGGGTCTTCTCCCAACAATCAATGCGTGATCAGGACCGCAACGATGCCGCAGAGTGCGACTGCGGATCACACGATGGCTGCGCCCGGAGACCAGGTACAGTTTTCGCTGCAATCGTCGACGGTTGGAATGTGCCCGTTGTCGGCTGACTTTGTCGGAGTATGGTCGACGTCGGATTCGGTGAACACCAGCATCAGCAATCAGGCACCCACGGAAGGACTCGCAACGTGCTTAAATGCGACCACCGGTCCGGTGACGATCAGCAACTCCGGCAAGATTCTGGGCAAGGCCTATCCATCGGTCACGCTCACCTGCAAGTGATCGCCTGACGACGGACTGGTCGGAAATTTCCGGCGCCTTTTTTGTTAGCCGGTACTCTCGCCGCGGGAACCTCCCCGCGGTTCGTGGCGGTCATCGCTACTACTATTTATTTTGTCATCTTATCCCTTTCTCTGATCATCTCAGTGTTTATCCGAGACCTCGACGGCTGCACCATTTAACGCTATGTTTGGTTCGAGCATGAATCGATCTCCTGCGACGAAGAAGATCGGGTTTGTCGTGGTAATGATCCTGTTCGGCGTAGCGCTCTTTTCCACTCGCTACTATTTGGTGGACTTGCCGGTCTATCATTTTTTTGGCGGCGGCGAAGGGCCCGACCCTCCAGCGTTACACCTGCGAGGGGAATTCGTGGAAAGCAATCTGGGCGCGGCGGAGGGACCGTCGGGAGCGCTGACCGTGCGCATGATTGCACAGCAATTCGTTTTCGTGCCGCAGTGCGTGGAAGTGCCCGCGGGGGTGCCTGTTACCTTTCGAATGACGAGTGCCGACGTGGTGCACATGCTGAGCTTTCTGGGCACGGACTATGGCTTGAAGGTGGTGCCGGGAGCGGTGACCGAGGCGACCTTCACTTTTTCTAAGCCCGGGACGTTCAAAATTCCCTGCCACGAGTTCTGCGGCGCCGGACATTATGCGATGAGAGGGCAGCTGAACGTGGTGCCGCGAGATCAGTTTGCCGGCATGCTTCCGGGCGAAAGGCGGGCCTGTGAGCTACGCTAGTTGGGCCTGGCGAGTGCGAACAGCGGCGTGGATCGGATTGGTGGCGGGTTTGTGCGTGATTGCACTTCTCGTGGCGGAAAGGAATTCTTCTGCACAAGTTTCTGCAAACCCTGCTTCCGCAAAACCGGCTTCTGCAAACCTGTCCTCTGCAAAACTGGCCTCGGCGAATGCCGAGCCTCCGGTTCGCATCCCCTCGAACGTGGCGTGGACGGAAGAAACTCTTAAGCTGGTTTCTCGCGGGGATGCGTTTCGCGGATCGCTGCTGGGGCGGCGCTGCAATCATTGTCACGGCGAGGAAGGATTCAGCTCGGTCGCCGCCTTTCCCAACCTGGCGGGCATGGACCGGATGTCGTTCTGGAAACAGATGCAGGATTTTCGATCGGGCAAGCGCAGTTCGCCGGTGATGGAGCCCATCGCCCAGGGATTTTCTCAGCGCGACGCGGCCGACCTGGCGGCTTATTTCGCGATGCTGCCGACCGCGAGTGATCCGCAGGACAACCGGGCGTTTCCGCAGGCCATGCATGATCCGGCGCGGGCCACGATAGCGATCCGGCTGATTATTTTCGGAGATGGCCAGCGCGGGATTCCGCCCTGCCAGTCGTGCCACGGCCCGGTATTTTATGTGAAGGGAGCTCCACCACTCGCGAAGCAAAACGGTGACTATCTGGAACAGCAGCTCCAATACTTTTCGAATGGGTTTCGGAGCAACGATATTAACGTTCGCATGCGCAGCGTTGCCAGACAGCTCACTGCGGAGGAGAAGACGGCGGTGTCGGAGTTCTACGGCGCCGGATTGGGGCCGGGGGCGAACTGACGGCCGACGGGCTGCTTCGCAGCCTCGCATGTTGGAATCACTCGATGGCGCCGGAAATTCCCGGCGCCTTTTTTGTTCAGTGCGTGCGTCGCCGATTGACCGGAATGGCCGGGCCGGTGTGCCCGATTGTTTACACGTCCCATCTGTGGTGTAGACAAGCTGCGGTTTTAGGGGTTAATCGTGTGGCTAACTAATAGAAAACAAATATTTTGGATGGCTCGGCGAGATGGAGTCAAGATTGCACTACGAATGACGGAGTCTCGGCAGAACTCGGGTCGGTGGTCTGCGTTCGCAACTCATTCCTAAGCTCAAGAAGGACGAAGCATGAAGACAGCTCTGTTGTGGTCAGCCGTGCTGATGGTGACCTGCTCTTTTAGCTCTGCGCAAGATCAGCCGCGCTGGGAATTGTTTGGCGGCTACGAGTACGCGCGAGTAGACACTCACCAAGCGCAGACCGCGTTGAATCAAGCGACCAGTGCGTCTGGTCTTTCACCGCTGACCTTGGGGAATCACCTCATGGGCAACGGATGGAATGTCTCTTTGCAGGAGAACCCATTGAATTGGGTCGGTCTTATTCTTGATGTTGGGGGAGCTTATAACCGTACAGACGTGAATCTTGCCCCCATCGTCGCCCCTCCTCCTGGAACCACGGAGGTCGTCCGCCTCAAACCATCGTTCTACACCTACGTTGCCGGACCACAGTTTACCTACCGCAAGAGCCCTCGGTTCCAGCCCTTTGCGAGGGTCATGCTAGGACTGGCGTACGAACGCGTGAGCGGGAATGTGCTGCTTGATGGCGTGCCGCAACTGACATCCGATGTTACTGAGAAACAGACCTGTTTTGACTTTACGGCAGGCGGCGGAATTGATTACCACTTTCAAAAGCACTGGGCGGCACGCGCCACCGCGGACTACATCCGAACGTATTTTTCGAACGTGAACCAGAATAATGTGCGGGTGTCGGTCGGTCTGACGTACAGGTGGAACCAATCTCCGGTGTTCTAATCGGGAGAAGCACCAGCGCGACCGTGCTGGTTCCGGCGCAAGAACTCCTGTGCTAGGGATTGGCTGGAGGGGCGACGGCTTTAGCTTCTTGCGGGATTTTCTGGCCCTCTATTTTGCATTTGTATTCCTTGCCGTTTTCGCGGCGAAGCGGTTGCGGGTCGCTTTGCCATCGCGCCCTTACTTGGCGCGGTAAACGGTTTTTCCTGCCACCATCGTCCACAACACTCTTGTGTCGCGCATTTCTTCTGGAGAGATGGTTAGGACATCACGATCCAGCAGAATCATGTCAGCACTTTTGCCGGGGGCGATGGAGCCGATGGAGTCGAGATTCATGGCGTGGGCGCTGTTGCGGGTGTAGGCGTAGAACATGGCTTCGCGGGGCATGTCTTGCGCGGCATCGAGGATGCCCTCTGGGCCTTTGCGGGTTTCGGCCTGGTAGATGCCGCGGAAAACATTGGCGGTGGAGACGGGCCAGTCGCTGGCTCCGGAGATGATGCCTCCGTTGTCGAGGATGGAGCGGGCGGGATATTGCCACTTGTAAATATCGGGGTCGAGATAGGGCTTCACGATTTCGATGGTGTCGTTGCTGGCGTCGGCCCAGAAAAGTTGCAGAGCGCTGATGACGCCGAGTTCGCGGAAGCGGGGGAAATCTTCCGGCCTCACAAACTGTTCGTGGGTGAGAGTGTGGGGCAGGCCGGAATTTCCGTTGGCCTGGCGGGCGGCGGCGATGCCGTCGAGCGCGGCTTTCACGGCTCCGTCGCCGAGGGCGTGGACGTGGATGATTAATCCTTGTTTATCGGCGGCGATGCAGAGTTCGGCGAATTTTTTTGGATCGAAGAGCAGGTCGCCGTTGCGGCCGGTGTTTTTGTAGGGCCTGGTGAGGTTGGCGGTTTGGGAGGGGAATTCGACTACGCCGTCGGCGAAGATTTTGATGCCGGTGATGTGCAGGTTGGCGACATCTTTATAACGCTCACGGGTTTTCTGCACGGTGGCGAGTTCGGCGGCGGGATCTTTGGACAAGACTTGCGGGAAGGCTACGACTTGCGAAGTGAGTTCGCCGTGATCGGCGAGAAACTTGTAGGCCTGCAAGACGTAATCGCTGGCCAGGGGATCGAGCCAGGCGGTGATGCCGAGGCTGTAGTTGTATTCGCGGGCGGCGCGGGCGGCGGCGAGTAGACGGTCGGGCGTGGGTTTGGGCAGGAGCGGTTCGATTTTTTCGGTGCCGGCGTCGACCAGGAATCCGTTGGGCTGGCCGTCTTTGTTGAGACCGTAATAGGCGCGCTGGTCCGCGGAAAGTTTCTGGAGGAAATCGGGGGTGATTCCGGCGCGCTGGAGCAGGGTGCGGTTGGCCCAAGCGGTGTGGCCGTCCATGCCGCGGAGCAGGACAGGTTGGTGCTCATACGCGCCCGTGCTGAAGTCAGTGTTGAGGACGTCGGGGTGGGACCAGAATTCGAGCGGCAGGCCGAGGATTTCGAGGATGTCGCCGCGCATGCCGCGGCCGGATTTCTTGGCGTCGTCGGCGAAGGCGGGGAGTTGGTTGAGGGAATCGACTTTCTCGCTGGCGTCGGCTGAGATGAGGTTGAGTCCGCCATCGATGGAGTGGCTGTGGGAGTCGATGAAACCGGGGAAAAGAGTTTTGCCTTCGAGGTCGATGCGTTCGGCGGTGGGGGCCGCGGACTTGGCGACTTCGGTGAGATTGCCGACGGCGAGGATTTTGTCGCCGCGGATGGCGACGGCTTCGGCGTAGGGGCCTCGCGGGTCGGCGGTGAAGACTTTGGCGTGGAAGAAAATTTTGTCGGGTTGTTGGGCGAGGGCGGGGAGCAGGAAAAACGGGGTGAGGAGAATCAGGAAGCTGCGCGAGAGTCTCAACGGAGTGGCCTTTCCGACAGCCAGCACGGGGGATTTGAATGCGACGGAAGAGACAATATACACGGGAATGGCGGGCGTGCGATGGACTCGCAGTCATATTCGAGGTGGTGTCGGCTGCGGCGATTTCACTGCGGGATTCGAGGTGCGGGTAGGGATGCTTCGACTTCGCAGAGAGGATCGCTTCACGATCCTCACTGCTGCGCTCAGCATGACAGGGGGGAAATTTTTTTATTCTTCTTTTCGGTGGGGCTTCATTAGGGCGTAGGTCAGGGTTAGGACTGCGAGGCAGGTTAGGCCGCTGTAGAGGTTTACGAGGGGATACAGCCAGGTTTGGATCAGGGCGATGGTGACCATGATCAGGCCGAGGATGGATCCCCATTGTCCCAGGGGGGAGCGGAGGGGGAGGGCGGCTAGATCGGCGGGGGAGCGGCGGTTGCGAAAACTGATGTGCGCGGCTAACGAGACCAGCCAGGAGAGGATCATGCCGGTGAAGGCGGCTCCGACGATGTAGCGGAAGGCGTTTTCGGGGGCCCAGAGGACGAGGGCCAGGGCGAAGAGGATTCCGAAGGAGGAGACGAGCACGGCGTATTGCGGGGAGCCTTCATGATTGAGGCCGCCGAGGCGGGTGGGAGCCCATCCGGTGCGGGCTAGCGAGAAGAGCATGCGGGAGGCGACGTAGAGCGTGGCATTGGCTCCGGAGATGGCGGCGGTGAGGACGACGAAGTTCATGACCGCGGAGGCGTGGGGAATCTTCACGGTGCGGAACGTGGTGACGAAGGGGCTTTCGGTGACGCCGGCGTGGTTCCAGGGCATGACGCCGAGCAGGATGACGATGGCGCCGACGTAGACGAAAGTGAGTGTGATAAAAGTCAGCCAGACGGCGCGGGGAGTGTCCTTGGAGGAGCGCGATTCGCCCGAGGTGACGGCGACCATTTCGACTCCGCCGAAACTGTAGACGGCGAACGTCATGGCGACCAGCGGAGACCACAGGCCTCTGGGAAAGAATCCGCCCTGCGCGTTGTATTGCGGGGTGATGCGGTGGCCGAGTAAGAGTGCGGCGCCGATCATGATGAAGGCGATGATGGTCGAGAGCTTGATCATGGAGAGCCAGAACTCGATGCGGCCGTAGGAGCCGACGCTGCGGAGGTTGATGACGAGCAGCACAGCGGCGAAGACGAGGATCCAGGTGTAGGGATGCACGCCGGGAAACCAGGTCAGCATGTAGGTGGAGGCGGCGACCATTTCTGCGCCGATGGCGAGAGAGAGGCCGATCCAGTAACCGGCGCGGGCGATGAATCCGGCGAAGGAGTTGAGGTAGAGGTCGCCGTAGACGCCGAAACTTCCGGCGGCGGGATGAGCGCAGGCGAGTTCGCCGAGGGCCATGGCGACGGTCCAGTTGATGAAGGCCGCCGCGAGGAAGCTGAGGATGGCGGCGGGGCCGGCGACTTCCATGGCCGCGCCAGAGCCGAGCAGAAGGCCGGTGCCGATGGAGCCTCCGACGGCGACCATGGCCATTTGTCCGGCGGAGAGCTGGTGGCGGAGGCCGTCTTCGTGGGTTTGAATCTGGGTTTGCGGCGGCTGGGTTTGTGGTGCTGACGGCATGGAGCACGATATCAAACTTTGTGGAATCGCCCTAGTTGGTGCGGGGGTGGTGCTGGCGGCGACCAGCAGCTTCCTCCGCCCCTCGCGTTCGCTCGCGGTCGGAATGACAGGGGCTTCCTGGCCAGCGGGACCGGATAGGCATCACAACGACAGAATCGCTATTGCGCGGTGGAGTGCGCGGGTGCGGCGTCGGCGTGCAGGTCGTCCATGGGGATGGTGTGGACTTTCTGGTCGCCGGTTAGGACGAACAGCTCTTTTCGCGAGGGAAGGAATAGGGCCAGACGCACGCGCGCGGCATAGGTGAAGTGCTTGCGTTCCTGGACGGTGGCGGCGTCGTAGATGACGAGATCGTTGTCGCGGTTGGCCACGGCGAACAGGCCGGAGGCGGCATCACCGGATGCGACTTCTCCGAAGACTTCGCCCACGCGAGCTCCGGTAGAGAAACGATAGACCACGGCGGTTTGAAGGCCGCTCTCGATCACGGCGAAGTCGCCAAAGACGGTAACCTTCGGGGTTTTCATCGTCCAACCGAATCCGTTGCGACGCTCCTCGGCGACTACGCCGCGCAGGTAAGCTCCGCTGTGCTTATCGAGAACCTCGACCAGGAATCCGTTCGTGGGGTCTTTCAGAGCTTTCTGTTCCGCCATTAGTTCAGGGTGGGCTTTCAGTTCGTGCTCGCCGGGACCGGCAACAACATCGGCTGGGGCTACCAATCCGGTGCGAACGGAAGGCGGACGGCGCTGGGAAAGTAACATTCCATAGCTGATCACGACCTCGTTGGAACCAGGATCGGCAATCAGATCGGGAGCCGCATACAGGGAGTGGAGAGTCCACAGCGGCTGGTTCGTCTTCACGTCGCGGACTTCGAAGTCAGCGGGTTCGGCACGGTCGAGGCTGGAATCCACAGTTTTGAATTCCAGCAGCAAGTCGCCATTCTGCTTAGCATGATCGGCCACGGGGTACGGCAGTTTGGAAGACTTTCGATGGAGCGGGTCGATGACCGCCTGAACGTGAACCTGGCCGCGATACTTGGGGAAGTCGGCGTAGAACTGGTCCGCCTGATCGAAGAATCCGCCGGAGAATGGACGCATGGCGATGAGGCGCTCGCCGGTCTCGGCATTCCAGACGGCGCAGCGGCTCTGATTGGAGAGAGCGAGGAATTTGCCGTCGGCCGAGACTTCGACGTCCTCGATTTTTCCCAGTTCGCTGAACGGGAGGTCGACGATTTCGGAGCCGACTGCACCGGCGACCAAGCCCTGGCTGGTGAGCGCTACCCCACCATCCGGCGCCTCCATCAGCACGGTTTTGTCGTAGATATCGAATGCTTCGTTTTGCACGGTAAACGGCATCTGGCCAGTGCTGAGGTCGAGCACACCGAGTGGGGCGTCTTTCACCGGGGTGAGCTTGAGGAAATCGCCGTGGGTGACGCTGTTGAGATCCTGGTCTCCCATGGCGACCTGTTTCAATTCCTTGCCGCCGGGAAAGCTATAGATGGCGGACTTTTGCGGATTATCCCAGTTGTTGATGGCGATGCGGTCGTTACCCACGAGAGCGAATGGCTTGCGGGCCAACTTAGCCACCGCGCCTTCGGCCTTTACAAATCCCTTCTGATCGAAATCATAGACCAGGGTAGTGGGCTCGTGGTTCACCATGAGGCGTTTGCTGTCGGGCGTGAAGGCCCAGCGCACCAGCGGCCAACGCAACTTGTAGGACACCCACCAGGAGTAGTTGTTGCTCGGCAGAAAGCCGAAACCGAAGTTGACGTTCAATGACGAAATATCGAAGGCATCATCTTTTTGCAGGATTACATTGCCACTCTCGACATCCCACAAGGTGAGTCCCATTTGAGGCAGTTTCCCTGACGTGTAGAGGACGCAGGCCATGACGTGGCCGTCCGGTGAAAGGAGGTGGAGCTGGCAGGGCTGGTAGGCGAGGATGTCGTGAGCGCCCAGCAATTGGTGGGTGGCGATGTCCCAGTCTTCCACGCGCATGCTGGGGGAGCTGAAAGAAATTCTCGTGGAGTCGGGCGAGAACGAGGCGGGGTCGGCGTCCGCGGCATCGATTTGGAAAAGCAGGCGCAGCGGCGAGCGGGCCAGGAGAAAGACGGTGGAACTGTCCT
>Ga0210395_10000649_pt1 | contig 26729 bp, 19 predicted proteins | sample IncBWH4OmetaG_FD_150861 | JGI IMG/M metagenome (GOLD analysis project Ga0210395, IMG submission 150861) | Forest soil microbial communities from Barre Woods Harvard Forest LTER site, Petersham, Massachusetts, United States - Inc-BW-H-4-O ... | reverse complement strand
TGCGACCAGCCAGCGCCCGATGCGCAGCCCAGGTCTGCACGGAGGGCATAAAAGCGAGCCCAACGACCACGGCCATGAGCGCAGCCAAAACAGCGATGCCAATCAGAAGCCGACGCAGGAGTTTCACGTGAGTTAATCAGGTAGCGAGCAATTCGAAGTTCGGCCCTGGAAATTGTGTTTGGCAAGCATGACCTCGACCATCTCCGGGCAATATCGTAAGCCGCACGCTCAACCACCCAATGCCAATTACTAACTACTAAATACCAACTACTAGCCATCCATTACCAGCCACGACCCAAGGACAAGGGACAAATGACCCGTGACGAGGGCGCAGCCGCTTCATTCCCTGAGCTCAAACTTATCCGCCACGCCCATGGCCCGGCGCAGCGTGGCCACCGCCACGTCGTAGCTGTAGTTCGCCTGGATGAGATTGGTGCGTGCCGTTGTGAGATCGACCTGGGACTGAAGGACGTCGAGCTCCGTGGCCGTGCCGGCCGTATAGCGGACGTGGGCCTCGCGCACGGCTTCCTCGGCTTCCTCGACGGTCTTGGTGCTCGCGGCGACCAGCTCGCCCGCCTCTTCAAACGATGAATAAGCCTGCCGCACCTCAACCTCGACCGACAATTGCTCATTGAGCAGCGTGAGCCGGGCCTGTTCCTCTTGCGAACGCGCTTCCCTTACCCTGCCGGCCGTGGCCCGGCCGTCAAAAACGGCCCAGCTCGATTGCGCGCCAACAAACCAGCCGTTGAGCGTGGAATCGAGCTCATTGGAAAAAGTTCTTTTGCGCAACTCATAGCCGCCGACCGCGTCGAGCGTCGGCCAGTAGTCGGCCCGGGCCGCTTTTATGTTTTGCTCGCCGCTGGATTGCAGGCGGGCGTAGCGCAGAAGTTCCGGGCGACTGGTGGACGCCGCGGCGAGTGCCGAGTCGAGATCGAACTGCGCGGGCGTATAATCGAGCGAGCCGACAAGATTGAGGGACTGCTGCCCGCTGGCCGGCGAGCTTGAGACCAGCCCGAGTGCCTGGCGCAATTGCTCGATGGAAATGCGATAGGTGTTGCGCGCCTCGATGAGCGGCGGCCGGCCATTGGCCAACGCCACATCGGCCCGGAGCAGGTCGAACTGCGCGCCAGACCCGGCATCATAGCGGGCCTTGGCGTCCTTGTACTGCTGCTGGAGCAGTTCCAGATTTTGCTCCTGCACCTTGATTTTTTCCTGGTTGAGCAGGACGTCATAAAACTTCGTGCGCACGTCGAGCAGCGCGTCGTTTATCACGCCCTGCATCTCATAGAGCGCAGCCTCGCGGACGTCCTTGGCCGCGTGAATCGCGGCGGTGAACTTTCCCCCGGCATAGATCGACTGCGTCGCCTGGAGCGTGATGGACCAGGACTGGGCGTTCGGCGTCGGCGCGCCGGCGCCGAAACTTTCCTGCAGGGTGTTTTCCGTCTGCTGATATTGGGAATTGAGCGCCACGTTGGGCAGCGCGGCGGCGCGCGTCGTAATGAGGACACCCTCCTGCTCCTCGATGCGCTGGCGCGCCTGCCGGATGTCGAAATTGTGGTCGAGCGCAAAGCGCAGCGCCGTGGGCAGGTCTATTTCCGCTGGCAAAGAGCCCGAAGGGTTCGTGGTCTCTTGGGCCCCTCCTTCGCCAAGGCTACGGAGGACAGGGATCGTTAAAGCCAAAGTTAACAAAAAAAACAAGCGAACGAATGGTTTCATTTTATTTCGCGACAGGTTGCGGTTGGGAAATGGTGACGACCGAGAGGTCGGCGGTTTTGACGCGATCATGGGTGTGATCCTTGGCAATGAGCATGTAAATGGAAGGCACGACGAAGAGAGTGAAAAGCGTGCCGACCGACATGCCGCCCACGAGTACGAGGCCGATGCTATTGCGGGCGGCGGCACCGGCGCCGGTGACAAGGGTGAGCGGGAAATGGCCGGCCACGGTGGCCACGCTGGTCATCAAAATCGGGCGCAAACGCGTCATGGCCGCTTCATGCACGGCCACGAGCTTGGTTTTGCCCTCCTCCTGGAGCTTGTTGGCAAACTCGACGATGAGGATGCCGTTTTTGGCGATCAGTCCGACCAGGGTGACGAGGCCGACTTCCGCATAGATGTTCATCGTCGTGGTCCAGCCGTTGGTCCAGAACGGAATGTTTGGATTGGGCATTTTCAAAAAAGTGAAGATCAGCGCGCCAAACATCGCGAGCGGCACAGAGCCGGCCAGGATCACCAGCGGATCGCGGAAGGAATTAAATTGCACCGCCAGCACGAGGAAAATCAGGACAATCGCGAGGGTGAAAGCGGGCAGGAACTTGTTGCCTTCCTGGCGGAGTTGGCGGGATTCGCCCCGGTAATCGATGGAATAACCCGGCGGGAGAACCTCATGGGCGGCATTTTCCAGCACTTTGAGCACCTGATCCAGTGGACCGCGCGGAATACCGTCGATTTCGACCGAGTTGAGCTGCTGAAAACGATTGAGCGAGCGTGGCACGGTCTCATTCTTGATCGTAGCAATGGTGCTCAGCGGAACGAGCCGGTTATTGGGACCGGTGATATAAATATTCTGGAGCTGGTCGGGATTGAGGCGATCCACCCGCTTGATCTGCGGGATGACCTTGTAGCTGCGTCCGGATATATTGAACCAGTTCACGTAATTTCCACCCAGCGCCGCGCCCAGATCGGAGCCGATCTGGGATAGGTTCAGGCCGAGCGCACCGGCTTTGTCGCGGTCGATAATGATCTCGGATTGGGGCTGGTCATATTTCAAATCGATCACGGCATAATTAAATACCCCGCTTTGCATCGCCTTCCCTAATACTTGCTGTGCGAGCGGCAACAAACGATCAGCTTCCACGGTTGAAGTGATGTCAAATTCGACCGGGAAGTTGTCGCCGCCCGGCAAAGGCGGAGGTGTGAACACAGGAGCCTGTATGCCCGGAATCGCATAAAGCTTCATGAAAATTTCCGGGAGAATCTGGAAAACCGTGCGCTTGCGCACCCCCCACGGTTTCAAAACCATGCCGCCGAAGCCGTCCACCCCTTGCGCAGCCGCAAATGGATCGGACGGCGGAAACAAAAGTTGGAACGTGATATCGGCCTCCGGCGTGCTGAGAAAATCCTTGTCGGCCGCATGGGCAAATTGGCTCCTTTGATCCTCCGTCGCGTTTGCGGCGAAACTTAACGGACTAAAAAGAACGCTTTGATCCTCGGCGGGCGCGAGTTCCTTCGGGGACATCATGAACATCGGGATCGTGAGCAAGCTGACGGTGATCCAGACCGCATAAACGAAGGGCCGGGCATGCAGCGTGCCCAGCAGCACGCGGCCGTAAGACTCCCGCAGGCGGTCGAAATGTTTATTGACCCATCCCGCAAAGCCGCGCTCCTCGTCCGTCGCGCTGCGGAGCAGCCGGGCCGACATCATGGGTGAAAGCGTGAGGGCGACGATGCCCGAAATCGTGACGGCGCCCGCCAGCGTCAGCGCAAACTCCCGGAAAAGCGCGCCGGTCAAGCCGCCCTGCAATCCGATCGGCGTGTAGACCGCGGCCAGCGTGACGGTCATGGCAATGATCGGTCCCACCAGTTCGCGCGCGCCAAGCAAGGCCGCATCGAGCGGCTTCTTGCCGTCGCGCAAATGGCGTTCGACGTTTTCGACCACGACGATGGCATCATCCACCACGAGTCCGACCGACAACACGATGGCCAATAGCGTCAGCAGGTTGAGGGTGAAACCAAACGCCTGCATGAGAAAGATCGCACCGATGAGTGAGACGGGGATCGCGATCACGGGAATGAGCACCGAGCGGAACGAGCCGAGAAAAAGGAAAATCACGACCACCACGATCAGCAGCGTGTCGATCAAGGTGTGGCTCACTTCGTGGATGGCATTATTGACATAAGCTGAAGAATCATAGCCCACCCCAACATCCAGGCCGGAGGGGAGATCCTTCTTCATCAAGTCGACGGCCGCGCGCACATTCGCCACCTCGTCGATGACGTTGGCATCGGGGAGAGGATACACCCCCATGAAAACCGCGGTCTGGCCGGAGAGATGCACCTCGCTGTCGTAGTCCTCCGAGCCAAGCTCGACATCGGCCACGTCTTTCAGGCGGATGATGGTGTGGCCCGACTGCCCGATGATGAGGTTCTTGAAGTCCTCCACCGAATGCAGGTCGGTGTTGGCGATAAGATTAACCTGGATGAGGGAGCCCTTGGTCTGGCCGACCGCGGCAAGATAATTGTTGGCCGCGAGGGCCGCCCGCACTTGGGCCGGGCTAAGATTGAACGCCGCCATGCGGTCGGGCTTCATCCAGACGCGCATGGCATAGGTGCGGGCGCCCAAAATATCGGCTCGTTGCACGCCCTGCAGCGCGGCGAGGCGCGGCTGCACCACGCGCACCAGATAGTCCGTGATCTGGTTCTGCGACAAAATGTCGGAGGCGAAGCTAAGATAGATGGAGGCGATCTGCGAATCAGCCGACTGGACGCTGATCGCGGGCACCTCGGCTTCGGTCGGGAGCTGGTTGCGCACCTGGTTCACCTTCGCGGTGATTTCAGCGAGCGCCTTGATCGGGTCATAATTGATCTTGAGGCGCGCGGTGATGAAGGAGAATCCTTGCAAGCTCCTCGATTGGATGTAGTCGATGCCCTCGGCGGACGAAATGGCTTGCTCGAGCGGCACCGTGACGAACCCGCGCACCAGTTCGGCATTGGCGCCGACATAAACCGTGGATACCGTAACGGAGGAATTTTCGCTGCGCGGATATTGGCGGATGCTGAGCGAGCGCCACGCCTGCACACCGGCAATGACGATCACTAGGCTGACCACGATCGCCAGAACCGGGCGGCGAATGAAGAGGTCGGTGAATGAATTCATAAATACTCCTTGTTTCAAGAATCAGAGGGCTTGGGCGCGAGCTGGGCGTTGGGCGCAAGGGTGTTGTCGACGATCACCGACTCCTTGTTGCGCAGTTTGAATACCCCGGAAGTAACCACGGTCTCGTCGGGCTTGAGCCCGGAGACGACGGCAACAAAATCGCCCCGGGTGACGCCGAGTTGAACGAACTGCTGGCGGAGGACTTTGCCGACCAAGCCGGTTTGCGGATCTTTGGCCACATCGACCACAAAGACGGAATCACCATAGGGCGTGGCGAGCACTGCGGTGGCAGGAATAATGAGTACCTTGTCTTTGGCGGGAAGCTCGACGGCCACATCGGCAAACATACCGGGCCGAAGTTTCTCGTCATGATTGTCCAGCGTGGCCTGGACCTGGACATTGCGCGTAGAATTGTCCACTTGTGGGTCGATGGCCGTGATTTTCCCGTCGATGGTTTGTCCCGGCAGCGCATCCGTGGTCACATGCACCGTCAGCCCCGGTGCGAGGTCGGCGAGTTGCTGCTGGGGAAGGGAAAAATCGGCATAGATCGGATCCAGCGATTGCAGTGACACGATGGCCGTGCCGGTGGGAAGATATTGCCCGAGATTGACCGTGCGGATGCCAATGCGCCCATCGAACGGCGCGGTGATGGTTTTCTTGGCCACGGCCGACTCGAGGTTGGCGATACTGGCCTCGGCTTGCTTGGCCTGGGCATCGGCGGAATCGAGGTCGGATTGGGAGTTGCTGTTTTGCGCACGAAGTTCCTGGGCGCGTTTGAGATTGACTCGGGTCCATTCGGCGGCGGCCTCGGCGCTGGCCAGCTGGGCCTCCTCGGCGGAAGCATCGAGCTGCACGAGCAAATCGCCCTTTTTGACCTGAGCGCCGGACTCAAAGGCGATTTTTGTCACGGTGCCGGGTAGTTCATTGCTCAGGGTGGTTCCTTCCACGGCCGCGAGACTGCCCACGGCCTTCAGGGCCGGCGCCCAAATATCCTCATGGGCTTGGGCCGTCGTGACCGTGTCCGGCGGCATCATAAATGGCGTGCTCATCATCTTGCGGATTTGCAGGGTTCGGATGCCGGCGAGAATAACGACCAGGATCAGCAGGCCGACGATGGTTAAAATAAGTTTTTTGATATTCGTGCTCATGGGATGAAAATAGGTTCGAGAATAAGTTCTAGGTGGTTCAGTCGCGCCTGGCCTGGGCCGGCGTGAGCGTGGAGGCGTGCTGGAGAATTTTATTGAGCATGCTCACGAGCGTTTTGCGCTCGCTTTCCTTGAGCGGGCTCATGATTTCAGCCATGTTGCGGAAATGGACGGGCAGGATTTTTTCGAGGAGCTTCCGCCCCTTTGGCGTCAGGTTGACCGACATCATGCGGCGGTCGTTGGCGTCGCGCACGCGTTTGGCCAGGCCGTCGCGTTCGAGGGTGTCGATCAGGCCGGTCATGGTCGCGCGGGTAACCCCGGCGGCGTCGGCCAGCTCAGCCGGGGTGAGCGGGCCGGCCGGCAGGCAATGCGTCCCGGCCGCGGCCGCCGTGGGCGCACTCGAACTGCGTTTTTTGAGCAACATCAACACGCCGAACCGCCCCTGCGACAGGCCGTGGCGGGCATAGTTGTTTTCCGTCACCCGAAACACCTCGTCGCCCGTGCGCAGCAGGTTGAGGAAGACATCGCAGGCCGACGGATCGAGATCGGGAAATTTCTTGGCCGCCTCGAGCAGGCACTCGTAACGCGGCAGGTCTTTGAGCAGGAGAAGTGGCATGACAAACGGTAAGGTGGCTAATAGTTAGGCGGCTAACTAAAAAAGCAAGTCGCGATTTTATTTTATTTGTGACGTTTATGTGGCGGGGCTCCACGGCACAGCGGAGCTAATGGGGGCCTCAAACGGCACGCCGGTCTTTGCCCTTCGAAAACACCCGCGAACAAAAAGGCGGGCCGCACGCGGCCCGCCTCAGACTAAAACCATGGTTGCGTATCCCCTCCCCCGCGCATCACGGAGCCGTGGTGAAGATCCAGGTGGTTCCCACGGTCACGTTTCCACTGCTGTCTTTTTCGTCCACGCGCCAATAGTAGGTCGTGTTCGGCTGCAAGCCTTGCGGAAAATAGTTCGTGCCTGTCTGGGTTGAGACCAACGGGAACGGAGGCGTCGTGCCAAAATAAACTTGCTGCGAGACGGCGTTGGCGCCGGCCAGCCAGGTCAGCTCCGCGCCGGTGCTGACCCCGGTCTCGTTATAAAGCGGCGCCGCCAGTGTCGCCAGGCCGGGCCCGGCGCCCCAGGCCGTGGCCGGCATGTTGTCCGTGATGCCAGCGAGCGTGGCCGGGTATTGCGGGCTCGTCGGGTCCACCCATACGAACGAGCCGAGATTGCCGCCCAGGTTGAAAATCACCACGATATTGACCTGATCGTACCGGCGTTGGAGCTCGTCGCTATAGGTCCCGGCCATGCCGCCGACGAAAATACCAAGCCCATTATTCAACGGATCGTAATCTCCGGCGGAATCGATATTGCACGTTCCACCATCCTGGCTGTAGCGGTGCAGGAAGCGGGCGTAGGATTCGGCCGTCGAGGCGAGCCCGGTAAAGTCTTCGAGATAAATCCACCGGTCATACGGCACTTCCTCTGTGGCATACCACGGCTCCCGCGGGGAACGATTGGCCAAAATCTCGGTGTCCAGAAACACATCCGTGTCGTCGACCGGGGAGAAGACCGGCCCCTTCAGGTAGGTCAAAAGGTCGCCCTTCAGGGTTCCGATCAAATAGCGAAGCAGGAAATAACCGGTGCTCGAATACCGGTATACGGTTCCCGGAGCGGACTGCAGCGGCATGCTGTAAACCCAGCGCACGGAATCGATCTGCTGATAATCATACGGGTTGGTCACGCCGGTCTCGTTCAAAAGAGTCGGCACATCCGTGGTCAAATCGGTAATACCGCTGACGTGATCGATCAGGTTTTGAATCGTGATCTGGTTGATGTTCGGATCAGGCGTATAACCGGGAAGAGGCATGAGCCCTCGCGCGGTCAATAGAGGGAAAAACGGCGTATTCGGGGTGATGGTCTGCCCGGTGACTGGATCAACGAGGTTTTCGCCGAGCAGATTTTCGATGGCGCCAAGCGTGATGATCTTGTCATTGCTGCCCAGGCGCATCACTGCATTCGGCTGCACCGGAATGGTGCGAGCCTTGTCCATGTAGCCGAAACCCCGCTCCACGACGATCTCATTGCCTTTCATCACGGCCAGAACGCCGGCAGGGATGATGTTATCCTGCATGTACTTTTGCGTGGTCAGTCCATAGGCGGCCAGGGCCGGCGTCTTGTCCCACCCCGTCATCGGCAGCTTGTACATCGGGTTATCCGCGAGACCGACATCAATATAGCCGTTGTTGGTCGTGTTGTTTACATGGACGGCAATGGTGTTGGTGCCGGACTTGAGGCCGGCGCGCGCCGCGGCGCTGATGCCGTAATAACAATAGATATTGGTCCAGCCTTGGATGGGATCGCCGTTCGGCCCATAAATGGCCGTTTCGTCCGCAGCGGAAGCCAAAATCCCATTAATGTAAACCTCCATACTGTCGTTCCATCGCGCCCAGAGGACGACTTTGGGAATATCGCTCTTGGCCAGGGTAAAAGTGCGGCGCATCCAGATGTCCGAAGTAGTCCATGAAGTTTGGACATCGTCGCCCGGCGCATCGTTAAACGCGCCAAATCCCGCGTTGCCCTCTGACCAGGCGCTGTCTTTAAAACTCGGGCTCGTCCATGTGGAGGATGGTGCGGTAAAAGTGTAGCGCCAGGTGGCCGCGCCCACATCTCCCGGAGTCATGACGTAAGCCGTCGGAAGCGGGAAATATTCGTCCACCGCGGCGCGATTGTCCACCGTCGCTCCGGTCGTAAAGGACCAAACTTTTCCTTTGGTTGTGCCAGCCGAGTTTTTCTCGTCCACGCGCCAATAATAGGTGGTGTTGGGATTGAGCGACGGCGTGGCGTAGCTCGGGCTGACCAAGGTGCCCACGGACTTCGGCGACGAGGTGGTGCCAAAATAAACCACGTGGGAGGTGGCGCCGCTGCCCGGCGTCCAAGCCAGGTTCGGCGGGCTGCCCAGTCCCGCCGTAAGATTGACGGGGGAAGGATTGGAAGCTTGTCCGGGCGATGAACTATGGGCACGCGCTTCAGGCACGGCCAGGGCGGCCAAAAAACCCACCAGCACGAGCGCTGCCCGCTTGGGAATAAATCCTGCCAACGAGCCGCCGCCAGTTGAAGAGGCGGTGGCAGCGCTGGGAACAGCCAGGCGCGGCTTAAACCATAGATTGTTTTTCATAGGATTAATTTTCTTTGGATCGTTAATGCATGAACCCGGCGGTTGGCGTGAGCCTCGCCCGCGGGATCGATAAAGTTCACTAATGAATTTATTATCCAAATATGAACAACGCTATGTCAAATAGAATGTCTCTATAAACTTCGATCCGGCGGCATCCAGACGTCACAAACTGGAAACAATCTTAATATATTAATCCTGTGCGGTAATTAAAAAAGTAAATCTAATCATAACGCGCCAGCACGAGGAGCGCTTTGCCCTAAAATAAAAACGGACCGAATAATCGGTCCGTTTTTGGCGGCCTCGTCGTACCGGCTTGAATTACAAGATCGACCGGGCCGCGGTGGCGACCGCGTCCGCCGTGACACCCAGGATCTTGTAGACCAAAGGCGCGGGCGCGCTCAGGCCGAAGCGGTCGACGCCGACGACTTTGCCATCGAGGCCGACGTACTTGCGCCAGAGCGGCGAGACCCCCGCCTCGACCGCGACGCGCTTGCGACACGATGACGGCAGGATCGCCTCGCGGTAGTCGGCCGTTTGCGCATCGAAGCGCAGGAATGACGGCATCGACACCACGCGGACACCCGGCCCGAGTTGCTTGGCCGCATCGATCGCGAGCGAAACTTCACTGCCGGCGGAGATCAAGATGTGCGTCAGCGGCGTGGTTTCCTGCCGGACGATATAACCGCCCTTGAGCACGCCCGCGCGGCGGATGTGGGGAGGGACGTCGTTGAGCGCGGGCACGGCCTGGCGCGTGAGCGCGAGCAGCGTGGGGCCATGGGTATTTTCGAGCGCGGCGGCAAAAGCGCCCGCGGTCTCCTCGGGATCGGCCGGGCGGATGACATCGAGGCCGGGAATGAGGCGCAGCGCGGAAACGGTTTCGACCGGCTGGTGCGTGGGGCCGTCTTCGCCGACGCCGATCGAGTCATGGGTATAAATATAGATGACGGGCAGGTGCGAAAGAGCGGCGATGCGCATCGACGGGCGCGAGTAGTCGGAAAACACCAGGAAGGTTGCGCACGAGGGACGGAAAATCCCATCGTAGGCCACGCCGTTGCAGATGGCGGCCATGCCGTGTTCGCGGATGCCAAAGCGGATGTTGCGGCCGGCGCGGTTGGTTTTATCGAAATCCTTGTCCGCGGCGATGTAGTTGTAGGTGGAGCCGTGAAGATCGGCGCTGCCACTGATGAGCAAGGGTTGCTCGGCGGCGACGGGCTGGAGAATGTCGCGGCCCGCGGCGCGCGTGCCGGAAAGTTTCGCGTCGGGCGCGAAGACCGGGATCGTATTAAGCAAATGGGCCGAACTCGGCTGCACACTGCGCTTGGCGAGGAGCGCGGCCCGGTCCGGATTCGCCGAGCTCCACGCATCGTAAACCTTCGACCATTTCTTATAAACGCGGGCGAGGCTTTTTCTTTGGCTGGCAAAATAAGCCTGCACGTCGTCGCTCACATAGAAATGCTGGTCGGCCGGCAGGCCGAGGCCGGCGCGCGCCTGGTCGACAAACTTCGCCCCACCCTCGCCGTGCGCCTTGGCCGTGCCGGCGACTTCGGGAATGCCGCGGCCGATCTGGGTTTTGGCAATGATGAGCTGGGGCTGCCCGGTCTTGGCTTTTTTGGCCTTATTGAAGGCCTTCAAGAAAGCCTCCATGTCGTGACCATCGATGGTCTGCACGGCCCAGCCGTAGGCTTTGAAGCGCAGCGCGGTATTCTCGCTCTGCGTCTTGTCGGCCATGGCGTCGAGCGTGACGTCATTGGAGTCGTAAATGAGGATGATGTTGTCGAGGGCCTGGTGGCCGGCAAAGGCCGCGGCTTCGCTCGCGACGCCTTCCTGCAAGCAGCCGTCGCCCGCGAGGCAGACGACATGAAAATCGAAGATCGTGTGCTCGGGGGTATTGAAGCGCGCGGCGGCCATCTGGCCGGCGATGGCCATCCCGACGGCATTGCCCACGCCCTGGCCGAGCGGACCGGTGGTGCACTCGACGCCGGGGGTCTCGCGATACTCCGGGTGGCCGGGGGTCTTGGAATGGAGCTGGCGGAAATTTTTCAGTTCCTCGATCGGAAGCGCGTAGCCGGCGAGATGCAGCCAGCTGTAAAGAAACATGCTGCCGTGGCCGGCCGAGAGAATGAAGCGGTCGCGGTTGAGCCAGCGCGGATCCTCGGGATTGTGCACCAGCGCGTAGCCATAGAGCACGGCGCCAATCTCGGCGGCGCCGAGCGGCAGGCCGAGGTGGCCGGAGTTGGCCTTGTGCACGGCATCCATGGCGAGGCCACGGGCCTGGTTGGCGGCTTTGGACAGAATTTCGGTTTGGAACTTCATTTTGAAAGATTTGGAATGGACATACGCCGAGGCGTGTAGGTTACACAAAAAAAATTATGCGCAAAAAAAGCGAGCCGAGAAATGGCCCGCTTTGGTTAAAACATTCTGAACATCGCGTAATAAAAAGGACTTAGCTCGCGGTGGGGACAGCTGTTTCCTCGGTGCGCTTTTTGTTGACGGCCATGGCCGCCTTGCCGGTGCGATTGCGCAGATAGTAGAGGCGAGCCCTCATCGGCTCGGACTCGCGCTCGACCTCGATTTTGTCGATGTTCGGCGAGTTGACGGGGAATACGCGCTCGACCCCCTCGCCGTAGCTGATACGGCGGACCGTGAAGGTCTCGTGGATGCCATGGCCTTTGCGGGCGATGACGATGCCGGAATAGACTTGGACACGCTCTTTGTCGCCTTCGCGAACTTTGGTGTGCACGCGGACGCCGTCGCCAACTTTAAATGGCGTGACGTCCTGTTTCACCTGAAAGGCGGTAATTTCTTGGATAATCGGGTTCATGGCTAAATTATTTGAGCAAATCGGGTCTGACCTGGCGGGTTTTCTCAACACGGCGCGCTTGCCGCCACTTATCGATTTCGCCGTGGTTGCCCGAAAGGAGCACTTCCGGCACGGACATGCCGCGAAATTCGGCGGGACGCGTGTATTGAGGAAAGTCGAGCAACTTGCCGGTGAAACTTTCGTGCGTCAATGACTTTTCCTCGCCGAGCACACCGGGGATAAAACGGCCCAGCACATCGATGACGACAGCGGCGGCCAAAGTACCATTGGTCAGCACGTAGTCGCCAATGCTGATTTCCTGGTCGATCACCCGGTCGCGAATGCGCTGGTCGATGCCTTCGTAGTGGCCACTGAGCAGGATCAGGTGCTGATGGTGCGTCAATTCCTGGGCGATTGCGGGCGACAGCGGCACGCCATCGGGCGTGAGGTAGATGCGCCGACAGCCAGGCGTTTGCAGTTGTTCGATGGCGGCAAACACCGGCTCGGGTTTGAGCACCATGCCCGCGCCACCGCCGAACGGCCGGTCATCGGCCGTGTGGTGCTTGTCGGTCGTCCAATCGCGCAAATCGTGCACTTTCACACCCAGCAGGCCACGCTCGATGCCTTTGCCGAGAATGCTCTCGGCGAGGAACCCGTCGAGCATGCGCGGGAACAGCGTAAGGACATCAATGTGCAAGGACATGGAAAAGCTTAGGTTTTACACGAAGATCGCAAAAAACGCTAAGAAAGAAAAAGCCCCGGAAACATGTTCCGAGGCCCGGCGGGCGGAAGCATTCTTCGCGCCCTTTGCGATGTTGGTGTAAATTAAATCAGGCCGCCGCGACCGGCGTGGCTTTGCGCGCTTTCTTGATCAGCGAGTGGAGCGTGTCGGTGGGCTTGGCACCTTTGCTGAGCCAGTAATCGATCCGGTCGAGCTTCAGGTTGATTTCCTTGCCCTTGACCGTGGGATGGTAGGTGCCGAGCAGTTCGACGGGGGCGCCATCGCGGCGCGAGCGCGTTTCGGCGACGACAACGCGGTAATAGGGCTTATGGACTGCGCCAACGCGGGTGAGACGGATTTTAAGAGACATGTCGGAAATATTGCGGATCGGATTAGTTCGGAAGAATCGGACAATGCACCTTTCCATAAATGGCTTGTCAAGCCCCGACTCCCGCCACTCTGTTCCCCATCTATGCTTAAAGCCGGTATCGTCGGCTTGCCCAATGTCGGCAAGTCCACCCTTTTCAACGCCCTGACCCGTTCCCGCAAGGCCGAGGCCGCCAATTATCCGTTCTGCACGATCGACCCGAATATCGGCGTCGTCATCGTGCCCGACGATCGTCTGGCCATCCTCGCCAAGATCGCGAAGACTGCCGTGCTCGTCCCCGCCGCCATCGAGTTCGTGGACATCGCCGGCCTCGTCAAAGGCGCCAGCCAGGGCGAAGGCCTCGGCAACCAGTTCCTGTCCAACATCCGCGAGGTGGACGCCATCGTCCACGTCGTCCGCTGCTTCGAGGATCCCGACGTCATCCACACCGTGGGCTCGGTCGATCCCGTGCGCGACATCGAGATCGTCACCACCGAACTCGTCCTCGCCGACCTCGACGCCGTCACCAAGCGCATCGACAAAACCCAGAAGAAAGCCAAGTCTGGCGACAAGGAAGCCATCGCCGAACTCGCCCTGCTCGAAAAACTCAGCCCCCATCTCAACTCCAACCAGCCCGCCAACACCCTGCCCGCCACCGACGACGAAAAGGCGCTGCTGAAGTTTTTCCAACTTCTCACCGCCAAACCCGTCCTCTACGCCTGCAACGTCGCCGAGACCGATCTCGCCACCGCGGAGCAAAATCCCTTTGTCCAAAAAGTCGCCGCCTTCGTGAAGGTGCACCATGATGCCGCCTACGTGCCCATCAGCGCGAAAATCGAGTCCGAGCTCATCGACCTCTCGCCCGAGGACGCCAAGGCGTTTCTGAAAGACCTCGGAGTGGACGACTCCGGCGTTTCGTCGCTTATCCGCGGCACCTACGCGTTGCTCGGCCTCATGACCTACTTCACCGCCGGCGAAAAAGAAGCTCGCGCCTGGACGATCAAGAAAGGCTTCAAGGCCCCGCAGGCCGCGGGCGTCATCCACACCGATTTCGAAAAAGGCTTTATCAAGGCCGAAGTTGTCAGCTACGCGGATCTCGTGCGCCTCGGCAGCATCGCCGCCGCGCGCGAAGCCGGCAAATACCGCCTCGAAGGCAAGGAATACGTCTTCCAGGACGGCGACGTCGCGCTGTTTCGGTTTAATAACTGAGCAAGAGTTTTAACCGCGAATGAACGCGAATAAACGCGAATAATCAGAAGGTATTGTTAGCCATCGAGACTGATCTGAATTCAAGGTCTTGGCTATTCGCGTCAATTCGCGTTCATTCGCGGTTAAAAAAGGTCATAACGAGCAATGAACAACCGCAGGCGCATCGTTATCGCGGGGGGCGGCGCCGCCGGTTTCTTCGCGGCCATCACTTGCGCGGAAGCCGATCCGTCCGCCGAGGTCATCATCTACGAAGCCACCGCGCATCCGCTCGCCAAAGTGCGCGTATCCGGCGGCGGACGCTGCAACGTCACCCACGCGTGCTTCGAGCCGCGCGAGCTGGTGCAACGCTTCCCCCGGGGCGCGCGCGAACTGCTCGGGCCGTTCACCCGGTTTGGGCCACACGACACCATCGCATGGTTCGCTGCGCGCGGCGTGGAATTGAAAACCGAAAACGATGGCCGGATGTTTCCCACGACCGACAACTCGGCCACCATCGTCGATTGCCTGCAACGCGCCGCGGAACGCGCAGGGGTACGCCTCGTCACACAGTGTGGGATTAGGAGCGTCACCTGCCCTGAGCCTGCCCGCGGTAAGCCTGTCGAACCCGTCGAACGGGCGAAAAATGAAACCGGCTTCGTCCTCACCCTCACGACCGGCGAGACCGTCGAGGCGCAACACGTCCTCATCGCCACCGGTGGAAACAAAGGCTCGGCCGGCCTCACCATCGCCACGTCGCTCGGGCACACCATCGTTCCGCCGGTGCCGTCGCTGTTCACGTTCCACATCGACGATCCACGGCTGCGCGGGCTCGAGGGAGTGTCGGTATCGTTCGCGTCAACGACGGTGTGCGGCACGCGGTTGCGTGCGACCGGGCCGATCCTCGTCACGCATTGGGGTCTGAGCGGTCCGGGCATTCTCAAGCTTTCTGCGTGGGGCGCACGCGAGCTGCACGACATGAATTATCAGTTTACCCTCGGTCTCAACTGGGCCGATCCGCTCACGCCGCAGCAAGTTCAAGCCGGGTTGTCCGCCGAACGCACCGAGCATCCGCGCCGGCAGGTCGCCACCGCAAACTCGTTTGGCATTCCCGCGCGACTCTGGGAACGACTCGTGGCCGCGGCAGGTATCGCCGCGAATTCGACCTGGACCCACACATCCAACGATTCGCTGCGCGCCCTCGCCGCGCAGGTTGCCTCCGCGGAATTCGCCGTGACCGGCAAAAGTATGAACAAGGAGGAATTTGTCACCTGTGGCGGCGTGAAGCTGGGCGAGGTGAATTTCGCCACGATGGAAAGCCGGCTTTGTCCCGGGCTTTATTTTGCCGGAGAAGTGCTCGACCTCGACGGCATCACCGGCGGATTTAATTTTCAATCCGCCTGGACCACCGGCTGGCAGGCGGGGCGCGCCATGGCGCGCCCCGCCTGCCAGCCGGAACGCTGAACGTCGAAGTCTGGCAAGATCGACAGGTAGGGCAGATTATCTTTAATCCGTCGCGATCGGTTTAACTGATGTGGGCGGGGTGCCCTCACCCCGCACTGGGTCGCTCGCGGGGTGAGGGCACCCCGCCTACAAATTCAATCGGCGCGTTAAGGATAACGCGCCCTACCCCACAGATTGTCATTCTGAGCGCAGCGAAGAATCCAGAGCGACTCTGTGATACCAAAGTGGATTCTTCACTTCGCTCAGAATGACAAAACGGAGGCTAACGGTCGATCCGGCTCGTTATAAAATCCACGCATTCCTGTGCGTGTGTCATGGCAATGAGATGCCCGCCGTCTACTATTTTATCTGCATCTGGCGGGACAGGAATGACACGATCAAATCTCCCATGTATTCGCGCAGGCTTGAAAACGGTGTCATCCAATCCTGGCCATTCAAAAATGGCTCGGCACATGGCGCGGATAAATTCCGCCTGGCTGCGATTAAACATCTTGGTAACCTCGTTCGGAATTTTCCCGGCGACCATTTGGATAAATTCAATCGGCAATAAGTCCGCGAGAGGATGAATCAGCGCCAAGAAATCATTAATCTCTTCTTTTTTCTTCGCGCCCCCAACTAAGAAAAGATGGCTTAGGTTTCGTAGTTTTGCGATTTCGCATGCCACAATTCCTCCGAGTGAAGAACCTACTAGGATCGCTCCGTCCTTTATTTCCGCCTCTTCCACTACGCGCTCGCCAATTTTTTCAATGGAATTTTCTTTTTTGTACGGTGGCCATTCAACAAAGAAACAATTGGGCAGCGTAAGCCACGCTCCAGAATACATTGTGCTATTGGCACCCATTCCCGGCAACACATAGATTGTTTCCGTGCTCATGCACCAAACGCCTTGATCTCAATTCCTGCTTTCCTGAGTTCCACCTTCAGCCGCTGCGCAAAGGTCACCGCGTTCGGGCCGTCACCGTGGATGCAGATGGTATCGGCTTTGATCGATACTTCCACGCCATCGGTCGAGCGGACTTTGCCTTCGTGAATCATGCGCAATGCCTGGGCAGCCATAATGCCCTCGTCTTGGATCATGGCTTCCGGACGTGAGCGCGGGGTGAGCGAGCCGTCGGCCTGGTAGGTGCGGTCGGCAAAAACTTCCTCGGCGACGCGCAGGCCGCGCGCACGCCCGGCGTTAACGAGCTCGCTGCCGGCGAGCGCGAATAAAATCAGCTCCTTGTCCACCGCCAGCACGGCATCGGCCACCACGCCAGCCACGGTGGCGTCACGCGCGGCCAGGTTATAAAGCGCGCCGTGTGGCTTCACGTGCCGCAGCGGCGCGATGGCACGCAGCGCCATGATTTGAATCATCACCATCGCCCAGATTTCTTCGGCCGACATCACCAGCTCGCGCCGGCCGAAGTTTTCCCGGTCGGCGAAACTCGGGTGCGCACCGATGGCCACGCCGTGCTTTTGCGCAAGTTCAACGGTCGTGCACATCGTGGCCTTGTCGCCCGCGTGCCCACCGCACGCGATGTTGGCCGAGGTGATGAGCGGCATCAGCCCGGCGTCGTGGCCGGCGCCCTCGCCCAAGTCGCAGTTGAGATCGATGGTGTTCAAATTAATTTGGTTTTACAGAAGATCGCAAAGGACGCGAAGAAGAAGCGTTAGTTTTTTTACCCTTTGTGATCTTTGCGGCCTTCTGTAAAAAAGTTCTGGGGTTTGGTTTAGTGCAATTTTTCCGCCAGGCCTGCGCGCAGGATCGCCAGCGCGTGGTCGCGCGCCAGCCGAAGCCGGTGCGCCTCAGCAAGCGCGACTTCCTGGAAGCGCACGGTGTCACCCGGGCGCAATTGCGCGAGCAGCGGAAGATCGACCGAAATCGCATGCGCAATTTTGGGATAGCCGCCCAGCGTCTGCGCATCGGCCATGAGCACGATGGGCTGGCCGTCGGGTGGAACTTGAATCGTGCCGGGCGCAACCGGCGATGAAACCAGGTCGCCCGCCGTGGTGCGCCGCTCCAGTTGCGGCCCGGCGAGCCGCAGTCCCATGCGGTCGGAATGCGTTTCGACCGTGAAAAGATGCTGGTAAAATTCGCCGGAAAATTCCCCCGCCTCCGTCCCGCGCACCACGCGCACGGTGGGCGAACGGGAGTAAGCGGGCCGTATTTCCGGCGCGATAAAATAGTGGAGCGCAGCGTCCGGCCGCACCGAGTGCGGCTCGATCGCGCCGCGTTTCACTTTTAAGCGATCGCCCGCGCGGAGCGCCCTGCCCTCGTGCCCGCCGAAGCTGCCACGCAAGTCCGTACCACAACCGCCGAGTACGCGCGGCACGTCGAGGCCGCCCGCCACCGCGAGGTAGCCGCGGCAGCCCGCGCGGCATTTTTCCAGCGATATCTCCGCTCCGGCACGCACACGCACGAGCCGCCAGTCCGGCAGATCGCCAAATCCGCCGCCACAGAGCGCGATGAATGCATCGGCGGAAAATTTCAGCCGCGGACCCGTGAGCGCGAACTCGAGTGCGGCGGCGTCCGCGGCATTGCCGACGAGCAGGTTGGCCACCTGCAGCGCGAAGGCATCCACCGCGCCGCCCGACGCCACGCCCTGCCGGCGATGGCCGGACCGGCCGAGATCCTGCACGGTCGTGAGCAGGCCGGGACTGAGCACGGTCATTTCCATGCGGCAAACTCCTCCGGTGAAATCGCTTGGAACCGCACACGGTCGCCGGGCTGCAACAGCGCGGGTTCGGTTTCATTTTCCGGGCGGAAGAGCCGCAGCGGCGTGCGGCCGATCAACTGCCAGCCGCCCGGCGTCGAGAGCGGATACACGCCAGTCTGGGCACCACCGATGCCGATCGAACCGGCTGGCACGCGGGTGCGCGGGGTGGCACGGCGCGGGATGTGCAATTTTCCCGGCAGACCGGCCAGGTACGGAAAGCCCGGCGCAAACCCGACCACATGCACGCGATACTTCGCCCCGCTGTGCAACGCGCTGGTCGCGCCCTCGTCGAGGCCCGCGTGCGCGGCGACTTCGGCGAGGTCCGGCCCGAATTCACCGCCATAGCAAACGGGAATGACCCTCTCGCGCACCACGGATTTGTCCCTCCGGGGAACGGTCCTCGGCACGCGCACGGCGAGTTCGTTCCGCAGCGCGTCCACGCTTTCGATTTTTGCCGGGTCGTAGAATACCGCGACGGTGGTAAACGCCGGCACAATCTCGATCGTGCCGGGCAAAGGATTTCTTTCGAGCTCGCGCACCAGGGCCTGCACGTGGAAGAGCGCGTCATCGCCGATTTTTTCCGCCACTTCGACCACGAGCGCGCCATCGCCCAGCGGGGTGATTTTCATTAATCACTTTTCGCGCGAACGTGGGCAGAGCGCAACAATAACGTGCCTTACCGGGCAAAGCACTCGGGAGTGATCGTAGTTGGTATTTGGTAATTTGTAGTTGGTACCTGCAAATGCAGCGCCCAATGACCGTCCATCGAAGGATCAAATAGCGGCGGTCATCACCAACTACCAATTACAAACTACCCACTGCAACCAACCTTGAACTTTGAACAGGGAACCTTGAACCTCGCCTTATTTCACCAGCCGAATCGTCCAAAAGTCCGAGGCAAGGTTGGGGTCGGTCAAATAGGCGTAAGGCAGCGTGAAGTAGCCTTGCTGGCCCCAGGTCGGACCCCAAGAGTTGCGCACGATGAATTGCTGCGCGGTATCGTCGTAGCCCACGGCCATGACCGCGTGGCCACCGAGCGATTTTTCATCCGATGCCGGCATGGGCGCATTGCCGGTCTTCGCGACAGCCGGAGACTCGAAGCTCTCGTAAACTGTAAACCCGAACACAAAGGGATAGCCCGACGCGAGGCAGCCTTTGAACTGGCTGGGGCTTTGCACGACGCGTTGGTAGGAGATGGCTTGGTTTTGTAGCGCATCCTTGAAAGCTTTGGCCGGCGGCTTGGCGGCAAACTCGGTGATGACATAAGGCCATTCGGTTTCGGGGCAGACGCCCAGGCTGGCGATGCTCTTGATGCCATCGCGGATCTGAGCCCCGGAGTCGGAGCTGACCGTGCCCTCGATGACGCGCTCGTTGTAGTAAATGAAAAGGCGCGACGGCACAAAAACGTTGGGCAGACTTTGCTTCATTTGCTCAAACTCGTGGGCGGCGCCGATGGAGTTGGCGGTGCAACTGCCAAGCTGGCCCTGGTCGTAAACCGGCGGGCATTGCGGGCGCAGATCGACTTTGGGCGGGAGTGCGGCGGCGATGGCCATCGGCGCGGCATAGGTGAAATCGCGATGATCGGGCAGATCGGGAACCCAACCGTAATGTTTAATTTTGCGGTTCATAAGCATGAAGGTTTGTTAATTGAGGGCGAATCCGAGGCGAAAACGCAAAAGAAAATAATTTGCAACAAGTATGTCAATGCGAGTTTTGTTGGGTACTTCTGCAGGGCCCGTTATTCTTAATGCGCCCCACCCATTTACCTCATCGTGCTCTTACTCGTTATCGTTCTCATTCTCGATCAGTGCTTCAACCATCGAGGCACTGAGAGTACGAGAACGAGTATGAGCACGAGAACGATCTGGCCGACTCGCCCCACCCACCTGCCGCGCCCATAACTGTCCTGCCCCTTTTCAGCCTTCACCCGGGGCGAGGCCGCGCTCGGTTTTCTGCGCAAAGGCCAGCATGTGCTTGAACTCCTCACTGTCGGCCTCCTGATGCTCGCGCAGCTTGGTGAGGGCCTGCGAACGGTTGAGTCCGTCGCGATAAAGAATGCGGAAAATTTGTTTCACGCGGTCGAGTTGATCGGGCGTGAAGCCGTTGCGTTCGAGCCCGACCTTGTTGATCATGCGCACCACCACCGGCGCGCCGTCGCCCATGAAATACGGCGGCATGTCGTGCCGGAGCTTGGCGCCCGCCGCCAGCATGGAGTATGCGCCCACGCAAGCAAACTGGTGAATGCCGGCGTAGGCGCCGAACACCGCATAGTCCTCGACCGTGACATGGCCGGCGAGTCCCGTGTAATTGCTCATGACAATATGGCTGCCGAGCACGCAGTCGTGCGCCACGTGGCAATACGCCAGGATTACGTTGTCCGAGCCAACCACGGTCATCGCGTTTTCTTCCGTGCCGGAATGCACGGTGACGTATTCGCGAAATTGGTTGCGATCGCCGATGCGCAAACCGGGATTGCCGCCCTTGAACTTCAGGTCCTGCGTCTTGCCGCCGAGGCAGGCATAGGCAAACACCTCGCAATTTTTCCCCAGGACGGTGTTCCCCTCGACGCTCGCGTGGTGGTGCAGGCGCGTGCCATCGCCGATGACAACCTGACCGCCAACAAAGGCGAAGGGACCGATCTCGACGTCGCGGCCGAGTTCGGCCGTTGGCTCAATCACAGCCGAGGGATGAATTTTGGCAGACATGGGTGTGGGAAGTATCAGGTATTAGGCAACAAGTAACAAGTATCCGGTATCAAGTAAGAAGAGCGCACTGCGTACATACTCCTGATACTTGGTACCTGGCACTTGGAACTTCGCGGGTTCGCGTCCATCAAGATTCGACTTCGTCGTTATCGAGGATGGCGAACATGAGCTCGGCCGAGGAAACCACCTGGCCAGCCACGCTGCACGTGCCTTCGGCACAGGCGATTTTGTCGCCGCGGATCTTGGTGAGCTTGATATTGATCACGACCTGGTCGCCCGGGCGGACGGCCTTGCGGAACTTCACTTTCTCGCAGCTCATCAGGAGCGCAGTTTTGCCTTCGCTGGAACCGCGGCGGAGCATGAGGATGCCCGCGCCCTGGGCGAGACACTCAAGCTGAAGCACGCCTGGCATGACCGGATTGCCCGGGTAGTGGCCCTGAAAATACGGTTCGTTGATGGTGACATTCTTGATCGCGACGAGTTCATCCTGGCCGATGAATTCGACGACGCGGTCGATCATCACAAATGGATAGCGGTGCGGCAGCGTGTCGAGCACGCGACGGATATCGAGCGAGGTTTCGTGCTCGAGCACCTTGGCGGGGCCGGCCTTGTCCTTTTTTTTGCCTGCGCCTTTTTTATGGAGTTTCTCGTAAAGGATCTTGGTCAGCTCGGCGTTGATGGCGTGGCCCGGGCGCGTGGCGATGATGTGCGCCTTGATCGGCTGGCCGAGGAGCGTGAGATCGCCGATGATGTCGAGCATCTTGTGGCGGACGAACTCGTCTTTGAAGCGCAGCGGTTCCTTCGACATGATCTTGTCGCCCTTGATGACGATGGCGCAGTCGAGCGAGCCGCCGCGGATTTTGCCGAGTTTGATCAGTTCCTCGATATCCTCGTAAATCGTGAAGGTGCGCGCGGCCGCGAGCTGCATCATGTAAACGTCGGGGTCGATCGTCAGCGAAAGATGCTGCGTGTGGATGCCGCGGTCGTCGGCGGAGGTGCAGGTGATCTTGAATTCGTTCGACGGCAGCGCGATGACGGAGCGGTTGCCATCCGCGACGGAGACGGCCTCATCGAGCACGAAGTAGGCCCGGTCCTTCTCCTGCTCGACCGGCTCGCCCTGGAGGATGAGGTTGACGAAGGGCTTGGCCGAGCCGTCCATCGCGGGCGGCTCGTTGGCGTTCATGTCGATGATGGCGTTGTCGATGCCGCAGCCGGTGAGCGCGCTGAGCACGTGCTCGACCGTATGGATTTTTGCATGGCCCTGCTCCAGCGTGGTGTTGCGCACGAGGTCGCCGACGAGATCGATGCGCGCCCGCAGTTCGGGCGAACCATGCAGATCGACGCGACGGAAGACGATGCCGTGGCCGGCGGGCGCGGGCTTGAGGGTGAGGCGCACCGCCTCGCCCGTGTGCAGCGCCTGGCCTTCAATGGACACTTCGCGGGCAAGAGTGCGTTGTTTCATGGATGCTGGGCAGTCTCAGGAACGCGCCTGAAATGACAAGCTCGTAGAGGCCGCACTCCGTGAACGTCCTCCTTCGCCCCTTCGACACAGGCCCCTCGACTTGCTCAGGGCTTCGGAGGACAGGTCCAACGTCCAACGCCGAAATACGACCAATCGCTAATGGCGCGCCAATCATTCCCCTCCTGTTCGGATCCAGCCCCGCCCGTAATCTAAAGTTTAGAATTTAACATCCACCGACACGCCCAGGCCGCCATCGCCTTCCTGGTAGTCGGGGACAAAAAGATCCGTCGATTTCTTGTCGTTGTAATTGAAGAACGTGCGGACGCTCGCCGTCTTGTTAAAATAATAGGCCAGCGTGAGGCCGCCCGTCTGTAGGAAATCTTCGCGCGATGACGTTCGCAGGGTGTCCTTCCGATAATAGGAATACTGAAAGCGATAGTACGGCTGGGCGATCAGATGGCCCGTCAGCTGCCAGGCGAGGGCCACGTTGACCGTCTCATCCATGCGATCGTTGCTGCTGGTCGAGCTGCCAAAGACCGGGGGCACGTAGGTGAAGTGGTAGGCCACCTGGTCGCCGACGATCACGATGAGGTTGTCCCGGATGGTGAAGAGCCGCTGCACGCCGAGGTTCGGCAGGAACTCCCGGTACGACTCCTCGTAATTGGGCTTCAGCAGCCGGGTGTAGCTCAGCCCGCCGAAGACCTGCCAATGGGTGCCCAGGTTGTATTTGCCGTTGAGGAAGGCCGTCTGCGCATCGAAGCTGAGCGGAGACAGGCTATGGCGGCCATAGTTGTACCATTGGCTGGCCAGGCCGGCGCTGGGGGCAAACAGGCCCGGGCCCAATTTGTAGGGACCGGGCGAATACGAAAGCTGGGCCGTGTTCACGAACACCGCGCTGCCCGTCTTCGGGTTCGCGGAAAACGTGGCGTTGTTGGTATAAAAGTACTGGCTGTCGAGATAGAGCTCCCAGGGCGTCGGCCGCGGGGTGATCTTGAGGATGCGCTGCGGGCCGATGTCGGAGTTTTCACCCGGATACAATTCCGGCGCATTGGTGCCGGGAGCCAGCGACGATGAAAGGGAGTTTTGCTGCTGCGACTGCTGGGTATTCTGCAGTTGCTGCACTGACGCGGGCTGCGCGCGCAGCGAAACGACAGGCAAACAGGTTAAGATAGCTGCGATTAATGTGAGAGCCCCCTTGTTTTTCATGAAATAAATTTTTGGGTCGTTTGTATTAACGAACTGGTTCACCGCACAGAAATAGTGATCGGAGCAGTCCCACTACTCAAAGCACCCCCCTGGGCGATGGGGACAAAGTTTTGAGCCGGACTTCCGCCGTAAGTGACGTTTTTGATGAAATTGACGTCGCCCATCACCACGTTCGGCTGGTTGGTATTGGGCGATCCCGCCAACATGCCGTTAAGGCAGGCGAGACTCACCTGGCTGCCACTTTGAAAATCGACATTGGATAGATTAATGGTGTTGGCCGTTATGTTGATATATGAATTACCAAAACTAACGTTCTGCATTTGAATCAAATTGGCCGCCGTAAAGCTTAATGTTCCCTGTCCCAGCGGCCCTGTATTGCCAACCGCTGGGGTGGAATTACCGGCATTCACAAAAATGCTGTCTCCGGCCGTGATCGTGCCGCTATTGCTATTGACGCCTTGGGTGGAGGATTGGCTGTTAGAGTTGCTGTCGGTGAACGTGATTGAACCGGCGGCCGTTATGTCAAGTGTTCCAGTATTGATTCCCGCCTGACCGCTCACGTCAATGGTTACACTGCCGTTCTCAGAAAAAAAGGACACGGTACCATTCCTGGGAGTGTGGAAGCTCGAACCGGTGAGGGAGATCGAAGACAGTGCGCCGATTACGATATCACCCGAGGGGGCATTATCCACGATATTTACCCCGTTTAGCGTCATTCCGCCTGACCCCAGCGCCTCCAGAATGAAAGTGCCAACATCCGCCTCCACGGTTGAGCCTGATGAGATTGTAAGCTGGTTACCGGCAATGAGCTCCAAGAAAGAAGCTGAGCTGACCGGGAGGCCGGTAAAGGTCACCGAGCCGTTGATGGTCAATGTGCCCTCGTTGTTAAATGGGCTGCTACTGCTAGATGTGCTATTGAAGTCAAATGCGCCGTCTGCGATGAAACTGAACTCAGACCCATAAGGACTCAGGTTAATAGTGGGGGTGTTAATGGTGATATTGGGCGCAATAAAGGCAGAGAAGGAAGAAGTGCCTCCGACCCCATTGGAAAAAGAAAAAGTGGAAATAAAAGCGGGGTCCAAATTGGGCGAGTTGATCGCTACGGTTTCGCCCGATGATTTCAGGTCGCCACTGCTTTGTTGGACGCCGGAGATGGTGTTGGGATCCACTTTCACCACCTGCACGCTGTCGGAAGTGGCATCGTCGCCCACGAGCAGGCCCGTGTCCTGGGCCTGGCCGGATTCAATTTGCTTAACTTGGGTGGCGACCTGCTGCTGGATCAGGGGCAACGATGGCAATGGTTCAGCGAAGCCCTGCACCAGTTGGCTGCCCTTGGTCAAGGTATCGAGCCGAATCGTGATGACCGGGGCGGGACGTCCGCCGGCCAGGACGAACGTCATCTGCCCGGGATACAAATCCTGCCGGAGACCGGTGAGAAATTTAATCGCGACATGGCCTTCCAGGTCGATCACCTTGAAGCCGCCACTGCGCGTGGTCGAGACGATGAGGGTTGTGCCAAGCACGGACGCCGTGGCCGAACTGGTGCGAATGGTGCCACCGCCCTTCCCTTTCGGCGAATGAAACAGCAGGCTGCCCTGCTGCAAGTCGATGGTCCGGCTGGCGGGATCAAAGGAAAAAATCGTGTTCGCACCCACCCGGGTGATCGTTTTGTCATCGGCCACCAGTTCCGCGCGCGACGCCTCGCCCGTGCGGACCATGTCCGGCATGTTGAAAACTTCATTTACCATGGCCACCTTCTGCGAGTTGTCCGCCGTGGAGATGACCGCGACATCATTAACCACCTGCGTAAATTTTGACTGCTTCAAGTCGGCCGCATGGCCGACGGAGACCATCAAGAAGCCACCGAGATATAATGAACCGGCGAACAGTTTTTTCATAAAAGCGCGCGCAAGTTCTACACAATATTGTATTAGTTGCTAGAAAATTATTATTTCCCTAGCTTATAATTATAAGCTTCGGGACGTATAGGGGGTCATGCAGGCGGGCCGCGGTCAATGCTTTGATCTAAAAAGCAATAATCGTCACAATAGCAACTTCCGGTTAGATATAGCGAAAAAGCCTGCGCCCATCGCGCCATTCCCCAGTGCCATCAGGCAACAACGAACAAGTGTCAGGTATCAAGTATCAGGAGTATGTGCACAATGCGCTCTTGTTACTTGATACCTGACACTTGTTACTCGTTGCCTGACACCTGATACCTTCCAGCCCTGCAGCCTCTCTTCCGGGTTTGCGCATAGCGGGCCGCCGTCAGGACCGCCAGCGCAAGGTAAAACCAATAGCTGGGCGCGCCGCCACCGCCGCTTCCGCTCGCTGCCGGAGTTGGCGTTGGTGTTGGTGTTGATGACAGGTTGATCGTGTAGGTGCCGCTCGTCACCGGGCTGTCACTGAAGCCGCTCTCGTGAGCAATGGCACTGAGGGTCATGGTGCTGTTGATGCTCACCGGGCCGGAGTAAAGTGTACCGTTAAACTCGCTCGGCGTGCTGCCATCGGTCGTGTAGTAGAACGATGCCCCACTCGTCGTCGACGTGATGGTCACCGTCTGCGCACTCGTATAGGTACCGGCGGCGGGACTGAACGTCGGCGCGGCGACTTGTGACGAAACGATCAGTTGAAAAATCAGCCCATCGCCGGCACTGCCCCCGCCTGCATTGCCGTAGAAATTGCCGTCGCTGCCCTGCACCAAGCCGGAAGGATTGGCTCCATTGGCGCCGGTAAAGGTAACCAAGGTGGTCAAGACGCCCGCCGGAGTTATCTTAAAGACCGTGCCATCGTTGGCACTACCCCCAATATCGGTTTCGCCGTAGAAGTTGCCATCATTGCCCTGCACCAGAGGCACGTGACCCGGATCGTCACCATTGGCGCCGGTAAAGGTAACCAAGGTGGTCAAGACGCCCGCCGGAGTCATGTTAAAGACCGT